>Ga0194112_10001238_pt1 | contig 37667 bp, 38 predicted proteins | sample TA2MahC400mmetaG_FD_146191 | JGI IMG/M metagenome (GOLD analysis project Ga0194112, IMG submission 146191) | Freshwater microbial communities from Lake Tanganyika, Tanzania - TA2015016 Mahale Deep Cast 400m | ecosystem: Environmental > Aquatic > Freshwater > Lake | place: Tanzania: Lake... | reverse complement strand
TAACTGCAACGGCACTAGTCCCAAGAAACTCTCGACGTGTCATGTTGCTGCTCGCGCCTCCCGACTAGAACGCGAACACCAGCGCGAGCACGCCGGCCAGCGTCAAGAGCATCGGCACCGCGAACACCTTGGTCCAGTTGAACTTCCCGTCCACCGAGAACTTGTCCATCGCCCAGCCCGCCAACGGCGTGCCGAGGAACATACCGATGCCGACTGTCACGAGAATGATCAGCGACTGCGCCGACCCGGCAATCTCCTTCGGCGCCACCTTGCCGACGTACATCTGCCCGGCGATCATGAAGAACACGTAGGCCAACCCGTGGAACACCTGCGACACGACGATTACGGCCTTCGGCAGTTTCAACATGTAAATCAGATAGAGCACCATCCAACTCGCCGCGCCGAGCGTGATGGTCCACTTCGCGCCGAGCATCTTGTCGTCAAACAACAAGCCGAGCAAAAAGAACGTCGCCAGCGCCTGCGCCGCCTGTGCGATGCCCATGGCGGCCGGGATGTTCTTGCCCGAAATGCCGAGGTCACCCATGAACCGGGCCGTGCCGAGGAAGTAGAACTGCATCATGCCGGCCACCACCATCGAGGTGACGATGAACACCGCGAACTTCGGGTCCGACATCAACCCAATCGCCTGCAACACGGGCGACCCCGAACCGGTTCCCTTCGGGGGCGTCGCGGGCTGCATGAGGCAAATCACCATCATCGCGATCGAGAGCAGCGCGGCAAACTTCAGGCAGTCACTGCCGTCGCCTTCGGCCTTGCGGAGGTTGCGATAACCGGTGAGCGCCATGCCGATCACCGACCACGCCACCGGCGCCCAGATGAAAATGTTGGGCGCCTGCTTGGCGGCGTCGGTGAGATGGCTGAACATCAGCGAGTTCACCAGCGGAATCGTTGCGCCAAACAACATCGAATAAACCAGCATCACAAGAAACATCGTCGAAAACTTCTTGATCTTCGCCGCGACGAACAGCAGCACGACGCCGACGCCGTGGCAGAAGGCGAGGATGTGCCCGGTGTCCACGTATTTGTCGGCGAGCCAGCCGCCGAACAACGGCGAGATCATGCTGGCCAGAGGCAACGTCGCATAAATCCAGCCGGTTTGTTTGCCGGTCATCTGGAGCGGGCCGAGCAACCGCGCCGCCAGCACGGGCATCCAAGCCCCCCACACCGCATACTCCAAAAACATCAACGCGCTCAGTTGCATGTACAATGTCGTGCTCATCGTGTTCTTCTCCTAGAAGTTGGTTGTGCGCGCCAGTGTAGGTTTTCCCCGCCTCAAGTCAACACCGATTCTGCACACCGATTCTGCTTATGCCGCAGGTCGGAGCTTGATTTTCCCGATCAGGAAATGGTTGAAGTGACTTCCGCCGGGGCCTTCGCCACCGGCAACGTAGATCGTATCGCCGATGATGCAGACACCGGGATCGTTGAACAACCCACCCGGCGGCAACGGGCTGGCCGAGCAGTTCGTCAAGAAACACCTCGGCATCACTGCACCCGGATTTGCCGGTGCCTCGGGTGACATTGATCCGTGGTTCCGCGTGCTGCCGGAAATCAAGACGACCAACGGATGGATTCCTGAACCGGTCCTGCTCGGCACGATGTTGGGCGAGGAAGTGGTTCACACATCGAACAAGATTCTCGACTTCACGCAAGACGGCCCGGTGAACTCCATCATCAAGACCGTTGAGCTACCGGCGAAGACGAACCAGACCGAGACAGTTCCGATGGCCATCACCGTGGCTCGCGCCGGCAACGTGGCGTTTGTCGGCTTGGGCGGCGAGGTGTTTCACGAGATTGGCTGCGCAATCAAGAAGGCGTCGCCCTTCCCGCACACCTTCATCATCACCCACTGCAACGGTGGCGCGGTTATCTCGTCGTGAAGGAAGCTTATCCTGAAGGCGGCTACGAAGTGAATACCACTCATTTCGCGCCCGAAGCCGCCGATATCGCGATCAAAGAAGTTGCCGCTCTCCTGAAGCAGTTGCGCGCGGATTGAAGCGGCGAGAAATGTTCCGGTTTGCCGCAGACGGCGTCTCGTCAAACTCGGCTTGTTCCGGCAATTACAAGCGTCCGCAGCTACTGTTCGTCGTCAGTGATACGCCAGAGCCGGCACACTGATCTGAATAGCTTCTGCGATCCGTTTCTTGTCGCGCACCAATTCAGCCAGATGACGACCAACGGTGGCATTGACAACCTTCGCGCCGCATTGCGGACAAACTCCCGCCGGGACGTTCTCCACGACAATCAGTTGGCCGCCGATCCAAAAGTCCTGATTGATCCGCTTCTCCACGAGCGGTGTGTCGCACACCTCACACTCGCCATAATCATACCGGCTCAGTTTCGTCTTCATGTTGTTAGTCTAACGCATATGTGGTGATGAGCAAGAGTTTACCAGTGCTCTTGATGCGGCACACAACGGCAATCGGACGGCCATCCCCAGACGGGCCGACGATTTCGTACCGCGTGCCACGCGGGTCACGCCTGAAACGACGGCGCACTTTGCCGTTGCTAATCGCCATCTCGATGTCGGCAAACACCAAGTTGTCCTCCGCCATTTCCTCAATGAAATGCGGAATGGTCATCTCGTAGTCGCCTGCCACCAGTTTCTTGCGAATGCTATCAATCATCTATCACCGGAACACACTGCCATTCAGCCGCATGGTACTGCCGCATCTCTCCACAAGGCAAGCTTCATTCGTTCGCTTTGGTGATTCAAGCTCTGGCTTCATCCTTCCACGAATCGTCGTGTCAACAGAACGACGATGATAAATGCACCGCAGGTTACCGAGTATCTCCCACGGGGTGCGACTTGATCTTGCCGGTCAGGAAATAGTTGAAGTGACTTCCGCCGGGGCCTTCGCCGCCAACGACAAAAATCCTGTCGCCGATGATGCAGACGCCGGGATCGTTGAACAGCCCGCCGGGCGGGAGCGGGCTGGCGATCCGCATCCAGCGGTCCGACTGAGTGTCATAGACAAACGGCACATCATTCCAGCGGCTCCCTGCTCCACCGACAACGATGATGTAACGACGCTCAAAGACATCACTCGCCCAACCCGACATGGGAGTCGGAAAGTCGGCGAGCCGTTTCCATTGATCGCGCGACGGGTCGTAGCACAAGGACTCCGAGAGGCGTTCTCGTGCCGTCGCAGTCCAAGTCACACCGCCGAGGAGGTAGAGTTTTCCATCCACCACGGAGGTCGCACACCAACCGCGAGGACTTCCGGGAATCGGGGCACACTTCTGCCAGCCGGTTTGCGGCTGGTTCAAGTCCAACCGCTCGGTGATGTTCTGGATCGTGCGGTAGCTGTAGCCCTTCACCGCTAAATCATACTTGTTCCCTCCCGCAGCGATTAGTTGACTACCGATGACGCCCACTGACAAATGCGTGCGCGGGACAGTCATCGGCGGCAGCGGCCGCCATTGCAACGGCGTCTGCGTCGAGTCCAGACGGAAGACATCGGCAAACGGCACGTAAGGCCGCATCTGTGCGCCGCCACCGAGCAGATAGACCGAGCGACCAAACGCCATTGCCCGCGTGTATTCACGACGCCCCGGCAGATCAGGAAGCCGCGTCCACCGGTCGGTCTTCGGATCATAACAGTGCGCCCAGCGCGACGTGCGGCGACCAACATCTTCCGTTTCATCACCTGCGGGAATGAAACCGCCCATCAGGTAAATCTGTTCTTCCACCGCCACCATGCCGGCGCCACTGATACCGCCGTGCGGCCCTTTCGCGACGAACGGCAGTTCCTTCAACGTCCACTCGATGTTGCCAAAGACCGGCAACTCCTTCACCGAGGCCGGCATCTCCTTCGACAACGCCCTCGACACTCCAGCCCGCTGGACCTCCGATTCGCGTGTCCGTTTGCGGGCTTCCAGTCGGGGATCTTCGGCGGCCCCTGCCAGTGACAGCATCAATCCACAGACCCCGACCCATTTCCACCACTGGTGTTGGCAGAAGCAATGCGTGTTCATCGCGGAGTGGGTGGGACGATGGGAAAAGCGGTTTTCGATGGCCGCCAGCGGATGACTCCCACGTGGTAACGTTGATGGGCCGGCACGCCGCGACTGTAGTAGGCGGTAACAAATGTCCCATCCGCCGTCTGAACCGTGGAGGGATACCCACCATCGCTGCTGGGAGCCGGCGTGTGTTGAAACTCCGAGGAACCCTCCAAATCAACCAACATCATCGGAGCCGACCAGGCTTTGAGGTCACGCTTCCCCATCTGCACCCAGATCGCGTAGAGGCCGACGTTGCGGGACGCGTAGGAGAGAAGCACGCGCCCATCGGATAACTTGAGCAAATCGGCGGGATGTTGACGGGCCAATGTCAGCGGACCTTCTGATGTCCAAGTGCGACCGCCATCAGTGGAACGAAACCCGTCCAACCGCATCTCGCTCGTCGTGCGGGCAGCGGCAAACAAGTCGCCATTGTCAAGCTGCACCCAGGTCGTCTCGTTGTGCGTGGGCTTGTCCACGATGGTTCCACGCAACGTCCACGTGTTTCCGCCGTCTGCCGTCGTGTAGAAATAAACCGCGCCACCGTAGAAGCAAACACCATACTCGCCGTCAGCCAGTTTTGCGATGCGGCCATAGGGAACCAAGCTCTTCCCATCGCTTCTCTTGGGCAACCCCAGTTCGGGGAACTGTCGCCAACTCTTGCCGGAATCCACGGAGACAGCCGCAATGGGCTGAATCGTCAGCGCGCCTTCCTTTTGAGGCCCCCGACTTGGTCCTGCCGTGTAGGGGATACGCTTGTCCCACCCGCCGACGATGGCGAAACACTTCTCGTCCACAACACCCGCCGCGAGATTCATGCGGTTCATTCCCGCCGCGTGCGGAACTGGAACACTGGATTTCCGCCAATGACTTCCGTCGTCGCTGAGCCAGCACTCAGCCGAACCTTCCGTGACGCCATGATTGTTGTACGGCCAGATGAGGACGGCAAGTTTCCCGTCTGGCAACCGGTTCAGGTTCGGCCAACCGCAGGCCCCATCAATCGCAATAAAACGCTCATGGAAATCAAAGCGTGACGGCTTGGGCGGTTCAGCGTGCGAAGTGAGCTGCAGCACCAATGCCAACAGAAAGATGGCGGGGGAGAATGTTTTCATCTTGAAGTCGTTGCGGTTGTTTCTTGGTTGGGTGGCCTGCTCATTTTCGCGGGAACGCATCTCCCATTTCATCTTTCCACGAATCGTCGTGCTGCGCGCCCCAGAGGTCGGTCTGCGGCAAGAGTTGTTCGGGCAGATTGCCGTGTGAAATATCCTCGGGCAACGGATGATGACGGGCGGGCACGCCGTAGGCCAGCGTGTCGGGCGGCACGTCCTTGTTCACCACCGAACCGGCGCCGATGAAGGAGTTGCGTCCGATCGTGACGCCGGGGCAGATGGTCACGCCACCACCGATGCAGACGTGGTCTTCGATCCGCGCGCCTTGGACGCCGGGTTGGCGCATGGGATACTTGGCGTTCAGGAAGGTCGTGCCCGGTCCGATGAACACCATGTTGCCAATCACTGTGGTGCTCGGAATATAGACGTGTGCCATAATCTTCACGCCGTTGCCAATGCGGATGCGTCCTTCCAGCGTGCACTTGTGATGGACGACGCAGCGATTGCCGATGGTCACCTCGGCGCGGATCAACACCTGATGCCCGCATTGGAAACGATGGCCGATGGTGGTGTTCGCGTAGATGATCGTTCCCGACCGGATGATGGCGTAGTCGCCAATCCGCGTCGGCTGCGAATCGCCGGGATACCGGTAGCCGAGGACAACGTCCTCGTCCACCTGCGCGCGGTGACCGATTTTGTAAAAGGGTGTTGTGCTCATTTCGCGAAACGGTTGAGGATCTCGATTGCCTTGTCGGCTATGACATCGCCGGCGGGTTTCTTGAACGGCGGACGGAACTTCGTGTAGCGGTAGTGGGCGCTCATATACTCGCGGTCACCGGTGTTCGGGCCATCGGTCAGGTAACCGTGCGAAGCATTGACATACCCGCACGGAATCGCCAGCGGCAACGGTGACCGCGCGCGAATCTGTCGCCCGATTCCCTGAAACGGCTCGAACGGCATGCCGATGATCCCAACATCACCAATCCGCAGAACCTGAATCTCCACCTGCAAATACTTCGGCACCGAGTCAGCCTTGCCGCTCTGCCGCAACTCCAGCGCCCACTTGCTCCACGGCAGGACAGCCTCGATCAATTTGCCGCGATACGCGGGCGTCAGTTCCCTGGGGAAGTTCAGTCCCACGCAAGCCAATGTATTCTGGTCGCCGGCGGCGGCGCGACGGATGAAGTCTTCCATCTCGGCAATCTCGGCTTTCAGGGCTTTCTCGGAGGGAAGCGGGCCGAGCGGTATCCGAACATCCTCCGCGGCGAAATTCAGGCCGTCACGTTGGGAAGGCTTCAGATTGTCGAGCGCCTTGATGTAACTCCCGCCGAGCATCTGCCCGTATTTCTCCGAGAGCACGACATCGCCCCGGAACATGCCTTTGGAATTCACCTCACCGGCGCAGCCTTGCAGGAAACTGACCACCAACGGCTTCGTGGGCGACAGATGCCTGGCCACCACATCGCAGGCCACTTGCGGCCAATCACCGAACACCACCGGCTTCTCCGGATGATAACAACTACACGGATGCCCGGTGAACTGTGCCAGCGCGGCGACCGGTTTGCCTTCCGCGTTCTTGAGCACGACGATGGGCGCCTGACGGTCAATGTCACCATTGAAATCCACGCCCATCAAGTCACGGTCTTCCTCGCGCATCAGATAAGTCGAACCATCGGCGCGCCGGCCTTTGCGGTTGTACGTGATTCGGCCTTCGGTGCCTTCGGCCCACCAGACCGTCACCGGCTGAAGCATTGCGGGCAGACGTTTGGCGTGGCTGCGGAGTTGGGCGAGCAACTCTTCCCCCAGCGGCAACAGCTTCGCTACTGGCAACTGCGGCAAATGATACGCCTCGTAAGCCTCCACGTGATTGCTGCTCACCTTCGCGTCCGTGTGATTGTGCGAGACGAACAGGATGACGTTCGACACGGGCAGCTTCAGGTCATCGGCAATCGCCTGCCGGAACATCGCGCTCACGTTGGCGGCCTTCGGCGAGTTCAGATGCGTCGTCACCAAACACAACCGCAGTTCGCCCTCCTCCAACAGCACGACGCTGCTCTTCAACGGCCCCGCCACCTTCTCCACCACCGCCGCTGTCTTGCTGGAGGTCGGCCCGCCGGCAACGGGCGTGATGCCGAACTCAAGTGACGCCGCGCGCAACCGCGGACGCTCGACCGGTGCCGCGAGCGTCGTCATCGCAACGCCGAACAGAAGGAGACTGAGGATTTTCATGGCAGGACAATAGCAGAGCCGGCTCCGGTTTTCGAGAATGCCGCGAAGGAAGTTGGCGCTGTGTTCGCGGGAACAAGGCAGCGTGTCCCACCACTTCGTATTTTTTCTCCACGCGAACGAGATCATTGTCGAGGCGAACATCCTCGTCCACGCAAGACAGGCCGTGTTTCTGCTTTCTTTGTGGCACGCGCTCTGCTAAAGTTCTTTGCAATGTCGAAGTCCGTCCACATCTCGGAAGAGGAAGTCCAGCAATTGCAGCGGACGGTGGAGATGTTTGAGGCCATCACGCAAGCGCAGCCGGACGATTATCAATCGCTGGAGATTCTCAAGGAAGCCTATACGAATCTGGGGCAGAAGACGGATTCGTTGCGCATCTCCTCGAAACTGGCCGATGCGTATGAGAAAAACGGCCAAGTCTTCAAGGCGATCCTCGAATGCGAAGGGATTCTTCAGGAGTCTCCCGGCGAAGACGATGTCCACAAACGGTTGGCGCGCCTGGAAATTCAAGCCAAGCAGGCGGTCGGTGAAACCGTTCCTGTCCCGCCGTCGCCCCCTATGGTGGAAGCCAAGCCGGCAGCGAAACCGACAATGGAGCCGCCTGTTGTCTTGACGCCGATCCAGCAGGCGAACGAAGGCGACCGGGCGCTGGCCAATATACTGGTCACGGAAAAACTGGCGACCGCGCAGGCATTACAGCCGCTGCTGCAACAGTTGCAAGCGATGCGGAATGTCCCCCACCCGGAACGAGGGTTGCCCCTCTCGCTGGCGCAAATGGTCGTCAACGAGCAGTTCGCCAAGCTGGAGGATGTGTTGACGGTGATGCTCAATAAATCCATGCTGCCCTACCTGCCGTTGGCGAACTACGACGTGGACCGCGAGATCGCCTGTTTATTGCCGTTGGATTTGGGCTGGCAGTTTTGCGCCGTGCCATTCGACCAGATCAGTCGCAGCGTCCTCGTGGCCACGGCCAATCCATTTCAGGCCGCCGCCAAACGCACGATGGAAACCAAACTGAAAGCCAACGTCTTTTGGTACGTGTCCACGCCCGCGGAGATTACCACCGTGTTGAAACGCGCCCATCGCCTTGAGGCCGGAACCAAACCTGTGGCGCCCCAATGAAGTCATTCAGCGAACGAATCACGGACGCATTGATTGCGGATGGACTCCTGACGCAAGCGCAGCTCCAGGAGACGATTGATCTTCAGCAAAAACAGGGGGGACGCCTGCTGAAACTGCTCTTGGAACGGCGCACGGTCACCGAACAGGATATGATGATCGGGATGGCGCGCTGCCTGAAGACGCCGCCGGTGACGCTGCCGAAGATGCATGTGCCTTCCGAGGTTCTCGACCTGATTCCCAAAGAGATGATCCAGATGTACAAGATGGTGCCGGTGGCGCGCGTTGGCAAAAAGCTCTTCATTGCCATGGCAGACCCGCTCAACGTGCTCGCCATGGACGACCTGCGCCGCGACCGTCCGAATCTGGAGATCATCCCGCTGATCACCACGGAGAAGGCCGTCACCGATTTCCTCAACGCATCCACCACGCAGGTCAAGGAAGGCATTGACGAGATTCTGAAGGACGTGGATGTCTCTGACGTTGAGCTTGCCAAGCAGCAAGAAGAAGAAATCAACCTCGACAAGCTCGTGGAGAGCAGCGAGGAAGCCCCCGTCATCAAGCTCGTCAACCTCATGCTCGTCCAAGCGATCAAGGACCGGGCGAGCGACATTCACATCGAGCCGTTCGAGAAACAACTGCGGCTGCGCTACCGCATTGACGGCGTGCTTTACGATTCAACCGCGCCACCCAAGTCAATTCAATCGGCGTTGACCTCCCGCATCAAGATCATGTCCACGCTCGACATCGCCGAGCGACGGCTGCCGCAGGACGGCCGGTTCCGCATCCGAATTGGCGGACGCGACGTGGATTTGCGCGTGTCGGTGTTGCCGACGGTGCACGGCGAGAAAATCGTCATGCGCGTCCTCGACAAGGGGACGCTCAACACCAACTTGGACTCGTTTGGGATGGATCCCGACGATCTCGCCAGGTTCAAGATGGCCATTGATGCGCCGCACGGGATGATGTTGATGACCGGACCGACGGGATCGGGCAAAACCTCGACGCTCTATGCCGTGCTGACCCAACTCAACACGCCCGACGTCAACATCATCACGGTCGAAGACCCGGTTGAGTACCAGATGCTCGGGATCAACCAGGTGCAGGTCAAACCAGAAATCGGCCTGACCTTCGCCAGCGGTCTCCGATCCATCCTCCGTCAAGACCCCGATATCGTCATGGTCGGTGAAATCCGCGACTCCGAGACGGCTGACATCGCCGTCAAGGCCGCTTTGACCGGCCACTTGGTGCTTTCGACGCTGCACACCAACGACGCGCCCGGCGCCATCGCCCGTTTGGTGGACATGGGGATTGAGCCGTTTTTGGTCAGTTCCTCATTGCTCATGGTCTGCGCGCAGCGTCTCATGCGCAAAATCTGCCCGCATTGCAAGGAAGCCATTCAAGTTCCTCCGGACGCCATCAAACGGCTGGGACTCAGTCCCAATGAGGTTGCCGGTTCGACCTTCTACCGCGGGCACGGTTGTTCACGCTGCAAGGAGACTGGTTTCATGGGGCGCATGGCGATTCTTGAAGTTCTTTCCGTCACCGATGCCATGCGCGAACAGATTCTTCACAACACCAGCGCCCAAGTGGTGCGAGAACTGGCACTCAAGGAGGGCATGAAAACTCTCAAAACAGCCGGCTTGAACAAGGCAAAAGCCGGCCTCACTTCGGTGGATGAGGTCCTGCGCGTTACTGGAAACACATGATTTGTTGCATCTTTGAGATTTTCAGCCCCCAAACGGAACAATGGCACACCCGTTGCTAAAACAAGTCACTTGACCCATGAAATTCCCGTTCTTCCAAAGCAACCGTCAAACGCAAACTCCACCTGCGCCACCGCCGTCGCGCCCGCCAGCACCCACGCCGTCCCCGCAACCCGTGGCAAGTTCGCTTCGTCCGCCAACGGGCACCGCAGCACCGGCAACGCGACCTGCGACTTCCTCTTTGCGAAGCGCCTCGACAATCGGAGTGGATATTCCACCTCAAGTCCAATTCAAGCTCCGCTCGCTCCTTGCCCTGCTGCCGGACAAGATGCTCGCCTTTCCGCGCAACCAGATACCCCCGCACATCAACCTGGAACAACCGGTTGGTTTACCCACGGACATCATCATCCCGCAACTGGCAAGCGCTCGCGTCACCATGTTGCTCGCCACTGTCCTCGACGCGATTCCCGCTGAAATCCTCAGCCCCACGCGCCCCGATCCGGGCGCCACCACGGTGACGTTGCCGTTGCATGAAATCGTCTCCCAACTGCCTCCGCGATTTTTCACCGCCCGTCTCAGCCAGCGCACTGTTTCAGAAATCGGCGCCGATATTCCTGCCCCCTTCCAGGAACGAAAACCCGTGCCCCCGCCGCGCCCCGTCATGCCGATTGCGGAAGAAGCGCCTGTTGTCGTTCCGCCACCGAAACCAATTTTCACCCCCCAACCGGTGCAGGCCGTTGCGCCGCCACCCGCGCCGAAACCGGTCATTCCACAGCCGGAACCAACACCGGCGGCACCGCCTCCGCCTTCCCCGGTCATCACCTCCCCCGCGATGGCGCCAACACCGGTTGCGGGCGAACCCATGGCCCCACCGGAACCGAAACCGGTCACGCCACCGCCTCCGCCGCCGGCTTGTGTCGAGCCACCCACCCCAGCACCGGCTCCGGTGGTGATCGAGGCGCCAGCACCACCGATGGAACCGGTCATCGAGCCGGTTGCCGTTGCTCCAGCAACTCCCGTCGCGCCGCCTCCTCCAGAACCGACGGCACCTGCGACGGTCGAAGTGGCCGCCTCCACCGAGCCAGCGCCGACGGACGAGAAGAAATACCTCATCAATCTCAACCGCTGCAGCGTCGAGGACCTGCTCGCCATCAAAGGGGTCGGCCCCTCGCTCGCCCAACGCATCATCGCGTGGCGCGCGGAGCACGGTCGCTTCAACTCGCTCGATGAATTGCGCGATGTGCCGGGTGTTGGCCGCAAGACGCTCCGTGCGCTGACCGGCGCGCGACCGGGGGCGCTCAACCGCCTGCTCGGCGTCACTGACGACCGCGAGTTGACGCTGCAGGAAATCGTGCGCCTGACCAGCAAGCTGCCGGGACTGCAAGGCTGCATGCTGGCCACCGCCGACGGTCTCCTCCTGACCGGCGAAGTGCCGCCCCATCTCGACAAGGAAGCAATCAGCGTCTTCGCCCCGCAACTGTTCCGTCGCGTCGCCCGCTACACGAAGGAACTCAAGGTCGGACAGGTGCAGCGCTTCACCCTTTTCACCGACCAATTACCGGTCAGCATCTTCGGGGCGGAAGACGTTTTCCTTGTTGTGCTGCACGACTCGAAACATTTCAGCAAACGGCTGCTCCGCCTCTGCGAACGAATCAGCCTTGAAATTGCCCGGCTCTGCCGCCAACGCACCACCGTCTGAAAGGCTCCCGTATGGCCATCATCAACTACGCCAACAAAGAAGTTCAGTTCAAAATTGTCTATTACGGTCCTGCCCTGTGCGGCAAGACCACCAACCTCGCCTACATCCACAGCCAGATCACCGAAAGCAACAAGGGCGAACTCGTCTCCCTCGCGACCGCCGCCGACCGAACGCTCTTCTTCGACTTCCTCCCGCTCAATGCCATCGTCATCCGCAACTTCAAAACAAAATTCCAGCTCTACACAGTCCCCGGCCAAGTCATCTACAACGCCACCCGCCAACTCGTCTTGCGCAGCGTGGACGGCATCGTTTTCGTCGCCGATTCCCAGTGGGACAAGATGGAGGAAAACATCGAGAGCTTCCGCAACCTCGAAGAAAACCTCGCCCGCCAAGGACACAGCCTGGACACCATTCCCTACGTGATCCAGCACAACAAACGCGACATGCCCAGCATCGCTCCGGTTCATTACATTGACTTTCTCCTCAACGACCGTGCCGTTCGCGTCCCAAGTGTTGAAGCCTGCGCCACCACCGGCGAAGGCGTCTTTGAAACGCTCAACACCGTTTCCCGCCTGTTGTTGGTGAAGTTTGCGCGCGAAGCGGAAGCCGCCGCCATCAAATCGCGTTCTGCTGCCGCCGCCAGCCCGATGGCGGGCATCGCGGCCGGTGTGCGCGACCACCAGTCCCTGCGCTAATATGCACCCCACCCCCATTGTCACCCTTGCTGCCGCGGAAAAACTGCTGAAAACCTTGGAGGAATTCCTCGACAAGTGCGAGGGGCTCTTCGCCATGATCATTGACCGGGGCGGCACCATCCTCAGCCAGACCGGGCGGGCACCCGAGACCGCCGACATCACCGTGCTCGCCGCGCTGGCCGCCGGCAGTTTCGCCGCCACCCGCGAACTGGCCACGCGCGTCGGCGAATCCGAGTTCAACGCGCTCTACCAACAAGGCAGCCATTTCCACATCCTCATGAACGCGGCGGACGACGACACCATGCTCGTCACCATCTTCGGCACTCAGACCACTGTCGGCCTCGTCCGGTTTTACGCCGCCCGCACCGCCGACCAGATCGCCATCCAGATGCAGGAACTGCGCGCCGGCGGCGACGACGCACAGCCGATCTTCACCGAAGCAGACCTCAGCGCAGCCCCTGAAGTCTTCGACGGCACCACGCTTAAGCCGTAACCACCGCCTTTCTCCAGCGCGCGCGGTAAACCGGGTCGCCCTTCGCCAGAAAAATCTTCTCAAATTCCGTCCGCGCCTCTTCCGGCAACGGCACCGGCGGCTCCCTCTCAAACCCGCTCATCAACCCGACAATCTGCTCAAAGTACGGCGCGTTGTCTGTGGCCACGTTGACTGTTCCGCCGCTCGCCAGCGTCCGTCGCAGTTCGCCGATAAACTCCGGATTGAACAGCCGCTTTTTCTCGTGACGCCGCTTTGGCCACGGATCCGGGAAGAAGACGTAATACGACGTCACGCTGGCCGAGGGGATCAGCTTGGCGATGACGTAGCTGAACTCCAATCGCAACAGCCGCACGTTCGTCAACCCGGCGCGCTGCACCTTCTTGTCCACCTTGCGCAACCGGACCAGTTGACGGTCCACGCCGAGAAAGTTGCGTTCCGGTTTTGTCCCGGCCATCCACGCCAAAAAGTTGCCCTTGCCGCAACCCACGTCAATCTCCACGGGCGCGCTCCTGCCAAACACACTGCCCCACTCCAACGGATCCAGATAGCTGGCGGGCTTGTAAATCGCCGTCGCAAACGCATTCAACTCCGTCGTCCTCCGGCTACGAATTGCGACGGCGCCAGCCCGTGGACTTTCTTGAACGCCCGCGAGAAATGATACGCATCGGCAAACCCGGTTTCCACCGCGACCTCCTTCACCAGTTTGTTCGAGTTCAACAACAAATCGGCCGCCCGGTTCATTTTCAACCGCAACAAGTGCTGGTACGGGCTGCTGTGCCCGAACCGGCGGAACAACCGGCACAGGTACGCCTGCTCAACGTGGCAGGCTGCCGACAGTTCCTCGACCGTCCGCAGCGTGCGGTGGGCCGCCTCGATGTATTCGCGGCAGCGCTCATACGTCGCAAAAGCGCGCGTGGCCGCCGAACCCGGCGGAATTTCCGTCTCAGCAATCTTGAGCGCCAGCAACTCGACCTGGACTGCCAGAATCCGCGCCGTGAACGGCGTCGCACGCAGCCCGTTGCGGATCAGGCCGTCAAACAACGCCGCCACCTCGCTCGGCGCTGAGGTTTGAATCACCTGGCCCGGCTTCGGCGCGTTTCGCGTCAAGAGCGACTCGGCCCGCGTCCCCGCAACATCCACGAAATACTTCACCAATCGCTCCCGTGGGTCCGACGCAATGTGTTGCGCAATGCCCGGCCCGTAGGCAAACAGCGTCCCCGGCATCAACATGTGCGGACGTCCTCCCAACGTCAGCGTCCCTTTGCCTCGCGCCACGAACTCGATGGACCAATACGGGAAACTGCGCCGGTGAATCTCGTAATCCGCCGCGCAATGCTCGCAGCCGCCGCACACCACCGCCAGCGACACCCTGCGCTGCGGATTCAGATCAAGATAAAACCGTCTCGCCTCTGAAATCTGCGCCGAAAAGAAATCCGGTTGTGTTGTTTGCTTCACAGCGTTCGAGATTCCACGACGCACAAATGGAAGTCAAGAATACACAGGGTTGACTTCTGTGCCGGGTGTCGCTACTCACTCGGATTGTGATCGCCACCGGACACATCGAATTTGCACCAAGTTTCGCGCCGAGGCCCGAAATCAGCCACGTGCTCTTCGACTTCGACGGCACGCTCTCGCTGATCCGCGAAGGCTGGCCCGATGTCATGGCCCCCATGTTCGCTGAAATGCTGCCGTCACTGCCCGGTGAAACCGACGCCGACAGGCTCCGTCTCGCCCTCGACGACATCATGCGCCTCAACGGCAAACAGACCATCTACCAGATGATCCAGCTTGCCGAGCGCATCCGCGAACGCGGCGGCGAACCGCGCGAGCCGCTTTGGTATAAACACGAGTATCTTCGCCGCCTGAACGAGCGCATCCAGTCACGCATCGAGAAGCTCCGCAACGGCGAGATCAAGCCCGATGACTTGCTTGTCCACGCCGCTCGACCGTTGCTCGAAGAAATCCAGCGCCGCGGCCTGCCGCTCTACCTCGCCAGCGGCACCGACGAACAATTCGTCAAACAGGAAGCCGACCTCCTCGATGTCACTCGCTACTTTGGCACGCGCATCTACGGCGCGCTCGATGATTATAAGAAGTTTTCCAAGAAAATGGTCATCGAACGCATCCTCCGCGAAAACAACATCTACGGAGAACAACTTCTCTCCTTCGGCGACGGCTATGTCGAGATCGAGAACACCAAGGAAGTCGGCGGTCTCGCCGTCGCCGTCGCCAGCGACGAAGCCCACAACGGCTCCGGCCAGTTCGACGAATGGAAACGTCAGCGCCTCCTCGGCGTTGGCGCCGACATCGTCATCCCCGATTTCCGCGATGCCATTTCACTGCTGTCAACTATTTTGAGACGATCGTCTCAAAATAGTTGACGCTTTTTCCTGCCATGAAACTCACGCCTCTCAACATCACGAAACTCAAGGTACGCCCGCTTGCCGAGCGCGAAAGCCTCACCCGCGTCGAGGATATCCTGGTCGCGCCCGACGCGCCGCCTCCGCCGTGTTCCGCAATGGCGCGCGTGCGCGATTGCGCTACCAAAATCATCGCCGCCCGCAAACGCGGCGCGGGTGTCATGTTGCTGTACGGCGCACACCTGTTGCGGAACGGCGCCGCGTTACTTCTCGACCGCATGATGGCGCGCGGCCTTCTCACCCACCTCGCCACCAACGGTGCCGGCTCGATCCACGATTGGGAATACGCATGGCTCGGACGCTCGACCGAAAGCGTCCGCAAGAACGTCGTCACCGGCACCTTCGGCGCCTGGGACGAAACCGGCCGCTACCTCCACCTCGCGCTCCAAACCGGCAACCAGCGCGGCGAAGGCTACGGCGCTGCCCTCGGACGGTTCATCGCCGAGGACACAGTCACCCAGCATCGCTGGAAACACGCCTCGATCCTCTCGTCCGCGTTTCGCCACGGTGTCCCAATGACCGTTCATCCCGGCATCGGCTACGACATCATCGCTTGCCATCCGAACTTCGATGGCGCCGTTATTGGCCAAGCCGCCGCTGTGGATTTCCGGTTGCTCGCCGCGTCCATTGACACACTCGATGGCGGTGTGGTGCTTTCCATCGGCTCCGCTGTTATGGCGCCGCAGGTCTTCGAGAAAGCGCTGAGTTGTGTCAACAATCTCCGCCTGCAAGCCGGCCGTCCCATCGTCAGCGGCCACGCCATCTATGTCGTGGACATTCAGGACGGCGGCAACTGGGATTGGTCCGCCGGCGAACCGCCGAAGACCAACCCCGCCTACTACCTCCGTTTCTGCAAAAGTTTCTCCCGCATGGGCGGCACGATGCACTACGTCCAAAGCGACAATGTCGCTTTCCTCCACAACCTCCTCCATGAACTCTACGCGCTTTAACGCGATCACCAGTCGCTACCGGAAACTTCGCATCGCTGTCGTCGGCGACTTTTGTCTCGACCGTTACCTCGAAATTGATCCTTCCAAGCGCGAGACCTCCCTCGAAACGGGTCTGCCCGTCCATAATGTCGTGGCCACCCGCGCGCAGCCCGGCGGCGCCGGCACCATTCTCAACAACCTTGTCGCCCTCGGCATTGGCACGATCTGGCCGGTGGGTTTCTGCGGGGATGACGGCGAAGGCTACGAGTTGCGCCGCGCCCTCGACGGACTGCCGCTCGACCATTTTTTCCAGACCCGCCAACGCCGCACGTTCACCTACTGCAAACCGATGCTCGCCGGCAAAGAACTGAACCGGCTCGACACGAAAAACTGGACGCCCACGCCGGTTGCCGTCCAGAGCGCGATCATCAAGTCTGTCCGCGAACTTGCGCCGAAGGTTGACGCAATAATTCTGCTCGACCAAGTGGACGTCGCCGAGACCGGCGTTGTGACGAAAAGGCTTTTGTCGGCGATTCACCAATTGGCCTCGAAGCATTTCATCATCGGCGACAGCCGGCGCGGCGTGCGCGGCTGGCCGCCGATTGCGTTGAAAATGAACGCCAACGAACTCGTTGCAACCGGTTGCGGCTCCGCCGCCGAACTGGCGTGTCGGAACAAATGCCCGGTGTTTGTGACGCTTGCCGAGAAAGGCATCATTGGCGCGTTGCCTGACGGCACCGTCGAGCAGGTTCCCGCGTTGCCGGTGCGCGGCCCGATTGACATCGTCGGCGCCGGCGACGCCGTGACGGCGAACCTCGCTGCGTCGTTGGCGGCAGGCGCGACATTGCGCGAAGCGTTGGAGTTGGCCAACGCCGCTGCGTCGGTGGTCATTCACAAACTCGGCACCACCGGCACGGCTACCGTGCGGGAACTGAAGTCAAGAATAGCCATGACAGAGTCAAGAACGTCTATTGTGCGACCGAAGCGTCGCCGCTAGAGTGCGAGCCATGAAGAACAATGATCTTATCCTGGTCACCGGCGCCGGTGGATTCATCGGCGGGGCGTTGATACGTTATTTTCGAAAGAAAGGATTTACCCGCATCCGGGCGGTGGACAAGAAACCGCTGCCGATGTGGTATCAGCGAATACCGGATGTCGAGAACCTTTGCCTCGACTTGTGTGAAAAAGACAATTGCGTCAAGGCCGCCGAGGGCGCGGTCGAGGTCTATCAACTCGCTGCCGACATGGGCGGGATGGGATTCATCGAGCGGTTTCGCATCGAGTGTTTGCGGAGCGTCCTCATCAACACCCACATGATCGAAGCCGCCTACCGCGCGGGTTGCCAGCGCTATTTCTTTTCGTCGTCAGCCTGCGCCTACAACGTCAAACTCCAGGAAGATCCGAACTGCCGCGCATTGAAGGAGTCGGACGCCTATCCCGCCTATGCCGAGCGCGGGTACGGCTGGGAGAAACTGATTTCGGAAATGTTCTGTCAGGAGTATTGGGCCGAGCGCAAAATGAGGACGGCCATCGCGCGGTTCCACAACGTCTATGGTCCGTGGGGCACGTGGGACGGCGGTCGTGAGAAGGCGCCCGCGGCGATTTGCCGCAAAGTCATCGAGGCGAAAGACACCGGCAACAAGGAGATCGTCATCTGGGGCGATGGCCATCAGACCCGCAGCTTCATGTACATTGATGACTGCGTGCTCGGCATTGACAAGATCATGCACGCCGACAATCTCATCGCAACGCCGGTCAATCTTGGCACCAGCGAGATGATTTCGATCAACGACCTTGTCAGCCTCGCCGAAACAATCGGCGGCGTGAAATTGAAGCGGCGTTACGATCTCAACGCCCCGCGCGGCGTTGCCGGGCGCAACAGCGACAACACGTTCATCAAGAAGATGCTCGGATGGGAGCCGGACACGCCGATCCGCAAGGGGCTGGTGACGACCTACCAGTGGATCGAACAACAGTATGACGACCGCAAAGCCGGCAAAGAGACTGTCCGCGACACCATTTGAACGATGCGCCTCACGGACATCATCGGCAACTTCCCCTATCGGATCGCGCTGGCCGGCGGTTGGATTGACCAGCCGTTCGTTTCGAAACACAACCCAGCGCCGCCCGGCTCGATGGTTGTCATCAGCATTGAACCGGCGTTTCCGTGGATGGATCGTTGCGGCATCGCCAGCAGCACGCGACGCGTCGCGCTGGAACGTTGGGGGCGCTTGCCCAAAGGCAACCCGAAGCAGTTGGTCCAGGAATTGTACGAGGCCGAGAATAAAGGCAAAACCGATCCGTCCGGTTCGCAGGACATGATCGGCCTGATTTACCCTGGCGTTTGCCGGCTCGATTACGACGGCGGATTTTTCCCGTGCCACATCGAGTCGAACAACGACCCGAAGATTGCGCGCTGGATCGAGAAGATCATCCACGTGTTGCCCGTCGCGCCTCGTCCCGACGGCTACAGTCCGCTCGGCGTGAAGAATCCCGACCCGGCATGGATCCAGCGGCTCGGCCAGACCGGAAAAGATTGTTTTAATGCCATTCTTGCCCGCAACGTAAAACGTCTCGGCAAATCGTTGAACGACTGCATGGCTTGCTGGGAAACCATCTTGCCGCACACTGTCCGCCATCCGGCCATCAAAACCGACCTTGTCGCCATCCTCAAGTGGCACCAATCGAAATACGACGGCGCCATGTACAGCGGTTGCGGCGGCGGCTATCTCTTCATCGCATCCGAGGATCCGGTCCCCGGCACCTTCACCGTGAAAGTCCGCATTGCCAAATGAAACAAGTCATCATCACCGGCAGCTTTGACGATCTGAAGTCGCGCCACATCCGCTTGCTGGAGGAAGCGTCCAAGCTTGGCGAACTTCACGTCCTACTCTGGTCCGACAGACTCGCCGGCAACCCGAAGTTCCCTGAAGCGGAGCGGCTTTATTTGGTGCAAGCCATCCGCTACGTCAGCTCTGTCCGTATCGTCAATGATCCAAGTGACACCGGCCCGATCAAGCCCGACCTCTGGGCAAATGAAGACACCTTGAAACTGGACGGCTTTCCCGTCCCGCCGCCGATGCCCTCGCTGCCGGGACGCAAGAAAGTGATTGTGACCGGCTGTTACGATTGGTTTCACTCCGGCCATGTTCGGTTCTTCGAGGAAGTCTCGCAACTCGGCGACTTGTACGTCTGCATCGGCAACGACGCGAACATCGAACTGCTCAAAGGCATCGGGCATCCGTTCTTCCAGCAGGAGGAGCGCCGCTACGTGATTGGTTCCGTTCGGCACGTGAAGGAGTGTCGGATCAACACCGGCACCGGCTGGTTGGACGCGGAACCGGAAATGTACGAGATCAAGCCCGACATCTACGCCGTGAATGAAGACGGCGACAGACCGGAGAAACGCGAGTTCTGCGCCAGGCACGGCATCCAATACGTCGTGCTGCAACGCACACCGAAGGACGGCCTGCTGAAACGCTCAAGCACCGGTCTGCGCGGGTTTTAGAGAAGCCGGCTACCGCGCGAGGTCGTAGCAGAACAACAGTTGCTGGTCGCGGAGATAAAGTTTGCGGTTATGGATGACCGGATACGCCCACGCAGGGCTGTTGGTGCGCTGCGGAGTGAACCGCGATTTGATGCGAAAGTCGCCCGGCGTTGCCTCGACGAGAATCACCAAGCCGCGGTCGTACCGGTAGATGAGATGACCGTCCGCATACAGCACACAGGCGGAACCAGCGGCGGGCGCCTTTGGTTTCCACAAGAGCTTGCCAGTGGCAAACTCAAGGCAGGCTGGGTCGCCCTTGTTCAAACCGCTCCCGCCGTAAAGGTGATCGCCGACCAAGACGATGCCGCCGTGGTGGTTCTCGAAGGTTTTCGCAGGGAGAAGATAACTCTCGACGGCATCCCACTTGGTCCCGTTGCGTTTGATTTCGAGCAGCGCGCTGCCGGTGTTGTAGCTGTTGGCGGTGAAAACGTGGTTGCCCCGCACCACCGGGGTCGTGATGCTGGCAATGGTATTGGCCAGACGATTGTAGCCCCACAGAAACTCGCCGGTCTCCGCGGCAACGCCAATGATTCCCCGACCGACGACTTGGATGTATTGGCGAACGCCGCCAATGTCGGCGACGACGGCCGACGAGTACGCGGCGCCCTCGGAACCTCGCTCGCCAAGGGCGGGTATGGCGCATTTCCAGAGAACGCCGCCGGTGTGTTTGTTGAACGCGACCATCATCGCATCTTTCCCGCCGGGCGTCGCGATCAGACGCTCGCCGTCCACGAGCGGTGACTCGCTGTATTTCCAGGCGGACATCATTTTGCCGGCAAATGCATTGGTGAAATTGTGTTGCCATCGAATCTTGCCGGCGCCGGTTTCGAGGCAGAGAAGATCGCCGTCCGTGCTGACAACGTAGAGCACATCGCCGTCAATCGTGGGCGTCGAGAGCGCACCGTACTCGGGGTAAGCGGCGCCAATCCGAACGGCCCAGAGTTCGGCGCGCGTGGCCAGGTCATACGCGAGAAGGAACTGCGATTGGTCGCGGTCACCGGTGGTGAAGAATCGGCCATCGGCGATGGCAATCGTGGAGTGGCCGCGACCGAGCGAGTCCAACTGCCACAGGAGTTTTGGCCCGTCGGAGGGCCACTCTTTCAGCAGGCCGGTTTCGTTGCAAAGGCCATCGCGGCGTGGCCCGCGAAAACCCGGCCAGTCCCGCGCCGTCACTGGTGATGCTGCCACAGCGATTCGTTCAGCGGCGCGAACCGGCGCAGCGACATTTGCTTCCGCTACTTCCGCGTCAATCTTGGCGATCGTCATCTGGGCGCGGCGACGCACTTCGGTATTCTCGTCGTTGAGCAACTTGACCATCAACGGACGCACCTCCTTGGCCCTGGCTCCCATACTCCAAAAAGCGCGGATGATGCGAAGACGTTGGGCAACATCGGCGTCTGTGAACATTTCGACAAGGACAGGCAGTGACACGGCATGCAATTCGGCAAGCGCATCCATCATCGCAAGACCGACCCACGGTGATGGCCCGGCCATCGCATTGAGCAACGCTGGAATGGCCGGTGTGGCGGCGGCGCCCATGTGAGCAAGTTGATCAGCGGCGGCGACTTGTTGTTGTGGCGTGCCGGTGCGGAGGTCGCGGATCAGATCGTCCACCGATGGAGTCGCAGCCAACCCGGTGGCAGCGATGATGAGCGACAAAATGCTCGCACGACAAAATTGGCTTCGCATGGCCTCATCATATCCACCAATCACAGGTCTTTCGTCAACTGTATCCCGTCGGCACACCGACGACATACGGAAGAACGGGGTGTAAACTCTTTTGAGACGATCGTCTCAAAAGAGTTTACACACGGACAACTGCTGGTGGATCCCCTACTGCCATTTGCGCGCGCAAATGGCGTGTGCGGGGAAATCACGCTTGACGCACAGCACCGTCCTGCCCGAAAACCGTCGTGATGAAACAAGCTGAAGGAACAATTCAGACGCAATGAGGACAGCCGCTTTATTGCTGGCAGTTCTGGTGGCCGTGACAGGTTGCGCTGCCGACAAGAAGATTGTCCTGCTGGCCGGGCCGCCGAGCCACCCGCCGGGCGAACACGAACACAACGCGGGCGTGTTGCTGTTCAAGAAATGTCTCGCCAGCGTTCGCGGCATCACGGTCGAAACCCACCTCAACGGGCAGTGGCCGGCGTCGCTGGACGGCGCTGCGGCCATTGTCATTTACAGTGACGGCGGCGACTGGCATCCCGCGCTTCAGGAAAACCGGCTCGAACAACTCAGGGCGCTCATGAAGAAGGGCGTCGGGTTCGGCTGCATTCACTACGCCTGCGAACCGACCACGGAGAAAGGCAACAAGGAGTTCATCGAATGGATCGGCGGCTGTTTCGAGACGTTCTGGTCAGTCAATCCGCATTGGGATGCGAACTTCACCACGTTACCCAGCCATCCGGTCACGCGCGGCGTGAAAGGATTTCAACTCCGCGACGAGTGGTATTTCCATATGCGGTTCCGCGAAGGAATGAAAGGCGTCACGCCGATTCTTTCCGCCGTGCCACCTGCTTCGACGATGAAACGACCCGATGGACCGCACAGCGGCAATCCTGCTGTCCGTGAAGCGGTCAACAGAGGTGACGCGCAACACCTGATGTGGGTGGCCACGCGCGAGGGCGGCGGACGCGGCTTCGGCTTCACCGGCGGCCATTTCCACAAGAACTGGGGACACGACGATTTCCGCAAGGTCGTCCTCAACGCGATCCTCTGGATTGCGCACGTTGACGTGCCCGCGGGCGGCGTGCAGTCCACAGTGACCGCCGATGAGATGGAGGAAAACCTCGACGAGAAAGGCGGCCCGAAGCCGCGCAGAAACAAATGAGCGCGGCGCCCGCAGTGCGGGGTTGCGGGACAGAATGACGGAGGGTACACTGTGCGCCATGAATCTTTCCGGCAAGACGGCATTGGTCACGGGCGCGGCGAAACGGGTCGGGCGAGAGATCGCGATGGCCTTGGCGCGGCGCGGCGCAAATGTTGTCGTCCACTACAACACGTCGGCGGCGGACGCGCGCCGCGTGGTTGCGCAAATCGAGGCGCTTGGCGTCGAGGCGATGGCGGTGCGGGCGGATCAATCGAAGGCGCGGGAAGTGCGCGACGCCGTGCAGAAGGCCGCGAAAGCGTTTGGCGGAATCGATGTGCTGGTGAATTGCGCCGCCGTGTACCAGAAAACACCGTGGACAACCGTGACGGAACAGGACTGGGATTTCCACCTCAACGCCAATTTGAAGGGACCGTTTCTTTTTGCGCGGGAAGTCAGCCGGCACATGCGCCGGGGCAAGATTGTGAACTTCGCCGACTGGGCGGTCTGGCGTCCGTACCGCCACTACGTGCCGTATCTGGTGTCGAAGGCGGGCGTGGTCTGTTTGACAAAGGCATTGGCGAAGGAACTGGCGCCGCACATTCAGGTCAACGCCGTTGCGCCGGGGCCGGTATTGTTGCCGCCGGATTTTTCGGAGGCGGAAAAACGGGCGGTGCGGAACGCCACGCTGGTCAAGCGGCTCGGTTCGCCGGCGGACGCAGTCGGCGCGGTGTTGTTCTTGCTGGAAAACGGCGACTTCATGACCGGTCACGTGCTGGTCGTGGACGGCGGACGGTTGCTCGCAGGAGAATGAATCATGTTTACAGTGACGAAGACGATTGATTTTTGTTACGGCCATCGGCTGTTGAACTACGAGGGCAAGTGCCGGCACTTGCACGGGCACAACGGACGGCTGGAGGTGGACATCGCGTTGCCATCGCTGGACAACCGCGGCATGGTGCAGGATTTCTCGGAGATCAAACAGGCGTTGAAAGGTTGGGTGGACGCGACGCTGGATCACCGGATGTTGTTGTGGAAGGAAGACCCGATGGTGCCGGTGTTGCGGGAGCGGGGCGAGGTGCTGGTGACGCTGGACTTCAACCCGACGGCGGAGAACCTGGCGAAGATGGTGTTCGAGTATGCAAGCGGGCGCGGCCTGCCGGTGAGGGAAGTTCGCTTGTGGGAAACACCGAGTTCCTGCGCGAGTTACCGCGCAGAGCCATGAATGAAAATTGCGCCGCGGAAATTTCTCCTGCGCCGGTACGAACCGCACGACCGCGAGGCGGTGCGGCAGATTTGCTGCGAGACAGCCGATTGCGGCGAGCCGATGGACCGGTGGTTTCCGGACCGCGAGATTTTCGCCGACCTGCTGATGCGCTATTACACCGACTGGGAACCAGCATCCCTCTGGGTCGCGGTAGCCGAAGGGCGTGTCGTGGGTTATCTGGCGGCCTGCCACAACACGAGGCGGTATCGCCGTTTAATGGCGTTTTGGATTGTGCCGACCACCGTCCTGAAAGCGCTGCTGCGCGGCGTGCTCTGGCATCCCAAGGTTCGGGCGTTTCTACGGGCCAATTGCAGCATCGGATTCCGTGGCCAACGGATTCCGCTGAAGAAGTATCCCGCCCATCTGCACGTGAATCTTCGGCGCAGCTACCGCGGGCTTCACATCGGCCAGTTGCTGGCCGAACAGTGGCTCCATCACGCCCGCGAGACCGGCATCCGCGGCGTCCACGCCGGCGTCAATGCGGACAATGCCAACGGCTGTCGTTTCTTCGAGGCGATGGGGTTTCAGGCGTTGTTTCGCCAGCCCCGGATGCGCCTGCCGAAAAGCGGACGGACGCAGGAAACCGTCATCTACGGGTTGGATTCTTCTTGAGTCAGATGACCGCTGTTGGTAGAGAACCATCGCCATGACCAACGCCCTTTCCCACATTGAGATTCCCGGACTGAAGAAAACCCGCAGCGGCAAGGTGCGCGAGATTTTCGACCTTGGCGATGTCCTCTTGTTCGTCGCCAGCGACCGACTCAGCGCGTTCGATGTCGTGTTGCCCACGCCCATCCCTGAGAAGGGCCGCGTGCTGGCGTCGCTCAGCGAATTTTGGTTTGCCAAGACGGGGCACATTGTCGAGAACCACTTCATCACCTCCGACTTCGAACAGATCGCCCAGCGCGTTGGCCGGCACGAGTCGTTGCGAGGACGCGCAATGCTCGTCCGCAAATGCCAGCCGCTCGCCGTCGAGTGCATCGTGCGCGGTTACCTCAGCGGCTCCGGCTGGAAGGAATACCAAAAGACCCAGACCGTCTGCGGCATCAAGCTGCCGGCGGGACTGGTCGAGTCGTCGAAACTGCCGGAAGCGATTTTTACGCCCTCCACCAAGGCAGAGACCGGCCACGACGAGAACATCAGTTTCGAGCAGGCTGCCGTCATCCTCGGCGCGCCGCTGGCCGCCACGGTGCGGGACTTGGCGCTGGGCGTCTATGGTTTTGCGCGCGACTATGCCGCCACGCGCGGCATCATCATCGCCGACACCAAGTTCGAGTTCGGCCTGCTTGGGGACAAGGTCATTTTGATTGACGAGGTGCTGACGCCCGACAGTTCCCGGTTCTGGCCGGCCGACCAGTACAAACCCGGCGGGGCGCAGCCGAGCTTCGACAAACAATACGTCCGCGACTATCTCGAAACGCTGGACTGGAACAAGCAGTACCCCGGCCCCGTTTTGCCCGACGAAATCGTCCGCAGAACGACGGAAAAATACGTCGAGGCGCTGCAACGATTGACGGCTTGAAATGCGGCTTGTTGTTCTCATTGCCTCCGTCGCGCTGGCGGCCGCCTGTTCCAAGAACGAGGCGCCCAAGTCCGACTGGATCGGCTCGACCACGTGCCGGGATTGCCATGAGGATTTTTACCAGAAATGGGCGACCTCCTTCCACGGCCTCGCGATGCAGCCGTTCACGACAAACCTTGCAGCCACGTTCCCGCCGCACACCAATGACATCGTGATCGGCGGCTCCCGGTATCGGGCGGAGGTGCCGTTCGTCATCGAGCGCACCTCCGCCGGCGAAAAACGCTACAAAATGCTCCACGCCCTCGGCGGCAAGAATGTGTACTATTTTCTTGCCGAACTGGACCGCGGCTGGCTGCAGACGCTGCCAGTGGCCTTCGACGTGCGCCGCAACGAATGGTACGACACCGCCGCCAGCGCGCTCCGGCATTTCAGCGGCGTGACCAACGAACTGCTCCACTGGACAGAACGACCCTTCACCTTCAACACCTCCTGCTTCAATTGCCACGTCAGCCAGCTTTCCAAAAATTATGATCCGGCCACCGACAGCTACCGCACGACGTGGACTGAGCCGGGCATCAACTGCGAGACCTGTCACGGTCCCGCCGGCGAACACGTTCGCGTCTGCGTGGCCGCCCGCGGCAAAAAACCGCCCGCCGACCTGAAGATCATCAGCACCACCCCGATGACGCCCACGCAGCGCAACGACCTCTGCGCCCCGTGCCACGCCAAGATGAACACGCTCACCACCACGTTCATGCCCGGCGACCGCTATTTCGACCACTACGGCCTCGTCGGCGTCGAGCACATTGACTTCTATCCCGACGGACGCGACCTGGGCGAGAACTACACCTTCACCGGTTGGCGGATGAATCCGTGCGCCAAATCCGGCAAGTTCGACTGCACGCACTGCCACACCTCCAGCGGACGCTATCGCTTCGAGAAGAACCCCAACGATTCCTGCCGTCCGTGCCACGACGCGAGAGTCACCGACATCGCCGCGCACTCCCGCCACAAGCCCGGCGAGAACGCGCCGACCTGCAACTCCTGCCATCTCCCGATGACCGAGTTCGGACGGATGCTTCGCAGCGACCACAGTTTCCTTCCGCCGGCACCGAGCGCCTCGGCCATCTACAAATCGCCGCTGGCCTGCACGATTTGTCATACGGACCGCGACGCCGCGTGGGCGGACAAACATGTCCGTTCCTGGCACAAGCGCGATTATCAGGCGCCCGTCTTGGAACGCGCCGCGCTCGTGGACGCCGCACGGAAGCGCGATTGGTCCCGCCGCACTGACATGCTCGCCTACATCGGGCGTCCTGATCGCGACGAGATTTATGCCACCTCGCTCATCCGTCTCCTCGAAGCGTGCGGCCACGACTCCAAATGGCCTGCGCTCCGCCAGGCATTGAAGGATCCGTCGCCGCTCGTCCGCAGCGCCGCCGCCACGGCGCTCGGCCAGAACCTTTCTTCCGAAAATGCCGCCGCCCTCCTGCCGGCTCTTGGCGACGATTTTCGCCTTGTCCGCATCAGCGCCGCCGCCTCGCTCGACACGTATCCGCCAACCATGTTTGAAACCGAGGACGCCATGCGGCTGCGTCGCGCCACGAAGGAATACGAAGATTCGTTGCGCAGCCAGCCCGACAGCCACGCCGCCCACTACAACCTCGGCAACCACTTCCTCAACCTTGGCCGTCCCGACGACGCGCTCGCACAATTCAAGACGGCCATGCGGCTTGAACCGGGTTTTGTGCCGCCGCTGGTCAACGCCGCGCTCATTTACGCCCGCCAGAACCGCACTGCTGAGGCTGAGGCGGCGTTGCGCAAGGCGAACTCGCTGGACGCATCCAGTCCCGAAATCAACTTCAACCTCGGCCTCCTCCTCGGCGAGAAAGGCGACTTCAAAGGCGCAGCAACCCACCTGCGCGCCACGCTCAAAGGCGACCCGCAATTCGCCCCGGCGGCCTACAATCTCGCCGTCATCGTGTCCCGCACCAATCTTGACGAAGCCATCGCCTTGTGTGCCCGTGCTGCTGCTGCGCGACCGGAGGAACCGCGTTACGCCTACACTGAAGCGTTTTACCGCCGGCAGCAAGGCGATGTTGCCGGTGCTGAGCGTGTCCTGCAAGCCTTGCTTCAGCGCCACCCCAAGCACCCCGACGCCACGCAGTTACTTCAGGACATCCAACGACACCGGTGAGATGCTCCTTGGCCTTCCCAAGGCTACGGCAGTCGAAGACGGCGGACTTGATGTCCGTGCATCCATAAAAAAGCGGGATAACTGTGCATGGCATCGTCCAGGGTAGTGGAGGTTATTCGGCTACCATGACTTCAGGAATGAGCATGGGAATTAAGACTTGGCTTTCTTTTTCCCGGGAACGGGCGGGCGTGGTGCAGGTGCGGCCTCGGCGGTCGCTCCCCATTTCGCTTTCGGATCTTGATATTGCCGTTTGGTGGCGGCATCGGGCGCCTCGACGGCCAACACTTTGTCGTCAATCTTCGCGCGCACGACGTAGCCGGCATATTTCGATCCGCCGTAAATGTCCACGTCGCTGCCGCGTCGGATGTTGCGATGCAGGTGCGTGGATTGGAGTTTGGAGGAGCGGACTTCAAATGTCTCGCTGGCGTTCTTTTCCAGCGCAATCTGTTTTTCCCCGGCATGGAACGGTTGGGAGGGGCCGCCCTTGATGGGGGCACCGAAGAACATCCATTCGACGGTGTAGGTGAAGGCGATGGGGGCCGTGTTGCGGAGGGTGATCCTGAGAGCTTCCTCACGTTCGGTTTTCTTGCTGAAGGAGCCGGGCGGGCCGATGAATCGTGCTTCCTCATTGGCGGTGGTCTCGATTTTGCTTGGCAGGGGAGTGACTGTGAGATGGACAGCTTGTCCGAACAGATTGGCGGCAAGCCCGACAAGAACGATGACAACAATTGTTTTCATATTCCAATCCTCCGCTTCATGGAAACGAATTCTAAAGGGTTGCCTTCCGCGAGGCAATTCTTCTTTCAAGGGGACAGAAAAGGCGGTTGGGGCTTCAACACGACCGTCATGTGTGCCACAAAAACATTTCGGGCACACACAAAACGGTCCTGTGTCCGCGCTTTTCCGCCGCGGGAAAAGCTGTTGCCAACCATCGGTCTTTGAATTGCACCCTTTCTCAGACAGGCATTGCATGGAAAGCGCGTCGGTGGTTTAATGGCGGGGCCATGATTGTAATCCTTGTTGCCGTCAATCAGGAGTTGAACCCGATCTTGCGACGGGCCAGCGCGAACCATACGGTCCGCCAGATGCACCTCGATTTCCACGAGGGCACATTGGCGGGACAGCCGGTGGCGTTGCTGGCGCTCGGCGCGGGCAAGGATTGCGCCCGCATTGCCGCCGAGATCACCATCAAATCCTACCGGCCGCACCTGGTCGTCAGCGCCGGGTTTGGCGGCGCGCTGCAACCATCCGTCAGCGCCGGCGACATCGTGATCGGCACGGAAGCGCTCGACCTGAGCCACGATTCGGGCGCGCAGGTCAAATTTCGCTCGGCGCTTGCGTTGCCCGCGCATGATGAACTGGCCATGGACAACACCAACTGCAAGGTGCATCGCGGCACAATCCTGACAGCCGATGACATCATCATACGCGCCTCCACCAAGCAACATTTGGGGCGCGCGACGGGCGCGCTGGCCGTGGACATGGAAACCAGCGCGGTGGCAGCGGTGTGCGCGGCGCACAAGACGGAGATGCTGGCTGTCCGTTGCATCACGGACACCGACCGCGAGGATTTGCCGGAGGAGATGGACGACTTCTTCATGGTCGGCCAGCTTCAGTGGGGACGATTGTTCTCGGCGTGCAATCGGAACCCGCGCTTGCTTTTCGATTTGGCGCGACTTGGTCACCGCGCCACGATTGCGGGAGAGAATCTCGCGCGGTTTCTGGAAACCGCAGTCCAGCAGTTACACCTTCCAGCCGCGCCGGCGAGCCAACTCCAATAGCGCCGGCAACAGGGTCAACGAGGTCAACAGGCAGGCGAGGACGCCGATGCTCATGACCGCGCCGAGGCTGAAGATGCCCTGGTGTTTGCCGATCATCAGGCTGCCAAACCCGACCATGGTGGTCACGCCGCTCAACACCACGGCGCGCCCGGTGCTCTTGCCAAACACGCGCGCATCGCCGTCCTCGCGATAGCGTTGGACGACGTAGATGCCGTACGCCACGCCGATGCCCACCAGCAGCGGCAACGTCATGATGTTGGCCGGGTTGAACTGCAGGCCGAGAACCGCCACGGCGCCGACCATCCAGATGAAACCGGCCAGCAGCGGCACCAGCGTCAGCGCAGCGGCAATCAGCCCCCGAAAGTCCAGCAACACCAGCATCGCGATGACGACCAACGCCCAGCAGGCCGCGTGGATGTAGCCTTTCTGGAGAATGTCCACGAACTCGTAAATCCCCAACGGCGTGCCGGTCGCTTTCGGCGCCACCGTCTTGACTTCCCGCACGAACTTCACCAGCGGCTCGCGCTCCCAGATGTTCTCGCGTGGAAACACGCGCACCAGGAACTTCGTCCCCGACTTGCCGATCAGCATGGAGCGGATTTCGCGCGGCACCTCCTCCAGCGTCATCGGTTTGTCGGTGATTTGCGAGGTCATCATCTCCAGTTGTTTCTGCAAGTCGGCAAAGAACCGGGATTGATACAGCGCCATGTGCTCCGCGATGCCGGGGCGCGCCATCTTTTCGCGGGCCTGGGTCAGCGATTCCGCCAGCGAGGCGAGCGTCTTCGCGGCGGCGGCGTCGGCAGCCGCAAATTCGCGGGCGAGCCGCGACGCCTGCACGCGCAACGAGCGCAACGCGTGGTCCAAGGCGGTCGTGTCCACCGCACGGCGTGTCGTGGGAAGTTGCGGGCGCCCCAACTCTTGCTGGATGTCGCGGATAATGGCGGCCTTCGCGTCGTGTTGCTCGGGCAACAACGCCGCAATGCTGGCCACGCTGGACACGACGTTGGTTTTCTTCTCCAGCGCCGTTTGGACGAGGCGCGCCTCCTCCACGGTATCGCAGACGACGGCGGCAAAAATGGTGGATTGCGCATCCGTCCGCAGCAGGCGTTTCTCGACTTCGACGGATTCGAGGCCGCGCGATTGCAGGTTCAACACGTTGTAGTCGAAACGGACGCGCGACCCCATCAGCAGCCCCAGCACCGTGAGCGCCATGCAGCCGGCCATCATGGCCGACGGATGTCGCAACAGCACGCGGTCAAACCGGCTGGCCGCGTCATGCGCCGGGATCTCGGCGGTTTCCTTTTGACGCCGAAACAGCAGGATCATGCTGGGCAACACGAACAACATCACGACCAGCGCCAGCACCATGCCGCCGCTGGCGATGATGCCCAGTTCGACCACGCCGCGGAACCCGCTCAATGCCATCGCCAAGAACGCGCCGGCGTTGGTGAACGCGGCGATCACAACGCTCGGACCACTGCGGGCAATCGCCGAAGCCATGGCTTCCCGCCGTTCGGCGTTCGGCTTGGAAAGCTCTTCCTCGTAACGCGCGATGATCTGGATGCCGAGGTCAATGCTCAGGCCAAGGATCATCACGGCGAACGTAATGGTGATCATGTTGAGGTTGCCCACGGACAATGTCGCCCATCCCATGCTCACGCCAACAATCAACATCAAACAGACCACAGCCAGCAGAGGCCGCAGCCATTCGCGGAAGCTAATGACGAACAAGACGGCAATCACCAACAGCGTGACGATGGTTGCCATCGTGGCATCGCGCTGCGATTGATCCATTTCATCGAGGTCCAGGACCGGTTCGCCGGTCAGCCCGATGCGGACATCGGGAAAGCGCTCCTGCACTTCCTGGACAATGCGCCGCAGCTTGGGCACTGTCGCGTCGTGCGGCGACAGCGCTTCCGTCGGCGCGCCCGCCGTCGGATGCGGATGGATCAGCACGATGAAGGTGTTCCCCTTGTCGAAAACGTTGTAGCCTTCCCACTGCATCTGCTGTTCCGCCTCGGTGACGGCCTCCTCGCTGAAAAAAGCGCCCGCCCACGGCGACAGAAACGCCGCCTCGGCATCCGCTCCCTCAAACGCCGCCATCTGCTTGACGATGCTGGTCACGGTTGGCAGGAAGGACGCCATGCGTTCGCGTTGAGCGGCGGGCGCGGCGGCCATCTGCTGGAGCATCTGGTTCATGGCATCGAAGAAATTCGGCAACTCAGGCTTGGCTTCGAGGACGGCCACCAGTTGCTTGAACTCCTTGACCGAACCGCGGATTTCCGCCAGGTCGTTTGTGGCAAGAAAATACAGGAACCGCCGCTGTAGCGCATCGAAGTTGACACGGTAAAACACGTCGTCCTCGACAAAGCGTTGCGCGTCCTTGTCATCGGCGGGGTGCGGATTGTTTTCCGCCGCCAGCAGCGCCTTGACCAAGGCGTCCACGACTTCGCGGTTGCGCGCGGGTTTCCGGCTTTCGACGACCAGAAGGTAATCCTCCTCGTCGCGGAACTCGCTGGCGTATTCGCTGTACAGCCGCCAGTATTCGCTGTCGCGCCCGATCAAGTCATTACGGCTCGTCTTGAACTGGAGATAACGCGCGGCATAGAGACCGGCGCACACCGCGAAAAGGAATCCCAGCACGACAAATAGCCGTGGCCTCCGACAAATCAGGTCTCCCACCATTCGATAACTTAGTTTCGGAAATCTCATGCGCTTCTGTGACTTCAGACTACCACACTCACTTTGCCCTTGCACAGCACAAATCCCTGCGTTACCCAGACACCATGCTGACCACCCACAATCCGCCTTCCGCACCACGATGGGCACACATGGCTGTGCTGGCATTGGTATTGTTCACGCTTTTTTACCAACTGGGCACCCGCGCACTCAACGAACCCGACGAAGGCCGATATGCCGGAGTCGGGTACGAAATGATGGCCACCGGCGACTGGCTGACGCCGCGCCTCAACGGCATCCCGCACCTCTCCAAGCCGCCGCTGACGTACTGGATGATCGGCATCAGCGTCAAACTTTTCGGGGTCAACGAATTTGCGGCGCGCCTGCCGTCGGCCCTCGCGGCGCTCGGCACACTGCTGGCCCTCTACCTGATGGTGCGCGGCGCCGCCGATGAAAGGGCGGCCTTGTGGGCGGTCGTGATGCTGACCACGAGCGCGTTGTTCTTTGTTGCCGCGCGGCTCGTCACGCCCGACATGTTGCTGACCTGCTGGATCACGTGGAGCGTGTGGGCATTGTGGCGGCGGAGCAACTGGCTTTTTGTGTTCCTGGCGCTGGGCATGTTGACGAAAGGACCGGTCGCTGTGGTGTTGCCGCTGTTCGCCATGATCGGCTTGCAACCGCCCCTGCGCGCGTTCCGCTGGGGTCTCGGCGCGTTGGTGTTCCTGGCGATTTGCGCGCCGTGGTTTGTGATCCTCGCCATCCAGAACCCGGAATTGTGGCGATACTTCCTGGTGCGCGAAGTCGTGCAACGCGTCGTCTCCGGGGAACACGGACGCGGCAAAGCATGGTGGTTTTTCATTCCCGTGCTGCTCGGCGGGTTCATGCCGTGGACGTTCCAGGTGTTTCACCGGCGCAAACTCGATCCTGCCACCAGGATGTTCGCTGCATGGATTGTGCTCGGCCTCTTATTGTTTAGCATCAGCCGGTCGAAACTGCCGACGTACGTTCTGGCGCTGATGCCGGCGATGGCGGCGCTGGCGGCAATGGCCCCGGCGAGCCGCTGGCGCCAAGCGTTGAGCGGCGTGGCGCTGGCGGCCGCGTTGGGCGTGCTCGTGTACTATCTGCGCACCCAGTGGGGACTGCCTCCACCGTGGGGAACGGCGCTCATCACAGTGGCCGTCATGGGCGCGTTGGTCGGCCTGTTCAATCGTCATGCTGTCGTTGCCACCTTCGTGGTGGTCGTGCTGGCCGTGATCAGCCTGTTGCCCCGTATTGAACAAAAGTTGCTGCACAACACCTCCGCCAAGTTCTTTGCCGGGCGGATTCTGCGCGAGGATCCGAACCGGGAAGCGCTGGTCATCTGCCACCAGCTTTTCCCGCGCGGACTGCCGTTCTACCTGCAATCCTCCGTCTGGTGGTACAACCCCGGCGCAACCAATGTCACCCACGTGTTTGAATTCCATCATCCCGCTCCCGGCACACCCCTCGTCGTGACCGATACCGCCCGCTATCGGGAGATGCTGACCGGCACGCAGCATGTTTTTTGTGTTGCAAGCCACAACGATGCGGAGACAATACGCCAACTGACCGGTGCGCGATGGTTTGAACTGGAGCGCAACGGCAAAGGAGTGTTGCTGTCGAACCGCCCATGAAAAAGATACCATTGTCCCAAGTTTATTTGACTGATGAAGTCCGCCAGGCCGCGTTGCGCGCAATAGAATCGGGTTGGTACATTCTCGCCAAGGAATGCGAAGCTTTCGAGGCTGAACTGGCCCAGCATACCGGCACCAAACACGCCGTCCTGTGCTCCAACTGGACCTCCGGCGTTCACATGCTGCTCCAGACCTTGGGACTGAAGAAGGGCGACGAAATCCTGGTTCCATCCCACACCGCATTCCCTTCCATCGAACCGATGTGTCACTGGGGCGCGAAACCGGTCTTCATTGATATTGACGACACGTTCTGCCTCGATGCCGGGAAACTCGAAACCGCCATCACACCGCGCACGGTGGGCATCCTGCCGGTCCACTTGTACGGGCATCCTGCCGATCTCGACCGCTGTTTCGACGTTGCCAGGAAACACGGCCTCTGGGTCATCGAAGATTGCGCCCAAGCGCAAGGCGCCAGGCACAAGGGAAAAACCGTCGGCTCGATGGGGTTGTGCGGCGCGTTCTCGTTCTTCCCGTCCAAGAACCTCACCGTCATGGGCGACGGCGGCTGCATCACCACCAACGACGATGCCATCGCCGACCGTCTCCGCAAACTCCGCAACCACGGCCGGCTCGACAAACATCACCACGACGAAATCGGCTACAACCACCGCTTCAACGAGATCAACGCCGCCATCGGGCGAGTCGGATTGAAGCACCTCGACGAGTTGAACACGGGGCGCCGCAAAGCCGTGGCCCGGTACAACGAGCGGCTCAAGCGCATCGTTCCGACACCGACGGAACGCGACTGGGCCTACGCGGTCTATCACATGTACGTCATCCGGTGCGGCGACAAGCGCGATGCGCTTGCCAAGTTCCTCAAAGAGCGCGGCATCTCCACCGGCATCCACTACCCCGTTGCCAACCACCAGCAACCGGCGATGACAAAGCTGTTCGCGGACATTCCCAGGCTGCCGCGCACCGAGCAGGCCGTGAAAGAAATCCTCTCGCTGCCTATCTACGGAGAGCTTTCACTGGAAGACGTTGACTACGTTTGCGACGCCGTCGCAGAGTTCTACGGAAAGAAATGAGCCAACCGGAACTCAGCCTTGTCATTCCCTGCTACAACGAGGAGGGCAACCTTCACGCGCTCGTGAAGGCCGTCCATGACGCGGTTGACCCGCTCGGCATCGAATACGAGATCGTCATCACCGATGATTGCAGCCAGGACAACTCGTGGGCGATCTTGAAGGAACTCGCAACAAAAGACCCGCGACTGCGCATCCAGCGGTTCGAGTACAACTGCGGCGAGAGCGCCGCAAGCTGGGCGGGGATGCAGTGGGCGCGCGGGCGATACCTCTGCACGATTGACGCCGACCTGCAAAACGACCCGCGCGACTTGCCGAAGTTTCTCGATGCCGTGAAACGCGCCGATTGCATCTGCGGAACGCGCGTCCAGTCCCGCGCGGAAGGCGACAACTTCATTCGCATCGCCAGCTCGCGCATTGCCAACGCCGTCCGCCGCAAACTCAGCGGCGACGAGAAGATCACCGACGCCGGCTGCACGTACCGGCTGTTCAAGCGGGAGTGTATCGCCAACGTGAAATTCTGGCGGGGAGCGCACCGGTTCCTGCCGCAGTTGATCGAGATGGAAGGGTTCACCATCGCGGAGGTGCCGGTGAGCAACAACCCGCGCTTTGCCGGGCAGAGCCACTACGGCGTCTGGAACCGTCTGTTCAAATCATTCCGCGACCTGCTCGGCGTGCGCTGGCTGAAATCCCGCCAGCTTCGCTACCGGGTCGCCGAAACGAAAAACTAGGAGGCAGAATGGATTTCGCACTCGCGGCCACAATCTTCGGCAAGGAGCATCGTTTCCTTGGCCTTGACTGGAACTATCTCGTCATCCTCGGATTGATCGGCAACGCCATCTTCTCGACTCGCTTTCTCGTCCAGTGGTGGGCATCGGAGAAGAAAGGTGAAAGCGTCATTCCCGTGTCATTCTGGTACTGGAGCATCGGTGGAAGCATCATCATGTGTCTGTACTTCATCTTCCAGCGCGATCCTGTCGGTATTCTGGCCTACCTGCCGAACACTGCCATTTACATGCGCAACCTTCACCTGATTCGCAAACGCAAGCTGGCGCCCACCGCGGCTGCGCCCTCACAAACGCCCCAACAGGAAGCCTGACCAAATTCCGCGGCGTTACTTCACGGAAGCCAGCACGACGTCAAACGCCTTGATGTCGTTGGCGGCAAGGTCAGCAAGAATTTTCCGGTCCAGTTCGATCTTCGCTTTTTTCAGCGCGGCGATGAACTTGCTGTACGTCAGTCCACGGGCGCGGACCGCGGCGTTGATGCGCTGGTTCCAGATGGCGCGGAAGTCGGCCTTCTTGTCCTTGCGATGGGCAAAGCTGTACGTCAAGCCGTGCCAGACGGCGTTCTTGGCGTAACGGAATTTCTTGCTGCGCCAGCCGCGATAGCCTTTGGCGGCTTTGATCATGCGTTTGCGGCGGGCGCGACTGACGGGGGCATTAGTGGCTCTTGGCATGGGAGTGGGTAGAGTTGGTGGTTGAAAGTTCTGCGGTTTAGCCGCGGTGGCTGAAGGGCATCACGTCGGTGACATGACGCTGATGCGTTTCCGACATGGCGCGTTTTCTCGACATCCTGCGTTTTTGCTTGGAGGATTTGTTTCCGAGCAAGTGGCGTTTCCCGGCGCCGTAATGCACAACCTTGCCGGTTGCGGTGATCTTGAACCGCTTCTTTGCTGACTTCTTTGTTTTGGCTGGTTTCCAACGTGGCATGTTTTGTTTTCCTTTTGAAATTGTCCTACATCGCTTCGGCGCGCTGCTCTTGCCGTGGCTGTTGCTTTTGCTTCTGTCCCGCGCCGCGCACGGGGCCGAGCATCATGTGAATTGTCCGCCCCATCAACCGCGGCGGCGACTCCACATGGCAAACACCCGTCAAATCGTTCAACACCCGCTGCATCAACTTGTCGCCGAACTCCGCGTGCCCCATCTCCCGCCCACGGAAGAACAACGACACCTTCACCTTGATCCCATCTTCGAGGAAGTCCCGCACGTGCTTGACTTTCGTCTCGTAGTCGTGGTTGTCAATGTTCAGCCGGAGTTTGATCTCCTTGAGCTTGTCGGCGTGCTGGTGCTTGCGCGCCTCGCGCTCCCGCTTCTCCTGCTCGTACTTGAACTTTCCGTACTCGACCACCTTGCACACCGGCGGATTGGCATTCGGCGCGATCTCAACCAAATCCATCCCGCGCTGTTGCGCCAAGCCCAACGCCTGGCTGGTCAGCATGATGCCGGCCTGTTTTCCATCCGAATCTATGACCCGCACTTCGCGGGCGCGAATCTTGTGGTTGACACGAACAAAGTTTTGGATGGGCAATCCTCCGGTTAGGCCCTTGGCAGGCGTGAATTCATGAATGCGCGTCACCGCGACGCAACAAACCACAACACTCCACCGACCGCAGGTGTCTGCGGGTGCTGACTTGTGCTTGGTTGTGGCCTGTTCGAAACATATTCAGACTCTTTGCGACGGGACTATTAGAGCCTTTTCCCCGCTATTGCAACAATGTTTTTCACATTCGAGCGCCGCGGGGCGTATTTGGGCACTGCCACAGTCAGTTCAGTTGCCAGAGTTCATCCCAGTGGTCGTTGGTTTGCGCTTCGACCACGGCCAGCAAGTGTCGCAGACCATGCGGTGTCCAGAACTGTCCCGGTCGCTTGAACCGACATTGTCGTTGCCGACACACCGACTCGACCGCCCCACTGCCAATCGGCCAGC
>Ga0194112_10001237_pt1 | contig 37676 bp, 27 predicted proteins | sample TA2MahC400mmetaG_FD_146191 | JGI IMG/M metagenome (GOLD analysis project Ga0194112, IMG submission 146191) | Freshwater microbial communities from Lake Tanganyika, Tanzania - TA2015016 Mahale Deep Cast 400m | ecosystem: Environmental > Aquatic > Freshwater > Lake | place: Tanzania: Lake... | reverse complement strand
TGTTGGCCAGGCGCATATCCTGGGCCAGGTAGACAGCCCCCATGCCGCCCACGCCCAACGTTCTCACGATGCGATATCTGCCTTGTAAAACAGTACCCGGTGCGAGCATTGGCCCTCCTTGTTACTCTGCCCTGAATACAAACGTCACCTGTCCGAAGCGTACAGTCGAACCGTTCTTTAATGCATTAGTACTGATCCTCCGTTCCTGGGCTGGGTCGCCGCTGTAGCTCACAAATGTACCCTGGGCACTGTCCAGGTCGCGGACTACCCAGCGGCCGGTTTCCTGTCGCAGCTCAGCATGGCGGGGCGATACCGAAGGATGAGTCAGTACGATGTCGTTGCCAACCTCAGAGCCTACAGTGGTGATTTCTTTGGTCATCTCGCGGATCATCTCCAGCCAGGGCAAGCCCTGCGCCGTCTGGCGGAAGATCAGGGTGGCTTCGCCCAGCTTGACCAATGAGCTGTCTTTGAGGGCATTCCTGGCGCTGAGACGCAACTGTGCCGGATCGCCGCCGAAACTAACAGCGGTGTGACCCTGGCTCAGGTCGATGACCACGTAACGACCACCCTCCAGGCCGATGCGGGCGTGCCGAGCCACTACCGTGGGCACGGGGATGATGATGTCATTGCCCTCACTGCTGCCAAGCGAAACACTCTCTTTGGTTATGGCAAAGCGCGTGACCAGGCGAGCCGGCGCTGGTCGATAAGATGGCGTGGGCGTCACCGCCTGAGGAGCCGGACCGACCGGTGGGGCAACAACAGGGACCGGTATGGGCGTCACTGGTTCCACTACTTCGGGGGCTGGGCGGCGGGCATAGGCCCGGCGGGCTACGCCGGGCAATGCTAGAAGGACTAGCAACAGCAACAATAGGGTGCCGAAGAAGGGGTAGTTGATGGACGATTTGAGGATGCCTCCCACAGCGTAGGGCCCACTGGTGCTGAGGGTGCCTCCGCCATGCTCGATATTCACTACCACCTCCCGACGCGTGCCATCCAGCTCAGGCGTGGGCGAGGTGAAACTGATCACGTACTCGTTCTGTAACTCCTGAGCGATCTTGCGATACAGCTCGACCAACTGATCGGCTGTCGGCGTCTGGTGGAATTCACCCCCTGTCTCCTCTGCTAGCTTCTTGAGACGGCCGACGTCAATGTCTCCTCTACTCCCCAGGCCAATCGTGTATACCGGGACGTGGTTGTTCTTGGCGAAGGTGATCACCTGGTCTACCGAGCGGCGGCTTTCGTTGTCTCTGCCATCGGTGAGGGCGATGACCACCGTTCGGCCAGAGGCAGCCTGGAGCTGTTCCACCGCTGCATAGACAGCGTCATGAAAGGCAGTCCCGCCGCCCGCGTTGACAGCATCAACTTGCCTCATCAGGGCATCCTTGTCAGCATTGCTAACAGGCTTCAGGGGGGATAGTGTGTCTATGACGTCATCGAAGACCAGGATACCCAGGCTATCCATATCCTCGCGGGTCATGGAGACGAAGACCTTGGCTGCCTCCTGCGCTCCCGCCATCTTGCTTCCCCTCATGCTGCCGCTGCGATCAATGACCAGAAACGCGGTCACAGCCTGTTGACCTGCGCCCAGGAAGCCGGTGATCTTGACCGGGATGCCGTCCTCAGTGAGCTCAAAGGCTTCCTGGCCCAGACCCCGCACCGGCTGTCCCGTCTTATCGCGGACCAGCACGTGGGTTTTGATGGTGGGGAAGGCCGAATCGGCATCTATGAGGGTTATCGAGGCCGTGGAGCCATCGGGGCCGGTGGCCGCCCCAGGACGTGTCGTGCCCAGGCTCATCAGGATGACCCAGCCAATGGCAAAGACGAAGAGAATAACCAATAGAATCGTTTTCTGTGTCAACCGTCTCATTTCTGCCCTCCTTCCAGGTTGAATATCACCTGCGTCTTGCCCAGTTGGATGCGGTCGCCGTGCTTGAGCAGGTGGGACTGACCCATCGGTTGCTTGTTGACCAGGACGGGGTCTGCCAGTGGCCGCAGCACGAAGGTCTTCTGCGTCTGCTCAATGACGGCGTGGTGGGGATAGATGTCCTCGTCACCAGGGAGCACCACGTCGCAGTCATCGGCCTTGCCCAGGCGGGTCTCCTGGCGGGTCAGGGTGAAGGTACGCCCCTCCAGTCGGCCTACCACTACCTTGAGCCAGGCCGTGCGCAGGATGTCTTCCACCAGCCCGATGAGGGAGCCGATGCAGGCCCCCAGGATGATGAGACCCACCGCGCTACCCACGGTGAGGGATAGCTCGCGGTCGTGGGTGACGGCTCTCAGCAGGGTGCTCAACCGCTCGTAGGTGCTGCCGCCGATGAGCCCACCCAGCAAGCCACCTACAGCCCCATAGCTGGTCTTGGCTGTTGAGCGTTGCACCCGGCCTTCGCTGGTGCCCACCAGGAAACCGAAGATAGCCCAGCCTGCGGCGCGCGGCCACACGCCGCCGCCGGCGAACTTGAAAATCACCTCTCCGATGACCAGGCCGATCAGCCCGCCCACCAGCCCGATGATGCTCCCCAGGAAGACGCCCCTGGCCAGCCGACGCCAGGAGTGGCTCACCGTGAGCCCATCCACCGCCCCGATGGCTCCGCCAATGCAGATACCTACGGTTGCCCCCAGCAGGGCATCCTTCAGAAACAGCATCAGCAGGTTGGAGATGTCAATGTTGAGAAACAGGCCGATGAGCAGCCAACTGATCAGCCCCCCCAGCGCGCCGAACAGGGCGTTGTAGTAGATGCGTTGTTTGTCTATGGACATGTGGATACCTCCTTGATTGCCCTCCTGAACTCTCGGAAAGTCGAGTGGAAGGCTTTTTGACGGGTAGGAAGAACAGAATCCAGAAAATAGAAGTCAGAGGTGGGAGTTGAGCTACTCCTGGGCGCAGCGGAAACCGACGTAGTTGAGGATGTTCGCCGTGTGGCCGCTGCTGCGGTCGGCGGTGCGGACGAACCATCCACTGCCGTACCACGAGCCGCCCCGCAGCACCCGGGCCGACCCCGAATCCGGCCCCTGGGGATTGCGGTCCGGAGAGCGGGCATAGTAGCCGCTATCGTACCAGTCGGCCACCCACTCCCACACGTTCCCTGCCATGTCCAGTGCCCTGTAGGGGCTGGCCCCGGCCGGCTTGCTTCCCACCGGCACCGTCATCCCAGGGCAAGGAGAAAACTGCGCCTTGCTGCAATCCGGTGCTCTGTTCCCCCACGGATACACTCGCCCATCCGTCCCCCGCGCCGCCTTCTCCCACTCCGCCTCCGTCGGCAGCCGCTTGCCAGCCCAGCGACAGTAGTTGTCAGCGTCATACCAGCTTACGCCCACCACCGGCTGATCGGAGGCGTTGTAGTCGCTATCGTCCCAGTATGCTGGCTCCTCACAGTCTCCAGCCTCCACGCACTGGCGGTACCGGGCGTTGGTCACCTCGGTCTGGTCAATCCAGAAACCGTCCAGGTACACAGTGTGCTGGGGGTGCTCATCGTCGTCGCCTTCACCATCAGGACTACCCATAATGAACTCTCCCGCCGGCACCTTTACCATCACCGCCCCATCTCTCTCCCACACCCCCGTCCCGACGGGCCCAGGCAACATGGGCGGGGGGGTGGACGTGATGGTCAGTGGAACGGGCATCGTCGCCGATGGCGCTGGCGTGGACGTGGGCGGCCGTGGAGTGGCCGTGATGACTATGGGAGTCTGTGTTGGTGTCAGCGCCTGTAGTTTCTCCGCAATCTCCATCAATTTGGATTGTACATCTTTGTAGTTGGGATCAGCCGTAAAGACCGCCAGCAGTTCTGTCTGGGCTTGCTCCCACTGACCTAGTTTCATATAACCTATCCCTCTCTGATAGGCCAGTTCCAACTGTGCGAGGGCATCAGCTGTAGCGGTAGCTGCCACTGTGAGCGCACTAGCGGTGGCTGTAGCTTCAGCAGCGTTCGCCTGAGCGGTCGCTGTCGCATTCGTGGCTTGGGTCATAGCCATTACTTCTTGCTGTTTGGCCTTCACCTCTGCAAGCTTTGCTTGCGCGTCTCGATAGCCTGCATCTATTCTCACGACTTGCTCAAATTCCTTTCTGGCATTGTCCCAGTCTCTACTGTTCTGAAAAGCCACGCCGGCCTTGTAGTGCCTCGCTAACTCGCGGCTCTCTTGATGGTCGGGATAAACGTCCAATACCAGCACTGTTGCAACGGTCAACAAGGCCAGCACCGCCAGCAGAGCTAGCCAAAGTAGCATTGTCCTTCTTCCAGAGATTGTCCGTCGCCGGGCCATTCTATACCTCCTTGTAATCAAATGGAATACTACATCGTCAGCGGTGTTCCGGGTTAATTGGCGAAGATGGCCATTTTAGGGCACCTCCGTGACTTAGAAAGCCAGTCTCGACAATAGGATGGCGACACTTCCAAGAAAGCCTAGCAACAGCAGGATGAATAACGAGCACCCGGATTGCTGTGCAGCAGCTTGCCGAACCTGAGCTTGCGGAATTTGCTGTGACTGAATCGGTGGTCCCCCCCAAACCTGGCCGGTGGCTACGCCTGTCAACCAATCCGCTATGAACTGGTCTGCCTGCAGTTGTCCGTTCACCACAACCATGTCGCCGTTCCTAAGCGTGACTGGGTTCATCCACCCCTCCAGGTGGCAATCAATCTGCCTGCCACTGGCCAGGGTCACTCCGAATTTCAGGGTCTTGTAAGCATAGGTCTCCTTCTTCCCCGTGCCGTATCGGGTGGATTGGCGATAGATAGTGATCCTGCCCTCCAGACGGTTGGGGTTGATAGAGCTGACGATGTCGAAGGGCAATGTTGCTGCTTTTTGGCCATCAATAAAGATCTCGGCCCACCAACCGCCGATCATCGTAGCTTCTTGGTGGCCAGCAATCTTCCGACCAAAGATCTTGGCCCGGATCTCTTTCTGGCCCTGTCGGACTCGCAGTGGGAATTGCTGCCGGTAATGGAACTGGCCATTGGGAGCATAATACTCCGCCGCTAACGTGTGTACGTGCTCCCGGTAGGGATCATTGTTTGATAGCCTCAGCCATACCATGAACCTCTGGGCGGTATCGGCAAAGCCAGATGTTACGCCAACGGGCTGGTTCATGGCATCCACGTCCTGGCACATCTTGGCCTCAATCAGGGTCAAAGGGGGAGCAGGACCGATGCCCTGCTTCAGGTTCTGCAGGTCCTGGAGCAATTGTCTGGCGCTCTGGTAGCGATGGCTGCTGTCCTGCTCCACAGCCTTCATGACGATCATCTCCATACCTTCCGAGATGTTGGGGTTGATTGCCCTGGGTAAGCGTTGGTCGAAGCTGAAGGGTGGGAAGTCCTGTGGATCCTTCTTGGTCAGCAAGTAGTGTATTGTCGCCCCCAGGGCGTAGATATCCGAACGAGCATCGGTCTGGCCTTCACCCCACTGCTCTGGCGGCGAGTACCCCACCGTGCCAAGCGCCTCAGTATCTTTGGCCTTCCCCTTCTTGAACAGCCGCGCGATGCCAAAGTCAACGAGCTTGACCTTGCCATCTCTGGTCAACATGATGTTGGAAGGCTTCAGGTCGCGGTAGATGATGGGTGGAGTTCGACTGTGGAGGTAATCGAGCACCTGGCAGAGTTGGATCGCCCAGTCAATGGCTTGTCCTTCCGGCAAGGGGGAAGAGCGGCTTTCGATGATCTTATCCAAGTCCTCTCCGTCCACGAACTCCATCACCAGATAGTGCTTGCCGCCATCGCTGAAGCGATCGTAGATCTGGGGGATGTTGTCGTGCCGCAGTTTGGAGAGAATATCTGCCTCCTGCTGGAAGCCCCGAATGGCCTCAGCCCGCTCCTGAGGGTCAGTGAACTGATCCAGCATCTCCTTGACCACGCACTCGCGGTTGGCCAGGTTCGTGTCCTGAGCCAGATATATCGTGCCCATCCCGCCCTGGCCGATGATGCGGGTGATCTTGTAGCGGTTGTAGAGAATAGAGCCAAGGGAAAGCTGGAGGCGTGGAGCTATGGCTAATGGGGCTCCGCATTTGGCACAGAACTGTGCTGCGTCTTGGTTTGAGGTGTTGCAATTGGTGCAGCGTATCATAGTCCATCCTCGCTTGATCTTATGACTGATGGGCCAGAGATTTTAGCTGTGGTCTTTGCTTTCGTCTACCTTGAAGTGATTGTTTTTCCGTCTGTGATCGTGGTGGCCCCGGAACGAACAGGTACATCCAGCAGTGTTCCGATGTCCTGGACTTCGACGACGTAGTTCCCGGCCGTGATGTCCCACGAGATCGCCCCGGTGTTGTCCGTACGGCCGTCGAGGAATCGGTTGCCCTTGATGATGTTGCCGCTCACATCCTTTGCCTGATAATACACACCTACCCAACGGTTGCTGATAGGATTTCCCGCCGAGTCTTTCAGGGCGACGGTCAGTCTCCCCAGCGTGAGGATGATCTGGGTGGTCTCTCCACTCTTGATCTCGTGGTTCAACTCCTCCCCCCACAGATTCCCCGCCACATCCCGTATCTCAACCGCGTATTTGCCTGCTGTGATGTTCCATGTGATCACCCCGGTGTCGTCTGTTCGTCCGTCCAGAATCCGGTCTCCTTTAACCGTATTGCCATACACATCCTGCTTCTGCAAGTACACCCCCACCCACCTGCGTGACACAGGTTGGCCTTCTGCATTCCGCACCCCAACCGTTAGCCGCCCCAATTGCACCAGGATTTTCGTCGTCTGCCCAGGCAACAAGGCATGATTCAACTCCTCACCCCACACATAGCCCGAGATGTCCCCTATCCCCACGGCATACACTCCGGGTGTCAGGTCATACACGATGCCTCCGGTGTTGTCCGTCCGTCCATCGGTGACGCGATCTCCCTTAATGGGATTGCCACTGATGTCGGTCTTCTGGAGATAGATGCCTGTCCACCGCCGCTCCATAGGCTTTCCATCCGCATCTATGACTCCAATCAGGAGCCTACTCAGGGTGGCAGACAGCACTGTGGCTTGACCTTGGCTCACGACGTAGTTGTACTCGTTGCCCCAGAGGTAGCCAGCATAGTCACCGAGAGCCACGGCGTAGATGCCGGGCTGGAGAGTGAAGAAGATGCTGCCTGTGTCGTCGGTGCGGCCATCAGTGATGCGGTCGCCCTTGACAGGGTTGCCGCTGATGTCGGTCTTCTGCTGGTAGATGCCTACCCACGAACGCCTCTTCGGCGTCCCATCTGCTAGCTTGATGATCACTTTGAGACCTGTCTTGTCTGAGGGTTCCGTCGATACATGCACAGCACTGAATCTCTCTGGTTCGATAGTAGGCGTCGGGGTGCCGGGCGCCAGTGTCGGAGTCGGAGTTTTCGGCACCGGGGTATGTGTGGGCGTCGGTGGTACAGGTGTATGCGTGGGTGGAATCGGTGTCCACGTAGCAGTTGGGTGTGGCGTCGGCGTAGAGACAACCGGGGTATCAGTGGCTGGGACAAGAGTCAGCGTAGGCGGCAACGTTGTACGGGTAGGGGGTACAGGAGTGGCCGTAGGTGGCACCATGGTCAAGGTAGGCGAACTGACAGGTAAAACTGTAGGGGCTGGCCTCGTCTGCTGGCCTATGAGGACAACGCCGCCGAAAAAGCACAGATACAGAGCGAAAAGGCCACCAGACAGGGTTGCGATCTTGCCTACTCGACTAAGGTTGTTGAACCACTGCATTTTCTTCCTCCTTGCATTTGTGAGTGTGTCTCACTACCACTTGATCTGACGGAACGTCTCCGTATCGGTTATTCGGATTCCCGCAATCCCTCCACCAACACTACCCAGAAACGCCAGGAACAGCGAGAGAGGCCCAAGGCCGCCACCAATCAGGTAGGCTCCCAGGACGAGCCCGACCACAACTTCAAGGGCGAGGGTTGTGAGGAGGGTGACAGTGGCCTTAGGCAGGAAATCCGGCGCGTCCAAGTTCACCTTACGGGCGATAAAGGCCCCAGTGACTGCTCCCATAGCGCCGAAGAGCAACGCCCCGGCGTAGATGGCTGCTTCCAGCACCGGCCCGGCGCCACCAGGAATAGCCAGCCTGGGTAGGTAGGCAAGCACGGTGCCAATGGCAGCTCCGCCCGCACTCCACGCCGCAACTTGCCTCACATCAAAGGGAAGCGCCGTCGGCAAAGCTGCCCCGCAGGAGAAGCAGAATTTGGCCGTTACCTTGTTAACCGCACCACAGGCCGCGCACGTCTGCTGTGGTGCCTGAACCACAGTGGTCCCCGCCAGGGCCTGTCGCAGGTCACGAACTGTCTGGTAGCGGTTTGCAGCCTGGATCTGCATGGCCCGCAGGATGGTCTGCTCGGTATTGGGGCTGATCCTTGGGTTCAGTGTCCGAGGAGGTGTCAATGGCATGCCTGCAGCAATGCGCGGTGATTCCGGCGGGACCTGTCCTGTCAGCAAGCAGTAGAGCGTGGCTCCCAGGGCGTAGACGTCGGAGCGGACATCGGTTCCTCCAGTGTATTGCTCCACGGGCGAGAAGCCCGGCGAAGCGGCGCGCGCCCCGGTCTCTGTGCCAGCGCCGGTCTGGTATTTGGCGATGCCAAAATCCACCAGCATGATCCGACCCTCAGGCGTGCGCTTGATGTTGCCTGGCTTGATGTCACGGTGGATGACTGGTGTGGGCTTGCCGGAGACCGTATCTACCCATCTGTGCATATACTCCAGGGCGTCGAATACCTGTTCCATCCAGCCCAGAACCTCGACTTCCGGCAACGGCCCGCGCTGAGCCAGGATCTGGTCCAGATCCTCGCCTTCGACGTAGTCCATGACCAGGTATTGCCGACCTGAAGGCTCGATGAAGTGGTCGGTGACCTGGGGCAGGTTGTGTTGCTTCAACCGTGCCAGTATTACCGCTTCGCGTTTGAACTGCTCCTGGGCACTCCGAGATGGATCGAAGTTTTCCTTGACGGCGACAAGCCGCCCTGGCAAATGCAGATCATCGGCCAGATAGACAGCTCCCATGCCGCCCTGACCCAGCAGGCGGATAATCCTGTATCGGTTGTGCACGATGGCACCTGGTGTTAACAGACTGGTCATAGGTGCTCCTCCTGTCTAAACGAGTTTTACCGTCTTGCTGCTCTTGAACTTGATGGTCTTCTTGCCCTCGGCGGTCATCTGGCCTTGCTGCTCCAACCTGTCCGCCTCCAGCCGCGCCGTGTGGGCCAGGTCCGCTTCCCCCTGGTTCAGCAAAATGGTCGCCGCCGCCCGCAGCTTCTGCGTCGCCCCGGCCACGTCCCCCAACTCTGCCTCCTGCAGGGCCTGTGTCTGCAGCTTGAAGGCGGTCACCTTCTCCACGATGTTCATCACCCTGGGATTGACCTGCCCTGCCAGGTAGGGATCGTGGGTGAAGCTGAGCATGAGATCGGCCTGCACCTTCTCCTGCGCCAGGTTCAGCAGCGGGACATCGTAAGCAATCTCCGCCTGAGCGATGCGGTAGGTACCCGCCTGTCGGGCCGGCAGCAGGAGTTCCACCAGGAGTGCCTGGCCCTGGCCCTTCTCCAGTTCGCCCAGGAGAACGTTGATGGTTCGGTCGAAGACGGAGCTATAGCCCAGGTCGGCGATGAGGGGCACCACGCGCCACACCTTGCGCGGGTTGGTCCCGGCCACCAGGCGCAGGGTCAACACGGCGTTCTGAACCACAGCCGCTTGCATGGCCTGCACCGCACTCTGGAAGTACTGGCCGATCTCGTGGGCTTGAGCAATGTAATCAGCTTCGCCACCACTTTTCGCCCCGATCTCTATCACCAACTTGTCGTTCCAATCAGTGCCAACACCCAGGGCAATAATAGGGATGTTATCCCGCGCTGCCATGTCCGCCTCCTTCTTGCAGTCTCGCTCCCCTTCCGTCTGTCCATCGGTGAGCAACACCAGGCGGTTGATACAGCGGGACGACCAGTGCTTCTTTACCTCGGACAATCCGGCCCGCATAGCCGGAGCCATGGTGGTGCCGCCACCGGCGCCCAACTTGTCCACCTGGCGCTTGAGGGCATCCCTGTCCGAGGCGGTGCGCACTTGCTGGCTCTTGGCCAGAGTGCTGGTGCTGCTCGAAAAAGTGATGATGGAGATGTAATCTTGATCGCCCAGCAGGTCAATGACGTACTTGACGGCGTCCTTGACCCGCTGGATTTTCTCCCCAGACATAGACCCGCTTTTGTCCAGCACCAGACTGAAGTTCAGCGGCATTTGGACGCTGGCCATGACATCAGTAGGCATGACCTCCAGCAAGGCGTAGACCAGTTGAGCCTGCCCCGTCACAGGGACGTTGTCCTTGCTCAGAGTACTGGTGAGATAGACTTCTCCGGCCATTGCTCTTACCTCCAGGTTGTTTTTTTATCGCTTACTCGTGTTGCTCCAATTTGAAGACCACGTCACCCACACGTAGGGTGGAGCCAGCTTTCAGCGCATTACGCTGAACAACCATTTGTTCCTGGCCTGGGTCGCCGCTGAAGCTGACGTAAAGCTCCTCACCCCCACCAACGTCGTAGACCACAAAGCGATTGCCTTCCCAGCGAATCTCGGCCTGGCGCGAGGCTACTGCTGGAGCGTTAACTACGACATCGTTGGCTTCCCCACGGCCGATGGTGGTCACGGCATCTTGTAGAGCGAAGGGGACTTCGATGTGGGCAACTGAGCCATCTGGCGAAATGCGCACCGTACATCGCACATCGCCGAAGCGCACAGAGGAGCCATCCCTCAGCGCGTTTTCGCTTATCGGGCGCTCCTGACTGGGACCGCCGCTGAAGCTAACGAAGGTCTGTCCTCTTCCCAGGTGACGTACCACGTACCACTTGCCTTGCCGCACGATGCGTGCGTGATGAGGTGCTACTGACGGATGCTTGATCACGATGTCGTTGTCAGGCATCCGTCCGATGCTCACCCCTTCCGGAACCAGAGGAAACCGGGCGATCAAACGGGCTGCTGGAACTGCGGATACCACCGGCGCCAGTTGCTCGACCGGTTTGGGCTGCACGGGCGGTTCCATGGCAAGAGAGGACACAGCTCCCCTCGCCCTGGATACCGCAGTGGGCAAGAGCAGCAAGAGGAGCAATGGCAAGAGGAAAGCCAGGAACAGCATCGGGTCGGAACGGATATTGACCAGGTGCTGCTCAAAGTATCTCCCGCCCGTGGTCACCCCTGGTCCCTCAGTGCCCCGCTGCACAGTCACGATGATATTTCGCCGCGTGCCATCGTAGGTCGGGCGGGGACTGCGGTAGGTGAGGACGTACTCCTTCTGCATTTCCACCGAGAGGGACTGATACAGTCGCTTGAGTTCGTCGGCACCAGGGGCGTGGTAGAACTTGCCGCCCGTTTCCGTTGCCATTCGCCGTAGCTTCACTTCATCGAATCCTTCGTTGCTTAACTCCTGAGTTGCTCTTTGGCCAAAACCGATGGTGTAGACAGGGATGTCGGCACTTCGGGCCTGCTGGATGGCCTCGTCCAAGGTATGGGAGCTGCCCATTCCAAGCAACCTGAATTTCCAGTCCTCCCGGCAGTCAATGCCATCGCTGAGCAGGATGACGCTCCGCCTCCCTTCCAGGGTGGCGATCAGGTCTACCGAGTCGTACACCCCATCGTACCAGGCAGTGCACCCGTCGGGGCTCAGGGACTGGATCTGTCCTTTCAAAGCTGGCTTGTCCGAGGTAAAGGACTGTAACGTCGTCACATCCTGGTTGAATGCGACGAGCGCGGCCTTGTCATGCTCGCGCATCAGCTCCACGAAAGTCGTGGCCGCCGACTTGGCGCCGGCCATTTTGTTCTCCACCTCCATGCTGCCGCTGCGGTCAATGGTCAGCACCGTGGCGATGGCTGAGCGGATGCCAGCGCTGAAGGCGATGATGTCCACTGGCACGCCATCCTCAGTGATCTGGAAGTCCTCTTCCCGCAGCCCTTCCACAATCTGTCCGTCCCTGTCCCGCACGCTGACGTAGAGGGTGATGTCCGGATATTTCGACGTATCAATCTGGGCCAACTCGGCTGTGAAGTCGCCATCCGCGCCGACAGTGCTGGCCAGCAGCCCCAACATCCCAATACCCAATATCCAATACCTGATATCCAGTATCCATTTCATTGCCCGCCCATCCTTTCCCTCAAGCCAGTTCCACCATCGTACTTCCCAACCGCACCTTCGCTCCCTTCTTGATCTCCATAGCTGAGCCGGGAGGCAGCGGAATGCCGTCAACGAATGTTCCTGAGCGGGAGCTCAGATCTTCGATGAAGAACTGCCCACCTTTGCGATAGATGCGAGCGTGCTTTTTCTCGATGGCGGGGTCGCCGGGCAGGTATACCTCACAGCCGTCATAGCTGCCCAGGGTCACGGCGTCTATGATCTCCTTCGCCAGGTCCTTTCGAGCACCGCTGCGGACGTATAGAGTGCCCCGCGCAGCGACGAAGATGGTCAATGGGATGATTGACCCCAGGCAGGCACCGATGAGGATCAACCCCAAAGCCCCCACCACCATCTGCACCGTATCGCTCCGTTGGAGGAAGGCCTGGGTCATCCCTTCGTACAAGATGCCACCCACGGCGCCCGCCAGGGTGCCACCGATGCCGCCGTAATAGATGCGGCGTGGGGAGCGGTTGACCGCTCCCTCGCCGATGCCCAGGAACGATCCCAACAGGAGCCAGCCCAGGGATCGGCCCGCCAGCCCGCCACCGAGGAGCAGGAACACGGCCTCGCCGAGGAGTAGACCCAGGAGGCCGCTGATCAGCCCTGCTGCGCCGCCAGCCAGAACTCCCAAGGCCGCACGTGGGGCGGACTGCTTGATCACGACTCCCTCTACGGCACCCACCATGCCACCGATAAAGAGCCCCACGCCGGCGCCCACAAGGGCGTAGGCCAGCCAGATGTTCCAGCCGCCGGTGTTGATACTGCCCACGACCAGCCAGCCCAGCAGCCCGCCGATGGCGCCGAAGACAGCGTTGTAGTAGATTTGTCTAGCTTTACTCACGATGCACCTCCAGATAACTTCGTCACAGTTTCTGGCCGCACCCACTACAGAACCTAGCCCCAGGCCGTAATGGACGTCCACAACGAGGGCAGGTTGTCGGATGCGGCTCTGCTGCTCGGGTAACCAGTGCCTGACCGCATCCTCCGCAGAATCTGGCTTCGGGCCGCAAGACGTGGCCACAGTGCGGACAGATGATCTGTCCTGATACACCCAGAGCCTCTATTGCCAGTACTTCAGCAACTGGTTGCTGCTGGCTTCTGATCCTCTCTGCTGCCGTGGGCAGGACCAGGGCCAGCAGCAAGGGTAGAAGAAAGGCCAGGGCGATAACGCCATTGGAGCGGATGTTGATCAGGTGCTTCTCGAGATAAGTGGTAGTTCCTTTCCCTTCTCCGACAGTGACTTCGATGTTGCGTCTGGTTCCGTCATAGGTTGGACGGGGGCTGATATAGGCCAAGCGGTACTGCGTGGCAATAAGACCACCAATCTCATCAATGATAGTTGTGAAATCGGAATTCCCATGGATGTTGAAAAACTGCCCATTGGTCTCCTCTACGATTTGGAGATAGTCGGAATGAGTCGGTGCAACGATGTAGGTCGTCACGTTGGTATTGGCCAACTGCTGCAAGGTATAAGCGAGCGTGAGATTGGGGTTATCGAAGGATACACCTGCATCTGGCCAGTCTCCGTAGTGGTGAGGCGGTGCATCTGTGATCAGGATGAAGATTTTCAAAACCCCATCTCTGAAAGACATCTGGGTAGCTCGCTGCAAAGCTCCCAGGGAGAACTCAGGAATGTCATATCCACCACCAGCAAGCCTGATTTCGTTGATCCAGCCCTTGAACTGTTGAGCGTCATCTGTGAGTTGACCATCAGGGTTCTCCACTCGATTGATCACATCACCGAAATCCACCAATCCCAGGCGGTAATCCAGGCCACTTCTTTCCAGCTTCTCGGCAAAGGCCAAACTCGTTCGCTTCATGCCGTCCACTTCTTCGACCATACTTGTCGTTGTGTCGAACACGAACACGATGTCCGCCATTCGAACATCCCCAGTGCCGGCAAAGTCGGTGAGAGTGACGGGTACGCCATCCTCGGTTACCTCGAAATCTTCCTGGGTTAGTCCTCCCAACGGACTGCCCTTATCATCGGTCACGCTCACATAGACGATGATTTCAGGATAGTTGGACATGTCCACCTGGGTGACTTTGATCGTGGGACCAGCAGCCCAAGCAGAGGTCGAAAGCAGGAAAATGATTCCTATGAAAATGCTTGTACATCTCACCTTGCTCACCAAGACTCTCCTGTAAGGCTTGTATTTAGAGCTTGAAGGCGATCACCTTTTTTGTAATAAACCATTCACTGATTGGCCATCACCACAATCAGGCTGGTGACAATGACGAGCTCAGCAAACAGAATGCCCAGGACAGCCAACCATCTGCCTGCTACTGCCGTCATAGGAGGCATGACGGTGACCTCGATGCCGATGGTCTTATCGCCTCCGTTGGTCTCTAGCTCGACGGCTCCCTGGAAACGGGTGGTAGCGGGCACGATACGACGGGCGTGCCAGTAGGCCAGGCCGATGATGCCCTGTAACATCACCGCCAGAGCAAAGATCATTATGGGAATCCAGATCAGGTTGGTAACGAGGAGGATGAGAAGCGCACATCCTATCGAACCCAGCCCAATCCCTTTGATCTTGTTCCAAAGCGGACGGATCACGTTGGGTGTTGGCCGCTGGAACTTCGCCAGGGTCACATCGGCTGTGTTCACTGAGACTGCCAACTCCTGATCGTTTCCCGAAAAGGTCTCCGGCTGGATGTAGAGCCAGGCCACATCGCTGCAGGCTTCTCCCTGGAGCTTCTGCCCGCCGACATTCTGGACACGGAGTTTCTGGGTGACCTTCTCACCCTGCCTGACATCGCCGAAGTTGAGCCGGGTCCTGTCTACGCTCAGGCGAGGCCCAATCACGACCACGGGTTGCGGGACAGGGATTGGGATAGGAGACGGAGCAGGAGCTGGTGGGATGGGTTGTGGCGCGGCTCCCCCAGCCAGGGCTTGCCAGAAGGCGTCCGCCGTGGGGAAGCGATCCTCCATATTGAGTTCTGTTGCTCTGGCGATGGCCTGCTCCACGTGGCTGGAAACGCCCGGGTTGAGCTTGCATGCTGGCGGCAAGTGGAAGGGGTTCTGCGATGGGTCGTAGCCGGTCAGCAGTTGGTGTAACACCACCCCCAGGGCGTAAACGTCGGAGCGAGCATCGCTCTGCCCTTTGCCATACTGCTCGGGTGGTGCGTAGCCAGGAGTGCCGATGGCCACTGTGTCTCTGGTCTTGCCCGTCTTGTGAAAACGGGCGATGCCGAAGTCAATGAGCTTCAGTACCCTGGTCTGATTCTCCTCCATGACGTTCGCTGGCTTCAGGTCGCGGTAGATAATGGGCGGGTTTTGGACATGGAGATAAGCCAGCACGTCGCAGAGTTGCTCGGCCCAGGCCAGGACACGCGGCTCCGGCAACGGGCAGCCGGTTCCTTCTAGGATCTTCTCCAGGGTTTGCCCCTCGATGTATTCCATCACCAAATAGTGTTTACCCCCTTCCTCGAACACGTCAATTACCTGTGGCAGATTGCGATGTCGAAGGCTAGCCAACATTAGAGCCTCCTGCTGGAATTGCTGGATCGCAGTCAGGCGCTCTTCGGGGTCGAGTCCTTTCTCACTCATCTCCTTCAGTGCCCAGATCTTTCCCTGGAGACGCAGGTCTGATGCCCCATAAACAGCCCCCATACCACCCTGAGCGATGAGCTTGAGGACACAGAAACGTCCATGCACAATCGTCTGCGGCGGTATCTGACCGGTACCAAAGCGCCCCGGCGCGGGTGAAGGTGGAGCCACCATGGCCTGGCACCTACCGCAGAAGCGCGACGTGGGACGATTCAGCCAGCCACAGTGGGGACACTGCACCACAAGGATGGTACGGCAGCCCGCGCAGAAACGGGCCCCAGGGCGGTTGAGGGTTCCGCAGGTGGGACAGGTAGTCCCCACCCCCATAGCCACCCCGCACTCTCCGCAGAAGCGAGCGCCGGGGCGATTGATCGCATGGCACCGTGGGCAAGTAAGCATGGGACTCGGCTTTTACTGACAAGACCTGTCGGTGAATAGCCCGACAGTGTCACACCCTCACTCATGAAGCAGAAAGGTGTAGCTTGCCTGGCCAAAGCGGACGATAGAGCCGTTCTTGAGCGCATTCTCCTGCTCAATGCGCCGCTCCAACTGGGGATCTCCACTGTAGCTGACGAAAGTGCCGTTTAGACTGCCAAGATCCCGCACGATCCACCGCTCATCGTGCCGCCTGATCTCCGCGTGCTTACGCGAGACGGACTCATCGTAGATCACCAGATCACTGTTGGGGTCACGTCCAATGGTGACGGTCTCTGTCTCCAGGTGGAATACGGGTTGTGAAAACTCGTGGCCTCGGGCTACCAGCATACGTACGACAGGAGGTTCGAAGTCGTCGGCATCTAATCTGACAGTACGATCACTTTCCGAGGGCGGTTCAATGTGCCACCGTGTCAGTTTGAGTAGCTGGGGAATGGCCTGTAGTTCTTCATTGGTGAAATCAAACCGCTGCTCAGTGCGAATAACCAACGTGGTGCGAAATTTGGGCAATCCCACAACCTGCACCGGATGCTCGCCAATATCTAACTCGCTATCAGGATGCAGGTCTGGGTATATCACGATGTACTCAAGTGGTTCAAAACATCGCAGATCCCGGCGACGACCGGATATCCGTTCGACTTCGTCCTGGTGCTCACGACACCAATCCTGCCAGCCGAAACTGCTATCCCGCACCTGCTTGTAAGGATTGCGAAAACTCCGCTTGTGGCCATTAGGACGGACAAACGCCCACGTGCCTTCTTTGCTACCCACGAGCTTGTCCCAGAAGTGCTTGAGCTCGGCTACGAAGAGCGCGTCCTGCTTGAGGACCATCAGATCTATCTCGTGGCTCCGACCGGCATGGAAGTTGGACATCAGTACAGAGTGCTCTGGTCGAGCCTGCAAGAAGTTGTATAGGTCAATCAAGACATTTTGCTCGCCAGGGTTCGTTGGCTTGCTGCCGTACCAAAGTTCAATCGTCATATCAAGACCTCCTTGATTCAAGCAATTTGCTTCCCGGCCTTATCGCGCTACGCTCACCTTCACTTGGCAAGGCGATGGATAGTTACCGGTGATGTCTACCACGGTGAGCTGCAAGGTGTAGACCCCCGGTGGCACCTTGGTGGTGTCCCAGGTGACCAAGACGTCGTCCACCACACGCTTGCGGACCACATCGTCGCCGATGACCGCCCAGGTCGAAGGCTTATCGCCTGCCCCAAACTCCACTTTGTAGAACTGGAAGTCGCGGATGTCGGCCGTTCCCCTGATCTGGATGACGCCTCTGAGCGCAGCATTCACTCCTGGTGACTTGATGCGAGCCTCGACATGGGGACAGGGAGGCGGCAAAGTAGGGGGCACGGCGGGTGCTTGCGTCGGCGTAGGAGTGGCCACGCGTTGAGTTGGGGTGGGCGTGGGTCTGGAGGGTGTCGGTGTCGAGGTCTGGTAGGGCCACGTCGGTGTGCCAGTTGGATACACCCGAGTGGGGGTAGGCGTCGAGGTCGGTGGAGGAGGTGGAGAAGGCTCGCTGCCGACAAAAACAACATAGGGCACAGGCACTTCTGAGCCTCCCAGGTGGATGTAAGTGCTCCGCAAATCCGCCACTCTGGTTACACCAAGAATGGCAGTGGGCACTAACACCACGAGGAGCGAAACGACAGCAGCCCATCCCTTTCTTCGAGCGTGGCGCAGGCCCTGGTAGAAGCCGAGGGCCGAGCCTATCCAGATCCCCAGCAGCACAAAACCCAGATACGCTGTCTCATCTCCACCCCATCGCTGCAGAATCATGAACTGTAGGACCAGGATGTAATAGGCGTAGCCCAGTACAGGGTAGCTCAGTATCCCCCAAAACACACAGCCTTTCCAGGAGAAGCCCTTTCCGTGGCCCAACCAGGCACCCACTATCAGCCCGATCAGCACCGCTACTAGGCCGAGGCCCCCCATGAGAGAGTCGCTGACTGTCCAGGAAAAGCTGGGAAGCACCCCCTGGGCCATGATATATGCTACCCCTGCACTGACCAGCGCTCCCGCACCAACGAACTTGACCAGAGTGAGGCAAAGTCTCCGCCAGGCCAGGGCCACCTGTGTGCGGACGGGAATCTCCACAGGCGGTACATACGGCGTCTGAATCTGAATCTTGGTGTGTAGCCTGCTGCCCTCCTTTTGGTCGCTGGTATCCACCGTAGCCTCAATGGTGAGTGCGTTGCTGCTGAACTTGTCTGGAATCTGTAACCAGGTGACCGGTGGATCCGCAACAATGCAACCACTCAGGTGTCCTCGTCCCGTCTTGTTGCTGATCTTGAGGACCTTCTTCCTGGTCTGACCTACCTCCAACGAGCCAAAATCGAGGGTCGAGGGGGACACTTCTGGGACTGGAGGAGGAAGAGCGGGGTCAAGAATGTGCAGGAACTCCTCCAGGCCAGTGTCCTGATCCCCGCCCCGCTGACGAATGGGGAGCACTTTGCTCACCAGGTCGTGCCGGTGCAACGAGGTGCCCAACCAGTTCTCGAAATCCTGTCTATAGAAGTGGAACTTGGCGTCTTCCCAGTGGCGGTCGCATAGCTCCACCAGCTCGGCCATGTCATGCGCGGTCGCACCTGAGCGAAAGTAGAATGGTACGGCCTTAGTCTCAATGGCTTCCAGCCTCTGACGCATCTGGGTGGCGGTCAGGCGTTGCTGCACGTCTGACTTCAAAGCCCAGTCCACCACCCCGCGGATGGCAGTCGGTAGACTACTGAGCTGAAACTGGAAAGGGTGATCGGAGGGGTCGTCGCCGGTCAACAGGTGATACAGGGTCGCTCCCAGAGCATAGACATCGGAACGCGGCTCGGTCTTCGGCTTGTCGCCATATTGCTCCGGCGGCGCGTAGCCCAGGGTGCCATATACGCTGGACTGATCTTTGCCCAGTTGGCCTCCCGCTTGCACGAAGCGTACCTTGGCTGTACCGAAGTCCACCAGACTGACTGTGTTTGCCTCCTTGTTCACTACGATGTTGGCCGGCTTGATGTCGTGATGGACCAGGGACGGCTGCTGGGCGCTGAGATACTCCAGGACGCGACACACTTGGATGGCATACTGGATGACCTCTTCCTGGGGTAACGGTTTCCCCTCCCTGGCGAGGCGATCTTCCAGATTTTCGCCCTCGACGAATTCCATCACCATGTAGTTGCGACCGGCTTGAGAGAAGTAGTCACGCACCTCAGGAATCGAAGGGTGGTTGAGTTGGGCCAGAGTCCGCGCCTCGTCCTCGAAACGCTTTTGGGCCTTCGTCACCTCGTCGGGATCAGCCGGGTTGAAGTAGTCGGTCAATTCCTTGACCACGCATCTGCTACCAAAGGTCTGGAGATCCTCGGCCAAACAGATGGCGCCCATCCCACCCTTGCCTAGTAGCGTGACGATCTTGTATCGTCCTTGCAGCACATCGCCGGGGGCCAGGAAGGTTAGCCGGGCTCCACAGTTCAAGCAATACTTTGCCGCTGTTCGGTTTCTGTCAAACCCACAACTGATGCATGTAGCCATTGGTTACTTCCATTTGCAGAACCACAGTAAAGCGGTCGGGTCAAAGCGTCATCTAGCTATCCTATTAAGAATGATGCTCCTGGATTCCAAATTCTTGCATCTACCCTTCCAGTTTCTGGGTAAGCCGTCGGGTTTCGTAGCGCAGCTTCTTGGTGCCAGCAGCCGACAGTTGTCCCTGGCGTTCCAGGTTCTCCGCCTCCTGCAGGGCTGCCTGAGCCAGTTCATCTTCACCCATGTTGAGCAGCCGCGTAGCTGCGGCCCGCAGCTTGACGGTGGCACCGGGGATATTCCCCGCCTGGGCTTCCTGAAGCGCCCGCGTCTGCAACTGATGGGCGCTGACCTTCTCCACCACGTTCATCACCCTGGCATCGGTCTGCGTGTCGGCCCAGGGATCGTCGGAATACTGCACGACGATATCGTCACGCACTTTCTCCCCAAGAAGGCCCTGGGCTGTATTGTCGTAAGAGAGCACCGCGTGGGCCAGCCGGTAGGTCCCCGGCGACCTGGGAGGGACAAGGAGCTCCAGCAGGAGGGCGTGAGCCGACCCCCGCTCCAGGTCGCCCAGAGGGATGTTAAAGCTGCGGTCAGAGATGGGCACGTGGCCCAGGTCGGAGATGACCGGCATGACGCGGTGGGCTTTGCGCAGCTCGACGCCGCTGGCCAGGCGCATCTTGAGCTCCAGGTTGCGCAGGGCAATGGCCTGCACGCCGCCCAGCTCCTGGGCGAAAGCATCGGGAATATCCTGGGGATCGCGAATGAAATAGGCATTGCCGCCGCTCATGTCGGCGATGGTGATCATCAGTTCTTCGTTGAACTCGACTCCCAGCCCCATGGTGCTGACGGAGACTCCCTGGGCGGTAGCCTGCTGTGCCTGATGCAGGCAGTCGCCGCTGTCCAGGGTGAAACCGTCGGTGAGGATGACCATGCGGTTGACCCTCTCCGGCGAGAGGGCTCGCGCTGCCTCCTGGTATCCCAGGACCATGCCCTGGGCCATCAGGGTCTCGTCACCCAGTTGTAGTCCCTCCAGTTGTTCGATGGCATCCAGCAGACGGCGTTTACTGGCCCCACTCTGATTACTGATGAGCACCTGAGCGCGGCTGGCGAAAGCCACCAGCGAGAAGCGATCATCGGGGCGGAGCTGCTCCAGAGCGCTGCGCAGGGCGGCCTTCACAAAGTCCAGGCTGCGGGGCGCGTTGGCGGCGAACTCAGCGGGGACATTGCGGAACTCCCACACCGGCACGCCGTCCACCATCACCTCGCGCACCTGCCCCCGCCGCGCCATTTCGTTGAACTGCTCCTCGGTCAGAATGGGAATGCACATAGACTGGCTGCGGTCCACCACCATGCTGAAGTTGACCGGAAGCTGAACCGTGCCCAACCCCTCCGCTGGTTGGACTTCCAACAACGCATACATCAACTGGGTTTGGTGAGCGGCGGGGATGGTCGTTCTGTTTAGACTTGAATTGAGAATCAGTTCATTTGCCATAGCAACCTCCCTTTTTTAGGTCTTCCGGGTCAGCTCTTCACGATGCCTGCAAGAAGGCCAGCGAGTGCTCCCGCTATGATGATGTCAGTAGGTGGGAATCTGCCCGCAACTAAACCAATGAGGATCACACCTACTCCCAGGCCAGCACCTAGAATTCCTGCAAGGCAACTGGTGACAACATTTCTTGTAGCATGGGCTGCAAAGCCGGACACGACAAGGGCACAAACAGCGGCGCTCATTACGAGAAGGTCTCTCAGGATATTCCCGGTTCCTTCGCCCAGTAAAAGGGTGAGTACTTGTCCCCATACCCAGGCAATGAGGCCGGCAAGAGACCCGGCTAGAAGGCCCGTTGCAGCATGTTGCATCGTTGTGTGCATCCTGACCATGAAGGTTTGCCGGCGCGTGGGAAGGGTTCGCACGTACACTGGCACCCACATCTCGCTGCCGGGGGAAGCAACCCCCACGTAGCCTGAGTAACTGGTGCCGCTTTTGAGGCCCTTTGCGTCCACACATACCTGTATCTGCTCGACAGCATCACCAGAAATGTCTCTGAACCATTCTGGGGTCACCTGAATCCAGTCTTGATTCACCTTGACAGCAACGGCCAGCGAGCCATCACCGGCGTTGGTGATGTTCAATACCTGGGGAGCAATGTCTTTTCCCGGTGCCACTGCTCCGAAATTGAGATGTGGAGGCTCGATCATCGGCGTAGGTGGTTTTGCAGGCACGGCCACTTTCACTGGTACAGAAAGCGTTCCCCCATTGGAGGCAATGGTCAACCGGGCCTGATGTGCCTGCTCCCTGGTCAGCCTGGTTGTATCAACGACGACCTCGATCTGCTGTTTCTGGCCGGGGAAGCAGCGAAAGGCTATGGGATTCACAGAAAGCCAGACGTCGGTCGGTGCGCGGTCCACCCACCCATCCAATAACCCATCGCCATCGTTGGAGATCTCTATGGATAAAGCCTTTGTCTGACCCTGCGGGATGATACCGAAGTCTAGTACGATCACATTGCTCAGCAGGTGGGACACACGCGTGGGGTCAATCATTCTCAAAAATTGATCGAGTTGCCCATCGGGGTCGTCGGCTTGCTGGTGGGCCAGGGCTACTCTCGCCAGGTCCTGATGGCCGGTAGCCTCTAACCATCGAGCAAGGCTGCCATCTTGGAAACACCTGCGTATCTCGATCCAATGCTGGTCGCACAGGGCCGGGAGGTCTTCCGGCTCCAGTGCGACGCTGTCACTGCCAAGAGTCAGGCCCAGCCTGACCTTGATCTGAACGTGCTGAAGCCGGTCGAATTGATCCTTGAACTCCAGTTTGGGCACCATCCCTGTCCGAGCCATGAGCTGGCTCACATCCAGCTCAACCTCAAGCGTCTGGCTCTGTCCGGCCAGGAGCTTAACCGCCACCGGCTCGACCTTAAATGCGTCCGGTGGAAACTGTGCGGCAACCAATGCGCAGCCCCGCCCGGAATTCTCCACTGTCAGGCTCAGGGACTTACTTCCCACCGTCAGCACCCCGAAATCCAGGACGGCGGGACTCGCCTGCCAATTGGGCAAAGGTAGCTTGGGGACAAGCGAGTGCAGGAATTCCTCCAGGCCTACATCCTGGTCTTCCCCTCGCTGGCGGATGCCCTCGGCTTTAGCTGTCAAATCTTCACGGTTGAGGGCACGAAAGCCTTGCTCAAGAGTGCCATCGTACAGATATTCCCGTGCCTCAACCCAATATTTGTCGCACAGATGGACTAACTCGGCAGGTGTGCGGGCCACCTCTCCGCTGCGAAAGGCCAGCGGAATCGTAGCCTGCACTTCCAGGTGCTCGAGGCGGTTGAATTGATCTCGGATGTCTATCTGCCCCTTTATCCGGGGACGGGCCGATAATTGTCCTCCATGCAACTCGACCACCACAAGCTGGCTTTGACCCGCCAGCATCTTGACAGAATCGGGCCGGACTTTGATCCAGGGTTGCCTGGGTTGAATGTTGACCAGAAGACAACCACGCCCGGCATTCTCCAGCCTCAGATTCAAAGCCTTTTGCTGACCGGGTTCTATCGCCCCAAAGTCCAGTGCCGTCATACTGAATCGTAGAATTGGCTGGGGCAGCTTTGGGGCCAGGACGTGGAGGAATTCCTCCAATCCCACGTCCTGATCGCCACCCCGCTGACAGATAGCCTCAGCTTTGTCTGTTAGATCGCTCCGCTTGAGGGCCTCGAACCATTCGGCAAACTCACCAGCATATAGATAGCTTCGCGCTTTAGCCCAATATTTGTCGGAAAGCGACACCAAATCCTCCGGTGTCTTGGCTGATTTCCCTGCGGGGAAAGTGAACCGCTTCGTGGTTGGCTTACCTTCGATCAACTGGCGCAGTTGGGCCGCAGTGGGCCGCCGCGAGACATCCTTCTCCAATGCCTTCGGCAGCACCTTTTGCCACCACATCGGGCTCAGTCTTCCCAGGCGTGGAAACTGGAAGGGGTGATCGCCTGGATCATCCCCGGTCAGCAAGTGGTAGAGCGTTGCTCCCAGGGCGTAGACGTCAGAGCAATGCTCAGACCGGCTATGAGGTGGCCACATCTCAGGAGCTGCGTAGCCGGCCGTGCCATAGACGCTGGACTGGTGGATGCCGACCTTGCCGCCGGTCTGCTGTACGAGACGGGCCTTGGCTGTCCCGAAGTCAACTAACCGGACCTCTCCTGTGCTCTTGTCCAGGATGATGTTGGCTGGCTTGATGTCGTGGTGCACCACCGGCGGCTTTAAGGAAGCCAGATATTCCAGGATATGGCATAGGGCGATACCCCACTTCTTTACGTCCCTGCTGCTCTGACAGCCACTTCTCTGCAGGCGTTCTTGCAGGTTCTCTCCCTCGATGTACTCCATGACAATGTAGTTCCGCCCGCCTTCAGAGAAGTAAGCTATGATGTCAGGGATACTGGGGTGCTTGAGTCTGGCCAACAGTCGGGCTTCCTCCTCAAAGCGCTTCGTGGCATCCGAGACCTCCTGCGGGTTGTGGGGATCGAAGTAGTCCAACATTTCCTTTATGATGCATGGCCTTTTGAAAGCCTGCAGATTCTCGGCCAGATACACCTTGCCCATCCCACCCTTTGAGAGGGGCTTGACGATGCAGTAAGCGCCACCATGCATCAACTGTCCCGGCTGCAGAGGAACGTAGATAAAGGTCCGCCCGGCCTGAAGTGGTTGGCCACAATGGTTACAGAATTTAGCCGATGGTCTGTTTGCCTGTCCGCAATAGGGACACTGTGGTCCGAGAGACGATGCCATGATGATCACCCTACGCCCGAATTTCGACAGGCCCTGAAAACTGCTGCGGTTCCCCCCTGACGCTCCAGGGCCAGCATAAACCGTAGCCCTTGTCCATACAAATCCGCTCGCTGTTCCAACAAGGCTGCCTTTTTGATTGCTCCCAGGGCCAAAAGCACGCGGTAGGCAGCCCACTCACCGAAGCCCTCTCGCACAAAGGGGTCCCTCAGCAGGGGGCAGTTCTCACCCTGCCAGGCGTGCGCATACTCGTGGGCCATGACCTGGAGCATCAGGATCTGTGGCAGGCCGTACTCCACGTAGATGGCCCGCTTGTGCCCCCGACGGAAGAAGAGGCCAAAGACCCGATCAGGATCATCGGTGCCATCTATCTCCGTTTGCTTCACCAGGGCCAGCATCTGGTTGTGGTCTACCAGGCCGAGGGCTGGGAGGAGATTCAGCCGCATCCCCAGTTGCTGATCCATAATCTCTGTCACCTGCTCGTACAAATCGCCAGCCTTCCCAGCATCGTACACCGCTGTCTCGTGGCACTGGGCACAGATGAACCGTCCATCGTGCAATTGATAGCCGCCTCGTCCAACCGCTCCCCCGCACACCCCGCAGCGAGGCCGATGATTGAAGCAGGTCTCGCAGTAATACACTCCATTGGTCTCATTGTGGATGTAGTGACCCTGAACCCGTTGGCCGCAGGCGGCGCATCGTGGAACCTGGGCCTCGCAGGTCGGACAGAGACCATTTAGACTTATCACAGAGTTAATAGGAATATGGCAGATAGCACAGCGTCGAGCTTCCCGTTCGCAGCGCTGACACACTACCAGACCTTTGTCCAGATTGGCACCCAAACGCCGATAGACGTGATACCGCCCTCGGGTGGGTTGGCCACATACATTGCAGAATGTACCCATCACCATCTCAGCATCACCTGGCAATCTCAAAGCTAAGATCGGTCAGCCTCCGTTCATCGAGGTAAACAATGGCTCTCCACAATCCCAGGTGATTCACTGCCTTGGTACCAGAAATACGGAGCCCGAAAACGCCTACGTGCACCTCTGCCTGTCCCGGTGGGACGACGATCGGTTTGGGGCGCTCACGAACCCGGTAGAGCTGGCCGTCAGGGCTGTAGAACTGGATGAACATCTGGTGTTCGTGTTGGCGTGTTGGCTCCTGGTTCGCCAGGCGTAAGCAGACGTATATGGCGGAGTCGTAGGTTCGAAAGCGGTGGACAGGTGAACCCCTGGGCTTTTCGGTCTTGCGGTCGAACCCCTTACAGGTGTGTGCCTCCAACAGACGTAGCGATGAGGGAACCTCAGGGGCAACCAGACTGGCCAATGCAGCTTTCATCTGCTGGGCATCCAGGCGTTGGTTAACATCTTGGTTCAGAGCCTGCCCCAGCATGTCCCACAGCCTGGGGGAGAGCTTTGCCAGATCAGGGAAGTTGAAGGGATGGTCCCCTGGATCGTCACTGGTCAGCACGTGATAGACAGTTGCTGCCAGGGCGTAGACGTCCGACCGGGGCTCGGCTTGACCCATTGCCTGTTCTGGGGCTGCATATCCCAGCGTGCCCCAGGCAGCGGTGTCCTGCCCACGACCGGCCTTGGGCTTGGCCACCCCGAAGTCCACCAGGATGGCCTGGGCAGGATCGCCGCGCAGGATGATGTTGGCCGGCTTAACGTCGCGGTGGACTACTGGCGGGTTGCGAGTGGACAGATAGACCAGGACATCGCATATCTGGGCGCCGTACCTCAATACATCGGTCTCTGATAGCGGACCTGAACGAGCCATCCGCTCGGCCAGGCTCTCTCCCTCCACGTATTCCATGACCAGGTAATAGCGGTCGCCCTCGACGAAGTACTCGTAGATCTGGGGGATTGACGGATGGCGTAGCGAGGCCAGCAGCGCTGCTTCTCGTCTGAAGTTGCGCTCGGCCTCGGCTTTTTCGGCCGGAGACAGATGTCGGGTCAGCATCTCCTTCACCACGCAGCGACGGTGAAAGAGCTGGGTGTCTTCAGCCTGGTAGACAGCGCCCATGCCGCCCTGCGCCAGGGGTCGCAGGACCTGGTAGCGGTTCTGCAACAGAGGTGCTCCCAGACGAACCCCACACTGGCGACAAAACTGTGCCGCTGAGCGATTGTACGCTCCGCAACGAGTGCAGGGCAGACCCAGACTACCGCCACAACCTCGACAGAAGCGGGCGGCCAGCCGGTTGGCAGTGCCACACGTGGGACAGAGAAAAGTCTGCATCATGAGTCCAAAACGCTAATTCGGCCCTCTCTTGCGTAGTCGTGAGATTAACTGGGACCAACCCTGCAAATCCAGGCGACCACCTTGCAACCGAACGAGCCCCATGTTGCTCAGGGCCATCAGCAGCCCAGTCATCGCCAATCCTTCGTCGAGGTTGCCGATGATGGGCAAGTTGTCGGGGAGCAACTCTATAACACCGGCGCCGGGGTTGATGAGATAGACCAGGCAGATGATGCCCAGAATAAGACTGCCCACTGGCACCCCGATCTGCCGGTCAAAGGCTCCTGCTCCTCCTGACAGCAGAGACTCTCGTTCGAGAGGCGCCTGGCAGGAAGCACAGTACTTTGCCCCATCTCGATTCTCAGCACCGCATTGACTGCAATACACTGCCATCGAAGACCTCCTTACTATTTTGATTCCACCCACACCACCACCACCGCGATGTTGTCCTCCCCACCGTTGTCGTTGGCCGCCCGCACCAGCCGCTCACACGCGGTTTGGGGATCGGGTGCCTTTTCCATGATCTTGGCGATCTGGGGGTCGCGCACCATTTCCCATAGCCCATCGGAGCACAGGAGCAATTGGTCACCTGGCTGCAACTCCTGGCGGAAGATATCCACCTCTACCTCTGCCTTGCCTCCCAGAGAGCGGTAGATGATGTTACGCTGGGGGTGAGTATAGACCTCATCTGGCTGGATCTGGCCTGCTGCCACCAGGCTCGCCACCACAGAGTGATCCGTTGTGATGGGCATCAGCTCCTCGTTGCGGAAGAGATAGGTGCGGCTATCGCCCACGTTGGCTACGTAGGCCGTGAGACCCTGTACCACGGCCAGGGTGACGGTGGAGCCAGTATCAGCGGCCTCCGCCGGCTTGGCCCGCGCGATGCCGAGCACCACCTCGTTGGCCCGCTCCACAGCGCGGCGGATCGTACGCTCGACCTCCGTCTCACCTAGCCGTCGCGTAGGTGCGGATCGGCCACTGACCATGGCCTCGATCTCGGCCGAATCGAGCTTCACCGTCTTGCGCGGATCAGTGGGAATGAACAGCTCTTTCAGTTCCTCGCGGATCGTCTCCACCGCCCACTCGCTGGCGAACTCGCCGCCCATGTGTCCGCCGATCCCATCGGCGACAATGAACAGGCCGACGGGCTCTTCCTCAGACGACTGCACCACCTTGACGAAGAAGTCGTCCTCGTTCACTTCTCGTATCTTTCCGGCGTCTTTCGCGCCTGCTGCTTGAAGTGTGATTGTCATCTAATGCCTTCCTTTCTCACCGTTGTCTGACTAGCTGCCTCCAGCTAACCGACGACTTTCAACTCTACTTCCCCTAGCTTCACTATCCACCTGGCCTTGATCATGTTCGGCCCACCGATGCGCCGACCATTGACGAAGGTCCCGTTGGTGCTTCCTCTGTCATAGAGGATGTAGCGGCCGTTCTCGTAGCGGATCTCAGCATGGTGCGCAGAGACGCTGGGCGCGTCGAGCACGATGTCGTTATCACCACTGCGGCCGATGGTGGTGATCCCAGGACGCAAGGCATACCGACGGCCAGTGCTTTGGTCTATCAGCCACAGGGTCGCTGGCTGAGGAGCGGGCGCAACTGGCAACGGTTGCACCGGTCGCGGTGACACCACCGGGCTGGGAATGGGCTGTACAGCAGAAGGACGAACAGGCACTGCACCACTCTTGTCGCGGTAGATGAGCCGGGTCTGGCCGACGATCAGCTCATCCTCGTTGCCTAAGGCCTGGCGTGTGGCCGGCTGCTTGTTTACCGTTACTGCAGCGCCAGGTTCGGCTTCGATGACGTAGCCTTTCCCCTCGTGATGCAGGGTGGCGTGATGTCCCCGGATGTGGGGGTCGCCGAAGATAGCGATATCCCCGCGCTCGTTGCTGCCCAGGGTCAGGCGTGGCTTGTCCAGGAGGAACTCTCGCCCCTCGAACCGCCCTGAGACGACCTTGAGGGTGGCCGGAGCCAGAACCCGCTCGATCAACACGATCCACAGGCCAATGCATGCTCCCAGGATGGTCAGAGCCACGCCCCGGCTTAGGGCATCGCTACGGAAGAGGAGCACGGTGAACAGGGCCACCAGGTCAAACATGAATCCACCGATGGCTCCTCCTATGGTGCCACCCAGCGCGGCGCTGCGCAGTCCTTTCCACGACCGGCGGGTGATGCCCTCGGCAGTGCCCAGGAAGGCGCCGAACACCGCCCAGCCGATGCTGCGCCCCACAAAGCATAGGAACTTGAGAGGCTGGAACACCATCTCGCCGATGACCAGACCGATGGCTCCGCCGATGATGCCCGCCCCGGCTCCGATGAGTCCCCCTCGCCTGGCCTGGTACGCTGAGCGGGCGATGAGCCCCTCAGCGATGCCCAGCGCTGCGCCGATGCAGATGCCAGCCAGAGCACCGAAAAGGGCATCTATCGGATACAGCTCGGACACGCTGGTGATCTGCCCCAACCGGGGAGCCACCAGAGGTTCGATCAGCAGCCAGCTCACCGCCCCGCCGAGGCCACCAGCGATGGCACTGCGAATGCGTTGGTCGTTGAGTAACATTGGTCCCCTTTCCTACTGCACGTCCTTGCGCCTTTGCAGCCAGCACGTCAGTGCGATTAACCCGATGGTGTACAGCCCCAGCGTGGCCCAGCGGCTCAGCAGATAACTGGCGGTGTGGTCGTAGGCGAAGTTGAGGTCAACTGGTTGGGGAGCGAGGGCCTTGAGCGCGTTGAGGTCAACTGTCGCCCCCAACGCTTCCAGGGCCCAGCGGCTCAAGGTCAGCCAGGACATCACCTTGCCCGTCCCTTCCAGCTTGAAGACCATCCCTGCGAAAATGATCTGCGGGATCAGCACGATGGGCACCACACTCATGGCCTTGTCCTCGTTGGATACCAGCGATGAGATGCATAGCCCCAGGGCCAGTCCAGCTACGGTGGTCAGCACCGTGGTGACGTACATTTCGAGAGCTCCAGACATCAACACCCCCTGGCTGGGGAAGTCCACTTTCAAGCCCAGGACGAGCAGCAGGGTGAAGCTCTGTACCAAGCACAACAGGAAGAGTACGATGACTTTGGACAACACGTAGGGCACCATCCCCAGGTTCACCATGCGCTCGCGTTTGTAGATGGAGGTCTCCTTGGTGATCTCCCGCACTGAGTTGATGATGCCGAACCACACCGCAACACAGGCGATCATGAACACCACGCGCTGGGCGGGACCGACCTTGCTCACCAGGTCGTCCTTGTGGGCCACCATCAGCAAGAGAAGGGCGATAACCGGGGCCTGCATCAGTAGAATGAGCAGATTCCGCGTATCGCGGAAGATCAACTCGAAGTAGCGCCGGACCAGTATCCACAACTGGCGCGGGTTGCAGGCGGCCAGCGCCCTGGCTCTGAAACTGATCTGAGGTGTCACAGACGAGGCCTGTGACGGGTGGCCAGCGCCTGCTGGCTGCTGATATCGCCGCTGCTCAATGTACTGCTGGTAGTAGGGTGACGCTCGGAACCGCTGCTGCCACTGTTCGGGATTCCGTTCGATTTCGTTGTAGATGTCGGGAAAATCGCTGGCCTGGAAGAAGGACTTGGCCTCTTGCGGCGGGCCAAAGAACACCAGCCGCCCGCCCTGGCCTAAGAAAGCCACGTGATGACAGCGGTCAATGTTGGCTGTGGCATGGGTGACCAGCACGATGGTCCGCTCCTCCTGGTCGGCCAGGTCGCGCAAGGTGTACATCAGCTTCTTCTCCAGGCCGGGGTCCAGCCCAGAGGTCGGCTCATCCAGGAAGAAGAGGCTGGGCTCGGCCAGGAGCTCCAGGGCGATGCTGACCCGCTTGCGCTGACCGCCGCTCAGTTGGCTCACCAGTCGGTCCCGACATTCCCAGATGTCTACCGCTTGCAGCGCTCGCTCGATGCGGGCGTCAACCTCCGTGGGCGACAGATCGGGGAGACGCAGTCGCGCGGCATAGCGCAATGCCTGAGCCACGGGCAGATTGAGGTGCACGATGTCCGCCTGGGGGACGTATCCCACCAGCGTCCGGTAGGCGTCGAAATTAGCGTAGTAGTCGTCCCCGTTGATGAGCACCTGGCCTTCGGCGCGCTGGAACCCGCTGAGGGCGTTCAGCAGAGTGGTCTTGCCGGTCCCGCTGCTCCCTACCAGGGCCACAAACTCCCGGGGACGGATGGCCAGGGAGATGTCCTCCAGCAAAGCAAAGGAATCCCCCTGCCAGAGTGCAGACAGCGCCTTCTGGAACTCTCCTTGCTTGAGGTAGGTTCGCGCCCTCTGTAGCCGGTGATCCCCTCGTACCTCCCTGTGCAGCCCCAGCGCGTCCAGATGAATGCGACCCTTCTGGCTGACGTGCCTGATGGTAGCGCCATCGTAGGTGAGTTCGTAGCCACCGATCTGCACCCGTGCCCCCACGGGTAGGACGAAGCGTTGGATAGGCTGGCCGTTCACGAAAGTGCCGTTGGTACTGCCTAGATCTACCAGGACATGTTGGCTGCCCCACACATCGAGCCGCGCATGTTGGCGGGAGACCGTCGGGTGGTCCAATCTCAGATCACAGGCTGGATCGCGGCCGATGATGACGCTGTTCCGACCGGCCAGGGGGAACACCGCCACAGGAAGTGGGGGTGCCTTGGCGATGCCCACCCCGTGGTAGACGAGAGTGATGGAATCGCCCTGCCCGTCGCTGATGCGGAAGGTATCTCCGTCCGCCAGGGGCTTCTCCTTGATGCGCTGTCCCTGGAAGATTAACCCGTTGGTACTGTCCCGGTCAACGATCTTATATCCCGCGCCCTGTCGCTCCAACTGTGCGTGGTGGCGAGAGACCCCATCGAAGGCCAGCACGATGTCGTTGTCTGGCAGCCGCCCGATGCTGATGACATCTTTGTCCAACTCGCGGCTGACCAGGGTTCGTCCCAGCCAGGATGCCACCAGCCGGGGACGTGCCAGATGGGTGGTACGCTGTGCAGGCGCAACGCCAGGCTGTTGAGCACCACAGTGGCTACAGAAGGAAGCATCTGGCCTGGAGAGCGGTTGTCCGCACGATGTACACACAGTCACTGCCATGATCATCGCCTTCCTCAGACCTGACAGGTTTCCTGTAAAACCTGTCAGGTCTTAGATTCCCTGAAAACAAATTCTTTGTCGCCGAAACGCACCGTCCAGCCATCCCTGAGCAAGTTCACCTGCGTGCGGCGCCCATTGACGTAGCTGCCGTGGGCACTTCCGAGATCGTAGAGCACGTAGCGATCTCCCTCCTGGCGGATCTCGGCGTGCCGCTCGGCGATGCCGGGGAAGGGCAATACGATGGCGTTGCCTGCCCCGCTGCCGATAGAGGTGACCTCCCCGCGCAGGGGATAGGATGGTACGGTGGCATCCGTCCGAGCTGGGACCAGCCAGGCCCGTGCACCTGGTACTCGGCTTACCTCTTCTGCGGCCCCAGCACGCCGACCGGGCACCGCGGGGCTCGGCTCAGCCTGTGCCAGTTGTAGCTCGATGCCGCCTGACAGGCCAGCGATCAGGTTGTAGCCCCAGCCGGCCAGTCCTACCAGCAGAGCCGCGATCAGCCCGGCCCCCAGTGTTACACTCAGAAGGGCCAGTACAAAGACCAGGCTCAGACGTTGGGCCAACGTCTGTAGGGTTTGAAGAGCACCACCAAGATCGAGTATCTTGACGAAGTCCAGGTGGATCGTCTGCCCTAGAAGGCGGTACTCAGCCCCTTGCAGAGCCTCCAGGAAACGCCGAAGAAGGGAGATGATCTGAGCCGTGATCAGAGCGAACAGGCAGCCAAAAGGCAGCGCAAGCCCACTGCCCAGGACCAACCCGAACCTCAGGAGTGACCGGATGGTCACGCGACGGATCCTGTAACGTTGCATGGCTCTCCTCTGTGTGCAGGGTCGCAAAGGAGCAGAGTCGCAGGGGAGCAAGGTCGCAGAGTCGCAGGAGAGCAAAGGTAAGTTCCCCATACTCCCTTGTTCCTTGCTCCCTTGCTCCTTTGTTCCTTGCTCCTCTGCTGCCTTTAGGTTGTCTGGAATGTCAGCACCACGCGCCCCAGGCGGATTTGGTCCCCGCTATTTAGAGGCTGAGGCACACCAGGGTTCAACTTCTGGTTGTTGACGAAGGTGAAGTTGGTGCTGTTCAAGTCCTCAACGAGCCATTGGTTGCCCCGGACCGTCAGCTTGGCGTGGCGGCGGGAGACGCCCCCTTCCTCGCCGCCGTGGGGCGTCAGATCCACCTCCGGGAACACCCCGCTGACAGGATCCTCGCGGCCCAACAGGATCTCGGCCTTCCCGCTCAGATCGAACTCCGCTCCAGTGCCGGCCGCTACCAGTCGAGGACGAGCCATGGGGGGCGGTGGCGGTGGAGGTGGAGGCGCCGCTGCCAGGGAGGCGCCACAGTTGTCGCAGAAGGTCTGACCGAGCGGTTGGTCGGCACCGCAGGCGGGACACTTCACCGCGGCCCCTACCGGTGCTGCTGGGGTTGGCGGCGGTGCCACCGGCTGAACTGGCGGAGCCGCTGGTGCTGCCGGTTGTACTGCCGGAAGCGCAGCCCCACAGTCGCCGCAGAAGGCCTCGCCGGGGATGGCCAGTGCACCACAGGATGGGCAGGTCACGCCTGCTGCTGGCGCGGCTGGTGCGGCCGGAGCGACTGGCGCTGCCGGCCGAGCAGGAGCTACTCCTGTCAGACTAGCCCCACAGTTGTCGCAGAAGGCCGCTCCATCTGGATTCTGGTTGTTACATTGCGGACAAGTAATCATCGTAACCTCCTTTTTACTTGGTCTATACTATTGATCTAACTTCTGGGTCAGTTTGCGTGTCTCATACCGCAGCTTCTTGGTGCCAGCGTCTGACATTTTCCCCTCCTGCTCCAAACGCTTGGCCTCCTCTTCGGCCACTGCTGCCAGCTCGGTCTCACCCACTGCCAACAGCCGCGTCACTGCTGCCCGTAGCTTCTGGGTGGCTCCAACGATATCCCCCGCCTTGGCTTCATCCAGGGCCCGCGTCTGTAGCTTGAAGGCCGTCACCTTCTCTATCAGGTTCATCACCCTGGGGTCTTGCTGTTGGGCCAAGGCCGGGTCATCGGTGAAGGTCAACAGGATGTCGCTGCGCACCTTCTCGCCCACTATGCCAGCAGCGGGCACGTCGTAGCCGATCTCGGCCTGGGCGATGCGGTAGCTGCCAGCGGAACGAGGCGGCAGCAGTAGCTCCACCAGCACGGCCTGTCCCTGCTCCCTCTCCAGGTCGCCCAGGTGCACCTGAACATCGCGGTCGGAGAGGGCCCTGGGGCTCAACTGGGAGATGAGCGGAATGACCCTCCACACCTGCCTGGGGTTGATGCCTTTGACCAGGCGCAGGATGAGTTGGGCGTTGTTAATCACCGTGGCCTGCATGGCGCGCAGGGTGGATTGGAAGTGCTGCTGGATCTTGTGGGGGGCGTCAATGAAGTCGGAGACCCCGCCGCTGGCGTTGGCTATGGCATCGAGCAGCTCCTCGTTCCAATCGTCGCCCAGGCCCAAGGCAGTGATAGGGGAGCCCAGGCGGCCGGCATCGCCTCCCAATATCTGGCACTGATCCTCGTCGCCCCACGTCTGGCCGTCGGTCAGCAGCAGGATGCGGCTGACGCGCGAGGGGTCGAGGGCCTTCTGCACCTCGGCCAGGCCCAGCTTCATGCCCTTGGACATCTCTGTGCCACCGCCGTCCTTGATCCCGTCCACCAGCGACTTGAGGTGGGCCTTGTTAGTCACAGGCTGGCTGGGCGATACCACCTGGGCCTTGTCGTCGAAGATAATCAGCGACACGTAGTCCTGGGGCTGCATCTGATCCAGCACCAGCTTGACCGCCTCCTTGAGATTCTGCAGCTTCTCCCCGGCCATGGACCCGCTGTGATCCAGGACCAGACTGAAATTGAGGGGCATCTGCACATCGGCCACCGCCCCTGTAGGTTTGGCCTCGATGAGGACGTAGGCCAGTTGTTGGGTTTGTGTGAGGGGCACATTCGGTTTGCCCAGTGTACACTGTAAACTTACTTCTCCAGCCATTCAAACCTCCTTTCTTTTATTGCAGTAAGATAGGTTAGACTTCGGAAGTCGTGTCTAACTCATTCTGTCCATAGCGTTACTCCTTTCCTGCCGATCTCTACCAGCTCAATGCGCCAAGCGGCGAGACTGCCTCTCATTTGGTTGAGCTTGGAGGGTGCCCCGCCCCAGGTTTCGGCGACGCCTACTCCAGGGGGCGGGGCTCTTCTATATTTGCCTGGGGTTGCCCCCAGCCGGGTACGTGGAAGTCAAAAGCGGCGTCCTCGATGCGCTTCGCCAGCCGAAAACGTTGGTCCTTGGGATACTTGGTCACGTGGGGCACCAACCACTTGATCAGGTCGTAGGTCCTGGCGAAGACGGGTGATTGTTTGGCTTCCAACCGATACTCCTGTGTGCCCGAAAAGGCTGTTTTCGCACTGCCTGCGGAGGTCTGAGGGGGGACACCCCCCTCAGACTCCCCCCGTGTCAGAATACAGCAACCAGCAGCCAGCATCCAGAACTACGGAGACTGGGAGACGCAGCGAAAACCGAGGACGCTGCCGCGGGCGGCGGGGTCGCTCCAGTAGCGAAGGGCGGCGCGCACGAACCCCTCAAGGTCGGGCCACGAGCCGCCACGAACGACGCGGTATGACCCCGAGCTGGGCCCCTGCGGGTCACGCTGCGGTGAGCTGGCATAGCTGGCATAGTAGTCCGCGCCGTACCAATCCTGGCACCACTCCCACACGTTCCCCGCCATGTCCAGGGCGCCATACGGGCTGGCACCCTCTGGGTAACTCCCCACCGGCGCGGTATATTGATAGCCGTCGGCGGTACCGCTGAATTTCAGCTTGCTGCCGTCAAAGCTGTTTCCCCAAGGGTACTTCCGCCCATCCGTCCCTCGCGCTGCCTTCTCCCACTCTGCTTCCGTGGGCAGCCGCTTGCCCACCCATTCGCAGTAGTCTTGGGCATTGTACCAACTGACTCCCACCACAGGCTGATTCGTGCCGTTGAAGCGTTCGTCACCAGCATAGCTCGATGCCTGACAAGCGCCTGCCATCACACAGCGGCCATATTGCTCGTTCGTTACCTCGGTCTTATCAATCCAGAACTCGCTCACATAGACGGTGTGCTGCGGATGCTCGTCGCCGTGGGCGTCAGGATCGTCCTCTTTGCTGCCCATCAGGAACTCGCCGGCGGGCACCAGAACCGTCACCGAGCCATCTTCCTCCCATATCCGTTCGCGCCCAGGCACAGCAGTAGGCCGTGGTTCGGTAGGGGTTGGTGGCTCAGGTGTAAGCGTTGGAGTCGCTGTTGGACCTGGCGGTGGGGTCGCTGTGCTCGTTGGCGACACAACTGTTGGGGTCGACTGCGGCGGAGGTCCTCCCCGTCCCGCCAGGAACCATACCAGGACCACGAGGAACACCGCCAGCCCCAGCAGGGGCCAGCGGAGCTCGATCCGACGCCTCGCCGCTGGTCGCGGGATGGTTACCATAGGTGCACTCGGTGCACCCATCAGGGCTCGTTTCATCTCCGCCGCGCTCTGGAAGCGATGGGCGCGGTCATAGGCCAGGGCCTTGGTGATCGCTGCCTCTACGTGCGGCGAGACAGCCGGGTTCAGGCTGCGCGGTGGGGCGCTAGGGAAGGAGAAAGGCGGATGCTGCGTCGGGTCGCGTCTGGTCAACAGGTGATGCAACGTCGCCCCCAGGCTGTAGATGTCGGAACGGGCGTCGGTCTGCCCCTGGCCTTCGTACTGCTCTGGCGGGGCGTAGCCCATGGTGCCCATCCTCAGCGTGTCGGTCGTCTTGCCCGGCTTGAAAAAACGCACGATGCCGAAGTCTATCAGCTTGACCGTGTCGCTGCGGTCGAGCATCACGTTGGATGGCTTCAGGTCGCGGAAGATGATCGGCGGCTGCTGCTTGTGCAAGTAATCCAGCACATCGCAGAGCTGGCCGGCCCAACGCAGCACCGCCGCCTCGGGCAGGAAGCCCGCAGCCTGCTCCATGATCTCCTCCAACGTCTGGCCGTCAATGTAGTCCATGACCAGGTATGCGTTGCCGCCCACGCGGAAGTGGTCCCACACTCGCGCCAGGTTGGGATGGTTCAGTTCGGTCAGGATGCGGGCCTCACGCTGAAACTGGTCGTAGGCCGCCTGCCGCTCCTGGGGTGAGGCGTTCGGATCGGGCGTCAGCTCCTTGATCGCCCTCAGGCTACCCAGGTTGGTATCCTCAGCCAGGTAGACCAGGGCCTGGCCGCCTCCCCCGATCTGGCGGATAATGCGATACCGGTTTTGAAGTACTGTTCCGGATCTTAGCATCTCTCATTCCTATAGTAAAAGAGTCGCCGATGGTTGAAGGTGCCTGGCACTTGCAGAATTCGACAGAAAACGCAAAGTTCGCCTGTCACAAAATCGTATGGAATGACCAAATTCAAGCAAAAGTGCCAGACACCTGAGCAGTTACTAGCTGAGCTCGATCTCCAGGCCGCCAGTCCAGCCGGCCACTACGTTGTAGATCACGGCTGTGATAACAGCGCCTATGCCACCTATGAGACCGTACACCACCACGCTGATGACGTACCCAATCAGCACTCCGACCATCCCGGCTCCCACATCCGCGATGTCCAGTAAATCGCGGGCAGCGCCCAAGCCCAGCAAGGTGAGCAAAAGGACAAGGAGCCCGATTACGCCGACGAGCAGGGCCTGGGTGGCAAAGCCAACCTTGAATGCTGATCCAGGGCTGATGCGTGTGAGTTTGCTCATGAGATGCCTCCTCTCTTTTGGCGTTTCTGTACTACTTGCTTGGTTGTTCAAATCCATCGGCGACTCTTTTCCCCTCCGATTGCAAAATACCTCACAGCACCCCCAAGCAGGGGATGATGAGAGCGGATTACTGCCAACGGATTGACCGGAACGGATGGAACGGAAATCGCCCATGTGGAACATCTAATCCGTTAAGGGATTTCCAGAATTTTAATTATCCCAAAAACCTGGTAGACTAAGCCATCACACTTCCCCTGGAGGAAAGTTGATGGCGCTGGCAGACGAACTGAAGGAGTTATTCAAGGGTCTTGCGAATATACTG
>Ga0194112_10001233_pt1 | contig 37703 bp, 30 predicted proteins | sample TA2MahC400mmetaG_FD_146191 | JGI IMG/M metagenome (GOLD analysis project Ga0194112, IMG submission 146191) | Freshwater microbial communities from Lake Tanganyika, Tanzania - TA2015016 Mahale Deep Cast 400m | ecosystem: Environmental > Aquatic > Freshwater > Lake | place: Tanzania: Lake... | reverse complement strand
CCCGCCCGACGCGGCCTCCGCAGAGGCCGTCGTCCTTTGAAACTGCTGATGACTCTTGGGCAGAGGGTTCAGAGCCTCAATCAAATCGAAAAACCATCACAACCTTTCGTACGGTGAAACAAATGGGCTAGATAGATCGAGGAGCGCCACGCCGCTGTTGGTGCCGCACGGCTCGATGGAGAACGCGCCGCGCGGGGCGTTCACTTCCAGATTTCCGCCGCCGGCGAACCAGACGCGGGTTGTCGCGGCGAGGTTGCCGATGCTGCTGCCGTAGTTGCCGACGCCGCAGGCGATGCCGGTGGCGGCGTTGGTGACGGTGAGTGTTTTGCCGGGCGCAATCTTCACTGTGTTAGTTGCGGCGCTGAGCGATTGGCAATGGAGGCTGGCAACGGTCTGGTTGCAGTTGCTGAGGTTGAGATGTCCAACCGTGTGGTTGGTGTTGCCGATGAGAAGGTCGGTGGTGATGGGCAGCGCGTTGTCAGCGGTGATGGTGAGGGTGCCGGCGTTGATGGCGGTGACGCCGCTGTAAACGTTGGTCGCGCCAAGCGTGAGCGTGGCCGGGCCGTCCTTGATTAATCCGGTGTCGGCCAGAATCGGAGTGTTGATGGTTGTGTTGGCCGCAATGGTGAGGGTCATCGTTCCTTTTGCGTGGTGCAACACGCCGCCGGTGAACGTCCATGTGCCGTTGGTGGTGAGGAGATGATTGACTTGTTGTGTAGCGATGACGGTGATGCTGTACGCGCCGCCGGCGCCGATGAAGGCGGCGTCGTTGCCAAGCGGCGGCCAAGCCAGAAGCGAGCCTGTGCCGGAAGGCGTGGACGACCAAGTCGGCGTTGTGCTGTCCCAGTTGCCGTTGGTGGGTTGCAGCCCGGCGGCGGCCGAGCCGTCCCAATACCACGTCGCAGGCAGAACGGTAACCGAAACGCCGGCGGTGGCCGTGTTGTTTCCCGCATCGGTGACCGAGTAGAGGAACAGGCCGGTGCCGTGAAAATTTGCGGCGGGAGTGAATCGCGCCGTGTGGCCGTCGGCCAACAACACGACGGCGCCGTTGGTCGCACTGCTCACGTTGAACGCGAGGTTGATTGTTGGCGTGGCGGTGTCGCTGGCCAGCGTCCAAAGGTCCACGTCCGCGGCGGTGTTTTGCGGCGTGGTGACGTAGCCGTCGAGCGCCAGCGGCGGGTCGTTTTCGGGAATGTGCCATTGCGACAGTGGCGTGATGGCCGGCGGCACGATGGGGGGATTCTGACCGGGCGCAAGCGGCACGAACCAGACGGCGATGGTCGTGTTGGTGACGGCAGTGAGATGAATGGCGAGTTTTCGGTGCGTTTTGTTCAGGTTTTGCCCGTCGGGATCAGGAGATGTCGGCAACGGTCGCGCGTCCATGATTTGAAACGTGCCGTTGCTGCTGAGGATTCTCGCCCAGAGCCGGTGGTCGCCCTGCGTCATCGTCGCGCTGGCGCCATCGGACGAAATGGTCAGGTCGGTGAGGTCGCTCCGGTAGTGCAGGAACCACCAGGCATCGGCGCTGCTCGCGCCCTCGATTTCGTCCTGCACCAGGGCTTGTTTGCGTTGCGGGCCGAACAACTGGAATCCGCGCCAGAGGCGCGTGACATTGGTCGCCACCGGTGTCAGGTCCACGATGGACATGGCACGGGCGTTTTCCTTGCTTTGGAAGAGCCACACCGGCGCCACCGCGCCATACTTCAGATCCGGCCCGGCGCCGGGATTGATGATGATGGTGTTCTGGCCTTCGCCGCGCATTCGGTAATACTGCCAGCGGTTGATCGGGGCGGTGGGGCTTGAGTTGAAATAGCCGGGCAGCGAGTAGTCGTCGGCGCCGAGGTCCCACGCCCAGCGTTTGCCGAGCGCTTCGAGGACGAATGTGCCGGCGTCGAGATTGCCGTGCGCAGCGCCCATTTCGCCGCCCTTGAACGCGAGCATCGTTTCGTTGTTGTCGCCCCAAGACGAGCGGAAGACGCCGACATGCTGCGACTTGAACGGCGTGGCGCCGGTCGGTCCGAGAAACAGCAGATCGGCGCCGATGCCTTCGCTGGCTGGATCGCTGCCGCGCGGGTCCCACCACAGCAGGCCAAGCACGTCCGCGATGTTGTTCGTGCGTTCGTGACAAGCATACGCCGGCACGTTGAAACGGCGCGCCCACCAGGTCATTTGCGGGCCGCTGGAAGCGCCCATGCTGGCGTCGGCGAAATTGAAGTTCCGGCGGTTTGCGCTGGTCAGCAGCATCGCGAACAGCCCGGCGTTGTTGAGTCCTTCCGTGGCGCTGAGGCCGAAATCCGAGCCGAGCGCCGACTGCAAGGCGGCCAGCATCCGGAAATTGTAATCGCTGGTGTAATCCCAATAGCCGGGGCCTTCAAACCATGCTCCGTTGTCGGCGGTCCATCGCTGCATCACGGGCGCTTGCGAAACGACTGTCTTGCTCACGACCTGTTCGGCAATCGCTTCCGCATCAGTGCCCACCGCCAGCGCGCCGACGGTGAGGCCGCCGTTGCAGACCATGTTCCAGTTGTTGGCGGTCGAACGCGTCCAACCGACGTTGTTGCTGAACGCCGATAGCCCGGGCGACAATCCCTTCGTTGTGATGTTGGTGAGAAGAAACGTTCGTTGAGCAGGCGTCCAATATCCGTGGAACCAGTCGTAAGCGAGACCGAAGGCATGAGTCATTTCGGCGGTGTCCAGAAAGTGCGACGGGTTCCAGTTCGGGAAATTGCCCGCAGCCGTCAACTCGATCCATGCCCGCTCGGCGAAGTTGGAGTCGCCGGACATGTTCCACGCCAGCCCAAGTTGATACATGCGGTTCGCCACTGTCCGGCTTTGCGAGAGAATGGTGCCGCGATTATCCAAGACATACGTTACCGGCGCAGCCGTGAACAGGTTGGTGGCGCTCCGGTAAAGCGAGGCGTACCACTGCGCGGGTTGCCCCGTCGGATTGTCGGTGATCTGCTGGCGCAGCCAGGCAAACCGCTCTGCGGTGGCAAACAGGCGCGGATGCGAGGGCGCGAGCGTGTCGAAAATGTTCGTCTGCTCCGGCAATGCCTCCTTCAGCCGCGCTGGAACCAGGTGGTCGGCGCCGATGACTTGGAATGGCGACGCGCCCGGCGGTTTCCATGCGACGGAATAATGATGATTGTTCGAGCCGGCCTTGTGGAGCAGTTCGACGTAATATTTTTCCCACGCGACCAGCGGGCGACCGGTGGAGACTTGCGAGACTTGGTTCGACCAGTCGCGAAAACCGGTGGCGGACGCGACGGACGCGATGAGTTGTTTGTTCGCGGCGTTCGTGTCGGTGCTCAACCACAATTCCGCCGTGTCGCTGGCCGCGACGGCGAACGTGAAAAGTCCGTTTGTCTGTGGTGTGAGATACCCCCGGACTCGCGTGCCGATGTTGCCCGCCCAATTCGTCTGAAGACACTCGAAGCTCAACAACATCTCGCGTCCATCGGGTTTGAGGGGGTAATTCGACGAACTGGTCAACGCGCTGATGGCGGTGCCCGGCAGGTTCTCCCAATGTTCCCGCAGAATCGTGCCGCGCTCGGCGGGCATCGTCGCCGGGTACAGTTGCGATTGCGGGATGACCTCGCGCGGCTGGCTGGCGCTGGCCCATTCGAGTTGGATGCTGGCGTTGCCGGTCGTCTCCATGTATTCGAGGCGGAGGTTGACTCGCTGGCCGGCTTTGAGTGCAATCTGAGCTGCCATCTGCGCCGGTGTCGCCGAGTACCATCGCGAGCCAATCAGGCGGTCGTTGACCCAGAGTGTCGCGCCGTCGTCGGCCGTGACGTAAAACGTGTAGGTCTCATCGTGGCGCGGCTCCACCTGTCCCGACCAGCGGATGGAGAAGTTGTTGGTGGCCAACCCGCCGATGCCCGGCGCCCCGGCGCCCCAGCTAAAATTGACTGTCGCATCAACGCGGGTGGTTTTTGTGCCCGTGAAGTTGTTGGTGGTGAAATACTCGCCGGTCAGACCGGTGCCGGCGGCACGGGCGTCAACAGCGCAAGCCAGGCCCACGACGGAAAGGGCGAAAACGCGCGACAAGGCTTTACTCATTGCAGGTGCTTCTATCATAACACCAAAGGGCGCCGGTAACAAAATCCGCGCTTGGCATCTGCGGGGTGGGGCGGTATAACCGCGCACACTTCAACACAGGAGAACCACCCCATGCCGATGAAGAAATTTATCAACGACCCCAAGAACCTCACGAAGGAATTGCTCGAAGGCTACGCCCTCGCGTATTCCGACAAGGTCAAGCTCGTCTCCGACAAGCTCGTTTGTCGCGCCCAGCCCAAGGACGCCAACAAGGTCGCACTCGTCACGCTCGGCGGCACCGGCCACGAACCGGCGCTGAGCGGGTTCGTGGGGCAGGGAATGCTCGACATCAGCGTCGCCGGCGACATCTTCGCCGCGCCAGCGGGGCCGAAGGTGTTCGAGGCGCTCAAGCTCGCCAATCGTCCCGCAGGCGTGTTGTTCGTCGTGCTCAACCACGCAGGCGACGTGATGGCTTCCAACATCGCGATGCAGATGGCCAAGAAGGCCGGGTTGAATGTGAAGATGATTTTGACGCACGAGGACATCGCGCCCGGTGCGAATGTTCCCGCCGCCGACAAACGCGGCCTTGTCGGTTGCATTCCGCTCTACAAAGTCGCCGGCGCGGCGGCGGAGCAGGGGAAGTCGCTCGATGAAGTGTTCGCCGTTGCCGAGAAGTACAACAACAACATGGCAACGCTCGCGGTCGCGTTGAAGACGGCGACGCATCCGGCCAGCGGCCAGTCCATCTTTGATCTCGCCGACGACGAAATGGAAGTCGGCATGGGCCAGCACGGCGAAGCCGGCACCGGCCGCTCGAAGATGAAGACCGCTGATGAAACCACCGACATCATGTTGACGCAGTTGCTCGAAGCCGTGAAGGCGAAGAAGGGCGACAAGGTGTTCGTGATGATCAACGGCGCCGGCGGGACGACATTGATGGAACAGTACATCATCATGCGGCGCGTCGGTCAGGTGCTCGAACAGAAGGGGATCACGCTCGCGCGCGCGCGCGTCGGCGAATATCTCACCGTGCAGGAAATGGCCGGGTTCCAGATGCACGTCGCGAAGGTGGATGACGAGTTGGCGGCGTTGCTCGACGCGCCGTGCGACACGCCGTATTGGGGCGAATCCTGATGGAGACGATTGGTTATGACGATGTCGTGCGGATGATCCGCATTGCGGCGGCGAAGATTCAAGCGAACGAGAAGCTTCTTTCCACGCTTGATTCCGCCACGGGCGACGGCGATCACGGCACAACGATTTGCAAAGTGATGGACGCCGCCGTTGCTGCTGCGAGCGTGGATGCCGGTAGCATTGCAGAATTATTACACCGGGTGGGATGGGACGTGATGTGCGTGGACGGCGGGTCCGCGCCGCCGTTGCTCGGCTCATTCTTCACTGGCATGGCCGAGGGAGCCACTGGCACAGACAGTCTCGATCTGGCCGCAGCGTTTCAAGGCGGCGTGAAAGCGATGCGCGAGCATTCGCAGGCGCAAATCGGCGACAAGACGATGATGGACGCGCTGCTGCCCGCCGTGGCTGCGTGTTCTGGTGATTCGCCGACAGCCGCGTTGCGGGCCGCCGCCGAGGCCGCGACGCGCGGCGCGGAGGCGACGAAGGACATGGTCGCGAAGTTCGGACGCGCGCGCAATCTTGGCGACCGCACCAAAGGCCACCAAGATCCCGGGGCCACATCGGTGGCGTTCATGTTTCAAGGTTTCGCAGAAGCAATCAACGAAAGGAAATAACATCATGGCTGAAGCAACAGGCAATCAAGACGCAAAAGACTATGGCATTGGCATTCCGCAGAAGTCGGAAGGCTACTTTCTCAAAGGCAACGCCCACGTGGACTGGGGCATCAAGGACCGGCTCTCCCGGATCTTCAATCCGAAGAGCGGTCGCACGGTGATGCTCGCGTTCGATCACGGCTACATCATGGGGCCGACCTCCGGGCTGGAGCGGATGGACCTGACGATTGTGCCGTTGATCCCCTATGCTGACTGCATCATGTGCACGCGCGGCGCGCTCCGCCAGATTGTGCCGCCGACCAGCAACAAGCCGATCTCGCTGCGCTACTCCGCCGGCTCGACGGTGTTGACCGACCTCAACGACGAGTGCGTGATGAGCATCGAAGAAGCCGTCCGCCTCAACGCCTCGATGCTCGCCATCATGGTCGCCATCGGCTGCAAGAAGTTCGAGGCCGACACGGTTCGCACGCTGACCAAAACGATTGACGAGGGCGCCCGCTTCGGCATCCCCACGCTCGGCGTCACCGCCGTCGGCAAGGAATTGGTTCGCGACGCCCGCTACCTCGGCCTCGCCACGCGCGTCTGCGCCGAGAACGGCGCGCACGTCATCAAGACCTACCACTGCAAGCCTGATTTCGAGAAGATCGTCGCCGCGTGTCCCGTCCCGATCGTCATCGCCGGCGGCAAGAAGTTGCCGGAGCTTGAGGCGCTGCAAATGGCTTACGAGGCGATTGACCAGGGCGCCGCGGGCGTTGACATGGGCCGCAACGTCTTCCAAGCCGAGCACCCCGTTGCGATGATTCAGGCCGTGCGTGCCGTCGTGCACGACAACAAGAAGCCGAAGGACGCCTTCGACCTGTACCAGACGCTGAAGAACAAGTCGTGAAACTCGTTCTCGTGTTGTTGACGCTGGTGGTTTCCGCGCACGGCGAACCGCTGCGACAACTCACGGCCAATAAGGTCTTCAAAGCCCGCGTCGTTCCGCATTGGGACGCCGACGGCAATCGTTTCTGGTACAAGAACGACCTGCCCGACGGCAAGGTGGAGTTCGTTCTCGTGGACGCAGTGAAGGGCACGCGCGAACTGATTGCCAAGCCGCCTCCGTTCAAGGCGAAGACGTTGACGCCCACGCAAACACCGCGCGCCTCGCGTCGCCGCGCCGGTGAAGAGACCGCCATTACATTTACAAACCGCACGGATGCCGCTGTTGATATCTTCTGGCTTCCTCCCGATGGCGGGCGCAAGCGATACACGACGCTCCCTCCGGGGGGAACTTGGAACGTTCGCACCTTCGTCGGTCACGTCTGGCTTGCGGCCACCGCAACAGGCCGCACAATCGCCGTGTTCGAAGCCGTGACGGAACCCGGCGAGGCGGTCATCGCCGAACCGCCGCCGCAGCCGGCGAAGAAGCCCTCGCTCGCTCGCATCAAAGACAACAACGTCTGGATCGGCGAGACGGCGCTGACGAAAGAAGGTGGTTATGGCGGAACGATTCATTGGTCGCCTGACGGGAAGAAGTTCGTCGTGATGCGAACGGAGAAAGGCGACGACCGAAAACTCTATCTCGTTGAGTCTTCACCGTCGGGCCAACTTCAACCGAAGCTGCACTCATATCCGTATTTGAAGCCCGGCGACAGGATTCCGATCAGCAAGCCGCACCTGTTCGACGTGGCGGCGGCAAGGGAGATTGCGATTTCCGATGCGCTTTTCCCGAATCCGTGGAGCGTGAGCGATGTGCGGTGGTCATCGGATGCGAGACGATTCACCTTCCTCTACAACGAGCGCGGGCACCAAGTTCTGCGCGTCATTGCCGTGGACGCGGGCACCGGAGCGGCCCGCGCCGTGGTGGACGAGCAGAGCGCGACATTTATTGATTACAGGTACAAAAAGTTCTCTCATCATCTTGATGCGACGCGCGAGTTGATCTGGATGAGCGAGCGCGATGGCTGGAATCACCTGTACCTCTATGACGCCGAGAACGGTCGCGTGAACAATCAAATCACACGCGGCGAGTGGGTCGTGCGCGGCGTCGAGCACGTGGACGAAAGCAAACGGCAAATCTGGTTTCGCGCCGGTGGGATTCGGCCCGGACAAGATCCGTATTACATTCACCTCTGTCGTGTGAATTTCGACGGGACGGGATTGGTTGTGATGACCGAGGGCGATGGCACGCACGAGATCCGATTTTCGCCGGACCGGCGGTTCTTTCTTGATGCGTGGTCCCGCGTGGACTTGCCGACCATCACGGAACTGCGGCGCAGTGACACGGGGGCGCTGGTGTGTGTGTTGGAGCGCGGCGATTGGTCGGCGTTATTGGAGACGGGTTGGCAGGCACCCGAACGATTCGTCGCAAAAGGCCGCGATGGCATGACAGACATTTACGGTGTTATTTACCGTCCAAGGAGCTTTGATGCGAAAAAGAAGTATCCAGTGATTGAACACATTTACGCCGGGCCGCACGGTTCGTTCGTGCCGAAGGCGTTTGCGCCGTTTTACAGTTCGCAAGAGTTGACCGAACACGGCTTTGTTGTGGTGCGGATGGACGGGATGGGAACCTCAAACCGCTCAAAGAAGTTTCACGATGTCTGCTGGAAGAACATCGGTGACGCCGGGTTGCCGGACCGGATTCACTGGATCAAGGCCGCCGCTGCCAGATATCCACAATTGGACGTGAGCCGCGTCGGCATCTATGGCGGTTCCGCCGGCGGACAAAACGCGGTGCGGGCGCTGTTGATGTATCCCGATTTCTACAAGGCCGGTGCTGCGGATTGCGGTTGTCATGATAACCGGATGGACAAGATCTGGTGGAACGAACTCTGGATGGGTTGGCCGGTCGGGCCGCATTACGAGGAACAGTCGAACGTCACCCAGGCACACCGGCTTCAGGGCAAGCTGCTGCTGACCATCGGCGAACTGGACCGCAACGTTGACCCATCCTCGACGATGCAGTTGGTCAACGCGCTGATCAAGGCGAACAAGAACTTCGAGTTTCTGATCATTCCCGGCGCCGGGCATGGCGCAGGCGAGTCAGAGTACGGCAAGCGCCGTCGGGGCGAGTTCTTCGTGCGACACCTCCCTGGTTCGTAGACTCGTGAGGCGCCCCCCAAGGTGAGTAGTTGCAGACGGCGTGAAGTTGGTTATCATTTGGCGCAGGAGACTTGCGTATGCCGATTTATGAGTTCTTCTCGCCGGACACGAACAGGATTTACGCGTTCCATGCCCGCAGCATTGCGTATGCGGGCAGGACGCCGCGTTGTCCTGACGGCGCAAAGTACCGGATGCAGAAGTTGATCTCGTCGTTTGCCGTGCTGGGTGGCGGCAAAACGAAACAACCTTCCGAGACCGTGACGGGCGCGCCCACGGGCGCCGACGATCCGCGGATGGACGCGGCCATGCAGACGATGGAACGCGAGTTCGGCAACATGGACACGGAGAACCCCGATCCGCGCCAACTGGGACGAATGATGCGGCGGATGTCGGAATTGACCGGCGAGAAAATGCCGTCGGAGATGGAAGAAATGACCCGTCGCCTTGAAGCGGGCGAATCCCCGGAGAAGCTCGAAGAAGAACTGGGCGATCAGTTCGGAGAACCGGGATCGGAAGACATGACGGCCAAGCCAGATGAAGGAAGCGAGGAAAATGGCAAGAAGGCGTCGTTTCGCTCACTTCGCCGTCGCGCCGCGCCGACTCGTGACCCGAAGCTCTACGACATGGCCGAATACGTGGGCTGATGTGGGGCTGTTGATTTCACACGCAAAGATACTGGGCGAACCGGGCGCGGACGAGTTTCCACATCGCTTCGGACAGCGCGTGGCCGGCGCCTTTCTCGATGAAGCAGGTGAAATTCTTGGCGGCGCCAGCTTTCCGGTAGGCGGTTGCGATGGTCTTGATCGCGGCGCGGACTTCCTTGATCGGGCTGCCTTCATCCTTTTCGCCGAAATTCAAGTGTAACGGGCGCGGCGCGATGAGCGCAGCGATGTCGGGCGTGTCGCCGAACTGGCCCCAGCCGGGGATGAAATTCGGGAAGCAGTGGAGGATGTGCGTGCGATGGATGGAGGCGTAGGTTGGGAGACAGCAATTGCCGACGAGACATTTCAGGCGCGGCTCCCACGGGCCGACCAGCCATGTGAATGTTGAACCCATGGAATGCCCGTAGCAACCGATGCGGTCCGGATTCACTTCAGGACGCGACACGAGGTAATCAATCGCGCGTCGCATATCGAGAATGTTTTTCCACGCCATGCTTTTGCCGGCCACGACGTAGCGCAAAAACTCGAACCGCTCGTAGTCGCCGCCCTTCAAGTGCTGACTCTGGCGTTCGCCGAAACAAAGCGCATCGGGACAAATCACCACGTAGCCTTCCTTGGCCAGTGCGACGCCGGTGTGGTGCTCCGTCGAACCAGCGAGGCCGGCTGGCCCGGCTTTGCCGATGTGCCACTCAGCGTTGTGCTGGTGCCAGACGGCGACTGCCGGCGCGGGATGTTTCGCGTCCACGCCATTCGGAATCAAGACAAACGCCGGCACGCGGTCACCCGGTTCGACTTCGTAGGTCACCGACTCGATCCGGTAGCCGTCCTTTTGGATTATCTTGCGAAGCTTCGGGCGCAACGAACAAGGTTCCGGCCACGGGCCGCCGAGACAGCGAAGGAGTGTGGCGCGGGTGACGGTGGACAAGGGTGTCAGGCTCCCTTGTGGGCGCGTTCGACGATCTTGGGCCAGTTCTTCTCGAACTCCGCGATCAACTGTTTGAACGCCGCTTTCTCGGCGTCCTGTCGCGCGCGGTCGGCGCTCTGGCGCGATTCCCAGGCGTTGGTGAGGGTCTGCCGTTTCTCGTTGGCCTCGAACGCGGCGTAGATGAATCCCGTGCGGGTATCCATGAGCAGCGCCGAGGCGGCCACGCGCACAAACACCCTGCGTGTCGGCGACAGCCCCAGCGTCACGATGTTGAGCGCCACCGAGGCGTCATTTTCATGAAACGAGGTGTCGAATGTGTAGAGCAACAGCATGTCGGCTTTCAGGCGCGCGGCTGATTCGCGCAACTCGCGGTCCGATGTCAGGTTCTCCGGCAGCAACAGCGTGCTGATGCTGATGAGGCCGCCCACTTGCGGCAGCCGGGCAATGCGCTCAAAATCGGCAGCGTCCTCCACTTCCTTGACCGTGATGACCGAGTAGCGTCCCCGTCCATGGACGCCGCCTTCGCGTTCGGTGAAATGGCTGCGATAACGCGATGCCTGGATGCGCACCGCCGCGATGCTCGCAGGGAAGGCGGCGGCGGGTTTTGCCGCGAAACTTTCCTGCATGGATTGGCTTTGAAAGGCGGAGAAGTCAGCGCGACCGCTGGGCGGAATGTAGGTTGCGCATCCGCTGACGATGATCATTGCCATCGCCACAATAATGAACCGGTACGTTTTCATGGCAGAACAATTCTGGCAGGTTGAAGTGGCAAGTCAAGCTGTCCTTGGGAGAAGGGGGCGGTTCAAACCTTTGGGCAGTGCAAGGCGAGAGAGCGTCCGGGACGGACGCCACTACACCAGCAAATGGTGTAGTAGCCGCCGTCTCGGCGGCTCTTTGCCCATGCACCCGTGTGAGAGTGTAGAGACAGAATCCGCTTGCGGAGGAGGCGCAGAACGCATACCTATCTCAAGCATGAGCAACATCGAATACACCCGTCGTAGTTTTCTCAAGGTCGCAGGAGGAGGCGTGCTGGCCGCCGGCATGACGACAGCGCAGACATCCCCGGCCACCACCACCACCTCGTTGCCGAAGGGGCGAATCGGGAAACTGGAAGTTTCGCGGCTGATGCTCGGCACCAACATCATCACGCACCACGTCCACGCGCGCGACCTGAACTTTGTTCGCAATCTCTCTCGCCACTACAACAGCGAGGAGCGGGTGATGGCGACGTTTGCGGAGGCGCAGGCGCGCGGCGTCAACACATTCATGACCCACAACGACGAGACGGTCGTGCGATTGTTCCGTGACTTTCGCAGGCGCGGCGGCAAGATGAACTGGATCATCGCGCCCGACCCCAAGGAGAGCCGGGAAGCGCAGGTGTTCAGCGTCGTCGTGCAACGACTGGTGGACGCCGGGGCGGATGCGTTCTACCTGCACGGCGCGACCGGCGACCCGCTGATCAAGAGAAAACAGTTTTCGTTCCTGAGCGAGCTCGTGGCGATGATGCAGGCGACCGGTTTGCCGACCGGCGTGGGCGCGCACGACCTGGAAGTCGTCAAGGCGTGCGAGGCCGCCAAGCTCTCGTGCGATTTTTATTTCAAGACGTTTCATCATCACAAGTATCCCACCGCGCCGGAAGCGAAGGACATCAAGGGGCCGCACGCCGAAGCGCCACACGGCTACTGGTGCTCCTGTCCGGAAGAAACGGCCGAGTTCATGAAGCCCGTCACGAAGCCGTGGATCGGTTTCAAGGTCATGGCCGCCGGGGCGATTCCGCCGCACAACGCGTTCCAGTACGCCTACGAGCACGGCGTTGATTTCATCCTTGCCGGGATGTTTGATTTCGAGATCGCCGAGGACGCGCGGATTGTGACGGAAGTGCTCGGCGGCATCAAGAACCGCTCCCGCCCATGGCACGGATGAACCGGCGAGAGTTTCTTCAAGTCACTGGCAGCGCGGTGTTGTTTGCCGCCGGTTGCCGGTCGTTGTCTGCGGCGCAACGCAAGCCGCCGTTCCGCGTTCTCTACAGCAACGACACGACCAACATCGTTTCCTGCGTCAGCCCGTGGCACAAGAAGCGCGAACCGTTCCGTCCGCAGATGTTAGAGGCGACCGTGGACGAGGCGGCGGGTGTGGACGCGCACCTGTTGCAACCGGGGCTGGGTTGGATTCCGTGGTGGAAAAGCAAAGTCTATCCCGCCGAGGAACATTATCGGTGGGTTGAAAAACAATTCGGCACCAAACCGGATTCGTTCGGCAAGTACGTTCTCGACGGCGGCGACATAGTGCGCGTGTTTATTGATCGCTGTCGCGCGAAAGGTCGGTCGCCTTTCATCTCGCTTCGCATGAACGACGCGCATCATCTCGAAAAACCTGGCTCGGTCTGGATCAGCCGGTTCGTCGCCGGGCATCCCGAATATCGTCTCGGCCCCGATGTGACGAGAGGGGAACAGCGCGTGCTGAACTGGGCCGTTCCCGAAGTCCGCGCCCACAAGCTCGCGTTGATCCGCGAGCTTTGCGAAAACTACGACTTCGAGGGGTTCGAGATGGATTTCATGCGGTTCTACAGTTTCTTCCAACTCGATAAAACCACCAGCGCCCAACGCCGCGACATCATGACTGGTTTCGTGCGTGACGTTCGCGCGGCGCTCGGTCCGCGTCGCTGGCTTTGCGCGCGGGTGCCGTGTCAACTCGTTGCACATGATCCGCTCGGCATTGATTTACCGGCGATGGTCGGGACGGGGCTGGACATGGTGAATCTCTCCGCCAGTTATTTTACCGTCCAGCAGACCGACCTTGCGGCGATCCGTAAACTGGTCCCCCATGCGGCAGTGTATTTGGAGTTGTGCCACTCGATTTGGAACGGGTCAAAACCGCCGGGAGTCACAGCCTACGACTCGTTCCCGTTTCGTCGCGCGACGGCGGAGCAGATGCAAACGGCGGCGCACTTGGCTTATGAGCAGGGAGCGGACGGCGTCAGCTTGTTCAACTTCGTTTATTACCGCGAGCACGGCGGGCCGGGGCGCGGCCCGTTCAACGAACCGCCCTTCGAGGTGTTGAAACGGCTCGGCGACCGCGCTTGGCTCGCGCGACAGCCCCAGCACTGGTTTCTCGCGCCCAACTGGCGTCATCCGTACACGAAAGAGTATCCCTTGCCGCGAAAAATGGTTGTTGGCGAAACGGAAGTGTTCACGCTTGATCTTGCGCCGCATCAGAAGGGTGGGGGACGCTTGCGCATTCAAGGCGAGTCATCGCTCGGCGAGAGTCGTTGGCATGCCCGGCTGAACGGCGTCGAACTCGTGCCGACCAATGATTTGTCAGAGCCGTTTCCCAACCCGTATCCGCCAATGCTTGGAAAACCCGATGAGCTGCGGGCGTGGACAGTGCCGGCGGGGTTGTTGCGCGACGGTCTGAATCGTGTAGAGTTCACGCTGCAAACGGCGTCGCCAACGCGATTGGCGTATTTCGATTTGGCAGAAAACCAGAAACTGAAATCATGAAACGATTCTTCATACTCTTTTTGGGGCTGACGGCAGCGTACGGACCGGTGCGCGCGTTTGACGGCGCGAAATGGATCTGGTCGTCTTCGGACAAGTCGCAGCCGAAGGGCACGGTTTGTTTCCGCGCCGGTGTGGCCGTGACCGAGCAGGCGCAAATCAAGTCCGCCGATCTCCACGTCACCGCCGACAACCTTTACGAAGTCTATCTCAATGGCAAATTCGTCGGCGAAAGCTCGCGCAACCCGAACGAGTGGAATAAGCCGAAGAAGTTTGACGTCGCCAACCTCCTGAACGCCGGCGACAACACGATTGCCATCGAGGCCGCCAACACTGCTCCCGGCCCGGCGGGACTCTTGATGAAACTGGTCGTGAAGTTGGCGGACGGCCAGGAAGTCGCGCTCGTCACGGATTCGACGTGGAAATTCAGCCTGGACGAGGAGAAGAACTGGCAGCAGCCCGACTTCAACGATCAGGCGTGGAAAACCGCCGGCATCGTGGCAAATTTCGGCGACGCGCCCTGGCGCAAACTCGCCGCGGCCGCCGGCACCGAGAAACCGGGACCGCGCGAGACCGTTGCCGCGGAAGTCGGCGTGCCGCCGTCCGCCACTTTTGAGTGGCCCGAAGCCGTGATTTTCGTTGGCGACGATTGCAGCCTGTACCGGGGACAAACGGGCGAGGGTTATCAGAGCCTGAACGTCACCATCTTCAATCCGCGCAACTCGCGGGCGTTCCCCGAGCACGACCTGCCCGCGCCGATGAAGGTTGGCCGGAAGTTGTTTGTGCTCAAACCGCGCGCGAAACCGCAGTTGCTCTACGATGCGGGGAAGGGCGCCATCGGTTCGCCGAGCGTCTCGTTCGACGGGAAATGGATTTACTTCTCGATGGTCGCCGAGGGCGGCTCGTTCTATCACCTCTATTGTCTCCCTGCCGAAGGAGGAAAACCGCAGCGGCTTACGAGCGGGCCGTTTCACGACATTGATCCCGTCGAACTGCCCGATGGACGGATTGTGTTCACCTCGACGCGCATCGGCACGTTCGAGGAATACCACAATCCGCCGTCGCGCTCGCTCTTTGCGATGCAACCCGACGGCACCGATATCCGGCCGCTCACCTACACGTTCATTTTCGACAACGAACCGGAAGTGCTGGCCGACGGGCGGATTCTCTTCATTCGCACCGACAACTTTTTTGACCGCGGCAAGGTCGAGACGTTGCTGCACGCCATCCATCCCGACGGCACGCACGGCTACACCGAATTCGGGCTCGATCTCGGCCCCGAGTACGGAGCGCGGCTCCGCGCGTTCAGTTGCGGCAGCCCCGCGCCGATGCCCGATGGCCGCGTCGCGTATGTGACCGCCTCCGGCATCGCCGTCGGCAAACTCGGCAGCCCGCAGAGCGACATCCAACACCTCCGCGTCGAGGCCGGCGACGTGGCCGCGTTGCCGGACGGGCGTTTGCTCTGCACCGTGCCGCGCAAGACTTCGTCCATCAAGATGGTGAGAAAACAGAAACGCGAGGTCGCCGAGTACAGCTACGAGAAAATCGGCGTGCTTGATCCGCAGGGCAAGGACGCGACGCCGGTCATCATCTTCGATTCGCCGGAAGAACCGCTGCATTCGCCGGTGTTTTTGGGCGCCCGAAAGCGTCCGCCGCTCATGCCGCAAAATGTACGGCCCAAGGACGCGGATGACCCGAACGCCACCGGGATTCTGTTTTGCCAGAACGCCCGTTTCACGAAGAACACGACCGCCGGCTGGCAACACGTCCGCGCGATGCGTGTCATCGGCAGCCGCGGCCTGAACTACCGATCCTCGCACTCCTACATCGTCCACACCGGCACTGACGTCGTCGAACTTGGCACCGTGCCATTGATGCCGGACGGTTCGTTTGCCGTCGAAGTGCCCGCTGACATGGCCGTTGCATTTCAGGCGGTGGACGCCGAGGGGCGCAGCGAACTCAACGAGATGTCATGGATTTACGTTCGCCCGAAAGAAGTTCGCGGCTGTATCGGTTGCCATCAACCCCGTCAAGCGACGCCCGTGCCGGCGCGGGGCGTCATTCAGGCGTTGAGGGAGCCGCCGTTGAAATTGCTCGGCAAGGGCGACCCGCACCGGTTTCGCGGCAACAACGCTGCCGTCACCGGGCTGATGGAGTTGCAGTTTGACCGGTTTCGCGAAGTCGCCGGCATCAACCGTCACGAACAAAGTGTCCCCTCGCTCGTCGCCCGGCTGAAATCGAAAGACGAAGGGATGAAGATCACCGCAGCCCAACGGCTCGCCATCTTCCGCGACCCGGCCGCCGCGCCGGCGCTGGAAGAATTGTTGCGCGACGAATCACGGGAAGTGCGCGTGGCCGCAGCCTTCGCGTTGGCGGCGTGCGGAACGCCGAAGAATGTCCCGGCATTGAAGGCCCTGTGTTCCGGGGATTCCGCCATCGTCGCGGAGGCCGCGAAAATCGCGGTCGAGAACCTCACCGTTCGTCCATTCGACGCCGGCAACCGCGACATGGCCCGTCGCGCTGCTGTTGCCATGAGCCGCTCCGGTGGCGACCCGTCGCCGTTCCGGGATTACCTGGCGCGCGAATACAACACAAACCCGTTCCCGGAATGGCACAAGACGCACCGCGGCGACGGCAAACGCTTCAACTCGCTGGCGGACGTGAATCCGCGAACCATTCAGGCGGTGACGCGTTCGCTCGGTTATCTCCAGGACGCGTCGTCAGTCTCGTTGCTGGCGCAGACGATCAGCCGGCACTCGTGCCCGACCAACGGGAATCTGTTCCTCGCGGAGGCGGCCGTCGAGGCGCTCGGTCGAATCGGCACGACCGAGGCCGAAGCGGTGTTGCACAAGGCGTTTGCCGGACTGGGCGACTACCAGCACTATTCGCTCTGGTACGGCGACCATCCCGCATTGATCGCGTGCCACTCATCGCCGGTTCATTATCTCATCATGGAGGCGCTCGACGCGCTCGGCTCGACAAAGGGGAACGTGACGAAACTCGTCGAATCAGTGCCGACCGACTTCGACCGCGGATTGTTCCCGGAGAACGACGACCATGAGATGCTGACCGGCCGCATGATTCGACGCGCCGGCGCCGAGGCGGCGGTTGTCGAGACCTGCTTGGCGATTCTTGGGGATGCTTCCGCGAAGCGCACAGCAGAAATCGAAGCGGCCATCGGCAAAGTCCACGGCGCGTGGGGCGGCAAGCCGACGCCGGAAATTCGCGCGGCGCAGATTATCTCGCTGGCCTGTCGCGACGCGAAATACGAGCCGCGCATCCGCGCCGCGTACGAGCGTTACCGCGAGAAACCAAACACCATCAAGCGGGTCTTTGCCACCGGTATCCCCATCGTGGACGCCTTGCCGGAGCGTCATTGGGTTTGTTTCTATCTCGCCCGTCTGCTCGGCTACCTGGCGCAACCGGCGTCGGTGGACACGCTGGTGGCGTCGCTGGAGAAATTCCCGACGGAGTTCGCCGACGGCTCGCCCGATCCGCTCGGTCCCGGCGTGTTGTTCCTGCACAACGACCTGACGCCGTGCTGGCGCGCGTGCGCCGCGTGGGCGCTGGGGCGGATTGGCGACAAGCGTTGTGTCCCGGTTTTGCTGAAAACAGTCAGCGATTTCCAGAACGCGCCAGACACGCGAAACGCCGCGGCCGTGGCGTTGTCGCAGTTGGGCGCGCAGACCGAGATGCGGAAACTCGCGGCAAATTACCCGGACATTTCCACGCGTCGTGTCTTGTTGCGATGAGAGCGGCAAGCTGACTCAATCTTTGCCATACTGGGGCGGAGTCTCACGGACGGCATGGGCTGCCGCTTCTTGTTGTTCCACCACCCGGCGCAGTTCTTCGGCGTTGTGCACGACATGGCCGGTGTGGGGAATCGCCCGCCTCCTCCCATAGCTCAGCGCGAACTGATCAAGCGAGCGTGGGGCGTTGACCCGCTCCTGTGCCCGAAATGCGGCGGCCAGATGCGGCTGATCTCGCTCATTGAGGACGCTCCGGTCATCGAGAAGATTCTCCGCCATCTCGATCTCTGGGAAGGCTTGGCCCTGCCGCTGCGGCTCGAATCAGAATACATCTGGGAACCGTTCTACGACGACCTCCCTTTCAGCCCGGATGCCTGCGCCGCGTAGAACAATCGCGATCTCAGGCAACCCGCCGCTCACCGGTGATGGGAGAGCCACGCGCTTTCCCGTCAGGCCGGTTTGACAATGAATAGGACTTCCGTCAAGATGCGCCCCGAAAGGAACGGAAATGCAACGAGAGGAGAAGTTCGCAAGCCTCGCCGACGCTTCGGCCGGTCAGGAGAGGTTCGGGACTCCCCCCTTAACCCCCTGCTGTCGCCGATGCGAAGCGCCTCTGAAAAGCAATTTCCCAACATTTTTGATGTCTTATAACCTAACCATGGCTAACGCAGTTATTATCTGTTCCCTGACGGCTCTGACCTTCTCCCTCATGGCAGCGGATGTCGATCCTCTCAGGCAGCGGCTGAAAGGGCTCGATTTTGACGAGATCGTCTATGCCGCCCGCCAGGACGGCAAGGACGGACACTGGTACGCGAACTTCAGTTACTGGTCCTCCAACCCCGACAGAAAACTCTACAGCGACGGCGGCAGACTCGTGCGCCTCAACATCAAAACCGGGGAACTGAAAACCATTCTGGACGCGCCGGAGGGCGGAGTGCGCGACCCGCAGGTCCACTATGACGGGCAGAAAATTCTTTTTTCATACCGCACCCCTGGCCAGCCGTTCTATCATCTCCATGAAATCAATATCGACGGCTCCGGCCTGCGACCTCTGACCGACGGACCCTTCGACGATGTTGAGCCTGCCTATCTTCCCGACGGCAATATCATCTTCTGTTCGAGCCGGTGTAACCGCATGGTCAACTGCTGGCACACCCGCGTGGCCGTGATCTACCGCTGTGACAAGGATGGCAGGAATATGCGACCGCTCTCGGCCAACATCGAGCAGGACAACACACCGTGGATGCTGCCGGACGGCCGTGTCATCTACCAGCGCTGGGAGTACATCGACCGCAGCCAGGTGCGCTTCCATCACCTGTGGACCATGAATCCCGACGGCACCGGCCAGATGGTCTACTACGGCAACATGCATCCCGGCACGCTCATGATCGATGCCAAACCCGTCCCGGGAACGCGCAAGGTTGTCGCCTCCTTCTCGCCCGGACACGGCCGGCGTGAACATGAAGGCGTCATCACCATTGTCGACCCCTCCAACGGTCCCGACGACAAGAGCATGGCAAAGGCCGTGACCGATCCGAAAACATTATACCGCGATCCCTATCCGCTTGCCGAAGACCTTTTTCTGGCCGCCTCCGAGGGCGGCATCTACCTTGTCGACGCCACCGGCAGGACACTCCAGATCCACCAGCTCCCCGAAGAGCTGGCCAAACAGAATATGCGCCCCCAGGAGCCGCGCCCTCTGCGCGCAAGAAAGCGCGAACGCATAATCCCGACGCAAGTTGACCTGAAGAAAGCCAGCGCCTCCGTCTTCCTGACCGATGTTTATGTCGGACGAAACATGGCAGGCGTAGAGCGAGGCGAGATCAAGAAGCTCCTCATCCTCGAAGTTTTACCCAAACCTGTCAACTTTACCGGCGGATGGGAGCCCGTATCCTTCGGCGGCACATTTACACTTACACGCGCTCTGGGCACGGTTCCGGTCGATCCCGACGGATCGGCGCACATGGAACTCCCCGCGCTACGCAGCCTGTTTTTTGTGGCGCTTGACGAAAATGAGATGTCTGTGAAACGCATGCAGAGTTTTGCAACTTTCCAGCCAGGCGAGCAAGTGAGCTGCGTCGGCTGTCATGAAACCAGAGGTGAAGCCCCCCGCCCCGACAAACTGCCTACGGCGATGACAAGGCCCGCCAGCAAGATAGAGCCCCTACCCGGCGCGCCATCTATTATTGATTTCCCCCGCGACATTCAGCCGATCTTCGATAAACACTGCGTGGGATGTCATGATTATGTCAAAACAGATAAGGGTGGACCCCGTTCAGGAGGCATGATCCTTTCAGGTGATCGCGGCCCGATCTACTCGCACAGCTATTACATGCTGCGTCTCAAAAACCAGTTCGCCGATGGAGAGAACCTGAATGGCAACCGCGCACCTCGCACCATCGGATCCTCGGCAAGCGCCATACTCAAGAAGCTTGACGGCGCGCATCACAAGGTCAGACTCTCAGAGCATGAAAAGCGGATGATCTGGCTGTGGATCGAAACCAGCGCCTCCTACCCCGGAACCTATGCGGCGCTTGGCTCCGGGATGGTGGGCGCCACCGATGTGTCAGGCAACCGGGAGTACCGAAGCGCATGGGGCGCAGCCACTCAAAACGCCCTCCGGCGCTGTGCCGAATGTCACGGGAAGGAAAGGACAATCCCGGCTGCGCCTGATCAATACACCTTCTCCATGGGCGGCATTCACATCAACACCCAAGATCGTAAATATCGTTTCGATCCCAATATTCTGATGAACCTCACCCGTCCGGACAAATCTCTGATGCTGCTGGCCCCCCTGGCAAAGAGCGCCGGGGGCTATGCGGATTCCGCAGACAAGGACAGCAAGGATGGCCACTTCATCGTTTTTAAAGACATGGCGGACCCCGACTATCAAGTTCTGCTCGCTGCCATCGGGAAAACAAAAGAGTATCTCGACCGGATCAAACGCTTCGATATGCCGGGCTTCCGTCCCAACCGACACTATATCCGCGAAATGCAGCTCTACGGATTCCTGCCCAAAAATTTTTCAGATGACACCCCCGTCGATCCTTACGCGCTCGACTGCCGTTACTGGGAGTCATTCTGGCATAAGCCGCAGTGAAGGGGAGATTCACGCATGTCTATGAAGGGGGCAGCGCTTGAGTCTGGAAATTGAAGTGACAGTGATTGGAACATGAGACGTTCACCCACACCATCGTCAAACCCAGAAACTTACTTCAAGGAATCTGGTGCTCCCGCAGCCGGGCAAAACGTTAGCTTATAAGTTGCGCACGAGTTTCCCGATTCGCTCGACAGCTTGTTCCAGGTCGGGCATTGTCGCGCAGTAGCTGGCGCGACAGTAGCCTTCGCCGCCGGGGCCGAAGGCGGTGCCGGGGACCATGGCGACGCGTTGTTGCTCCAGCAACTTCACGGCGAACTCTTTCGAGGTAAGGCCGGTGCTGCGGATGCAGGGGAAGGCGTAGAATGCGCCTTGCGGCATGTGACAGGTCAGGCCGAGTTCGTTGAATGATTTCACGATGAAGTTGCGGCGGAGCCGGTATTGTTCGCGCATGGCGATGACATCTTCCGCGCCGTGTTCGAGCGCCTCGATGGCGGCGTCCTGGCTGAGGATTGGGGCGCACATCATGGCGTATTGGTGGACTTTGAGCATTCCTTCCAGCAACTCGGGTGGAGCGCAGGCGTATCCGATGCGGAAACCGGTCATGGCAAACGCCTTCGAGAAGCCATGCAGGAAGATTGTACGCTCTTTCATGCCGGGCAACGCGGCGATGCTGCGGTGCTGGCCGCTGTAGGTCAATTCACTGTAAATCTCATCGGTGATGACGATGAGGTTGTGTTTGACGCAGAGCGCGGCGATTTTGTCCAGTTCGTCGCCGTGCAGGACGGCGCCGGTCGGGTTGGTCGGAAAACTGAGGAGGAGCGCTTTGCTTTTCCTGGTGATCGCAGCCGCAACACCGGCGGCGGTGAGTGCAAACTGGTTCTTGGCGTGCGTCGGGATGGATTTGGGAATCCCGTGGCAGAGATTGACGCTGGGGTGATAGGAGACGTAGCACGGTTCGTGGTACAGGACTTCGTCACCGGGATTGAGGATGGCGCGCAGGGCGATGTCCATCGCCTCGCTGACGCCCACGGTGACGAGGATCTCGTTGTCTGGATTGTAGGTGACGTTGTAGTTGGCGGCGACATACCGGCTGATGGCGCGGCGCAGTTTGATGAGGCCGTAGTTGGAGGTGTAGTTGGTGCGTCCGCGTTCCAGCGCGTAGATGGCGGCTTCCCGGATGTGCCACGGCGTGACAAAGCCCGGTTCGCCGATGCCAAGGGAAATCACGTTGTCCATGGACTGGACGATGTCGAAGAAATCGCGGATGCCCGAGCGCGGGATGTCGCGCACGTGGTCAGCGAGCAAACGGTTCTGTTGTTGCGATTTCGGGGGCATAACGGCGGCGCATCCTAACAGCACCCACGACAAAATCAAGTCCACCGTCGGCGGACAAGTGAAGCTGTCGCGGACAAGTGAAGCTTGCTGCGCAGCGGGTTATCGGGTACGATGCTGGCGAATTTGGAGGAACCACATGGACCCGCTGCTGAAATTGCTCGAAGAACACGCGCTGCGCTCGCCGGAAGACCTGGCGAAGATGCTCGACGCGAAGCCCGCCGATGTGAAACGTCGCATCAAACAATACGAGAACGACAAGGTCATTCTCGGTTACAAGGCCGTCATCAACGACGACAAGGTTGACACTGACCTCGTGAAGGCGGTCATCGAGGTGAAGATCCAGCCGGAACGCGAAGGCGGCTTTGATCGGATCGCCCAGCGGATCGGGAAGTTCGACGAAGTCACGTCGTTGTTCCTGATGAGCGGCGGGTACGACTTGCTGATTTTCGTCGAGGGTCATTCGCTGCGCGAGGTGGCGCAGTTTGTGGCGGAGAAGCTCGCCACGCTGCCGGGCGTCACGAGCACGGCGACGCATTTCATGTTGCGCACGTACAAGGAACAAGGCGTGCTGATGCAGGAAGGCGAAGATGCGGAGCGCCTCAAGGTCAGCCCGTAACGGACATTGTTTCCGGCTTGCAATAACGGCGCGCCCGCCGCATTGTACAACCACAAACCATGAGTGACACCAACAAAGCCCCGGAGATTGGACCGCGCGACATTGTGTTTAGTTGCCCTGTCTGCCAGAAGAACATGGTCGTGGATGAGGTAGCCGAGGGGTTGACCGTGGAATGTCCCGGTTGTGGCGGCGCGGTGATTGTGCCGGCGAAAGCGAACACGAGCGTGGAAACTTCTGCTCCCGCGCCTGCGAGCACGGATTCGAAACTCTCCGCATTGATCAGCAAACTGAAGGAACTTCAGACGCAACGCACGGAGATCAGCACGAACATTGTCGCGCGCCTCAACGACATCAATCGTCAGATGGTCTTGCTGGCGCGGCTTGAGAATACCCATCAGCAGGTGATGCAGGAATGGAACCGGGTGCTGGCCGACCTGAGGCCGGGCACCGGTGCCGCCGGGAATTCGCAAGCCAACTTCAAGGGGTAAGCTGTTTCACCAGAATCTTCGAGTTGCGCCCGCTCTGCTCGTATTTCTCCCGTCGTGCCACCGGCAAATCGCTGGCGTCGCCTTCCGTGTAGCCGAGTTTGTGCTGGAAGAACGTGAACGCCTGCGTTGAGAGCGCAAAGATCGTTTGCGCGCCGGTTTCGCGCGCCACCACTTCCGCCCGCAGTGCCAGTTTCGTGCCGATGCCGCGGTGTTCGTGCGCTTCGTTCACGTTGAGGCAGGCCAGTTCCGCCTGCTTCTGTTCGGGGTAGGGGCGGACGGCGACGACGCCCACGATGTTGTTGTCAATCTCGAAGACGTGATACTCGCCGATGTGCTTCTCGATGTCGGCGCGGTTTCGCTTCACCAGTTGCTCCTCCTGGACGGACTCTTTGATCAACGCCATGATGGAGCGCACATCGCGCCGGCGCGCGGGACGGATGGCTTGGTATTCGTTGGCGTAAATGAGTGTGCCGATGCCCTCGTTGGAAAACACTTCCGCCAACAGTCCCTCGTCCACGCCGCCGCTGATGATGTGAACGCGGGGAACGCCGTTCTGGCAGGCGAGCAGGGCGTGGGCCGCCTTGGAGAGCATTTCCGGCCGCAACTTTTCCGGCGCGGCCTTCAGGAGGTTGTCGAGTTCGGCGACGCTGAGTTGTTCGGTGAGTGTGCCGTCCAGTTCCAGGCCGGGGCGCGGGCCGACGAACATGAGCTTGACGGCGCTGAGTTCGCGCGCCAGTTCGGTTGCCACGGCGTCGGAGTTGATCCGGTAGGTGTGGCCGTTGCCGTCGAAACCGAGCGGCGAGACGACCGGCACGATGCCTTCGTCGAGCAGCGTGCGCAGCATGTTCACGTCCACTTGATGGACTTTGCCGGTGTGCTGGTGGTCCACGCCCTTGCGGATGCCGAGCGGCACCGCCTCGATGCAGTTGGTGTGGGCGGCGCGGAGATTGTTCAGCGAGAGTCCCTCCAGGATCTCGTGCGTGACCATGTTGGCTGCCATGATGGCGAGGCGGAGCGTGTTCGCGTCGGTTACGCCGGTGCCGTCCCTGTTGCTGATGGGCTGGCCAAGCTGGCTGGCAAGCTGTTGAATCTGATGCCCTGCGCCGTGGACGAGGATGACGCGGATGTTGAGGCTGCGGAGCACGGCGACATCGAGGAGGATGTTGCCAAAATTGTCGTCAGCGACAATCGAGCCGTCCACCGCCAAGACGAACACGCGGTCGCGGAATTGTGGGATGTAATGCAGGATGCCCCGCAGATCGGTTGGTTTCATAACAGGAGCGCACTTATACGGCAGACGGTGGCGCCGTGGCAATAGGCGATTCTAGAACTCGAAGCTGTCCTGGAATTCCGGAACGTGCACGTCGGATTGGTGCCGCGTCTGGCGGAGGACACCGGCGAAGGCCGCGGCGGGTTCCGGTTCGCCGTGAATGACGAAGATGTTCTTCAGCGCGCCGGTGAGTTGCGATGTCCAGGCGCGCAATTCGTTGCGGTCGGCGTGGCCGCTGAAGGCGTTGATGACCTCGACCTTGCAACGCACGCGGTGTGGTTCGCCGAAAATGTTGACCCGTTTTTCGCCGCTGGCGAGGTGGCCGCCGAGCGTGTGGGCCGCGCACCAGCCGACAATGAGGATGGTGGCGTTGGGGTCTTCGATGTTGTTCTTGATGTGATGGCGAACACGTCCGGCCTCGGCCATGCCGGAGGCGCTGACGATGATGCACGGCTCGCGGAGGTCGTTGATGGCCATGCTTTGTTCCACGGCGCCGACATAGGTGAGGTTCGGCATGGCAAAGGGGCTGTTGCCATTGAGCGCGACGGCGCGGAATTTTTCGTTGAAACATTCGTGGTGCGTGCGAAAGACGGCGGTGGCATTGATGGCGAGGGGACTGTCCACGAATACTTTCAGCGGCGGGATGCAATGGCTCTGCGTGAGTTGGAAGAGCGTGTAAAGAATCTGTTGAGTGCGCCCGACGGCAAACGAAGGAATGATAACCTTGCCGCGCCGTTCGACGCTGTGGCGGATGATGCGGCAGACATGGTCGTTGACGTCATCCATCGGTTCGTGGTCGCGGTTGCCGTAGGTGCTCTCGATCATGAGGCAGTCAACGTCCTGCGGAATTGCCGGGTCGCGGAGGATGTCGTTGTTCCCCCGGCCGAGGTCGCCGCTGAATGCCAAGCGGACGCGGCGCGAGTTTTCTTCGAGATCGAGCACGACGATGGCGGAGCCGAGGATGTGCCCGGCGTCGAGGAAGGTGGCGGTGACGCCGTCGAGGATTTGCGTCGGGGTTCCATAACGGATGGGGGCGAACTGTTTCAAACTCTCGATGGCGTCGGCTTGCGTGTAGAGCGGTTTGACCGGCGGCAGTCCCTTTTTCGCGCGTTTCTTGCTGACGAAAACAGCGTCTTGTTCCTGGATGTGGGCGCTGTCCAGGAGCATGTAGTTGCAGAGGTCGGCGGTGGCATCGGTGCAGTGGATGGAGCCGCGAAAACCGTCGCGGCAAAGCACGGGGATGATGCCGCTGTGGTCAATGTGCGCGTGGCTGAGGACCATCGCATCAACGGAGGTGGCATCGAACGGCAGCGTGGTGTTGTACTCGGTGGATTTGTCGCGGTGGCCCTGATACATGCCGCATTCGAGGAGGACGCGGCGGCCATTGGCCTCGATGAGGTATTTCGAACCGGTGGTGCGTTGGGCGGCGCCGAAGAAAGTCAGTCTCATTGGTCAATCAGTCGGAAGGCAGCAGGACGATGATGCGTTGGTCGTTGCAAAGGACAACGCCCTTGGGCGCGATGGCGAGGACGACGTAACCGCCGACATTCTGGTCCTCGACGATGCGAACGGGTTCGCGCTGGCCGCTCATGCGCATGAGGGCGGCGTACTTGAGCGGTTCGTCGCTGGCGCGGGACGTGCCTTCGAGTCGCGGCGCGGCGACAAGGAACGCCTCGGCGGCGATTGTTTCGAGTCCTTCGTAGCGTTTGTAGGAGAGGAACGGGGAAAGCTGCTGCCCGGTGGGGACGTAGCGGAACGGTTTGTTGTCTGCGGTCTGGATGTTTTCCATTTCGACGTAGCCAAGAATGGCCAGTTTGGCGAGCGATTCCGGGTACTCGTGATAGCGGACAAAATAACGGTCGAGCGCATCGCGGATGCGACGGGCGCGGATACGGTTGACGCCGTTGCGGGAAGCGCCTTGCAGAGCGACGCCAAAGAGCGTCGCTTTCTCGGCGCGGCTCTGGAAGTAGGGCGCCCGCTGGACGCGTTGCAGCAGCAGATCGTAGTTGTCCATAGCAAATCGGTCGTTGCTGAGTTCGATCAACTCACTCTGCTTGAGCACCGCGATCTCCAACCACGGCGATCCTTTCAAGCTTCGCGCCAGCAGATCCATCGTCAGGGCCGCTTCCGGGGTGCGGCGTTCCTGCAGTTGGCGGGCGGCTTGTTTGTACTGCGTGAAAAAACGGTTGGCCTCGTCAAAGATCGCTTCTGGATTGGGCAACACAGTGACAACATTCGTTCCGCCGGTTGCGGAAAACCGGAAGAAGATCGTTCCCACCACTATTCCCAGCAAACATAGATTGCGCGCGCAGGCCAGCATAACCGCTCGACGTCAAAATAGCGGTTCGCGGCGTAAAATGCAATGCGCAGTTTCAGCGCAAGCGCAATTGACGCCGGCCCTCATCGCTGATGCGGGATTCGTCCCACGGCGGATCGAAGACGAGTTCGACCTCGGCTTCGCTGATGCCGGGCAGTTCGAGCAGTTTCTGGCGCACTTGCGCGGTGATCTGGCGCGCCAGCGGACACGTCCGCGCCGTCAACGTCATCGTGACGGTCGCTCGTTCCCCGTCCAGCGCGACGCCGTACACGAGGCCGAGATCCACGATGTTGCACGGCAGTTCCGGGTCGTAACACTCGCGCAGTTTCGCGCGCACCTGTTCGGTCGTCGTCATTCTAATCGCCTCCAAAGGGTTTCCGCGCCCTTGCGGAAGGCGGCGGCTGTTTCGCTGTCCGGGCGCGCCAGAACGATCGGCTCGCCCCGGTCGCCGCAGGCGCGAATCTCCGTGTTCAACGGCAGACGGAACAACACCGGGACTCCCAGTTGCCGCGCGCCATCGTGTCCGAACACTTCATCGCGCTCTCCGCAGTGTGGACAAACATAATAACTCATGTTCTCGATCAATCCCAACACGGGGACGTTGACCTTCTCAAACATCGTCAACCCGCGGCGCACCACCTCCATCGCCACTTCCTGCGGCGTGGTCACGACGACAGCGCCGTCGAGCGCCAACAGTTGCGACAACGAAATCTGGGCGTCGCCTGTCCCCGGCGGCAGGTCCACGAGGAGAACGTCGAGCGGCGCCCAGTTGACTTCGTGGGTGAACTGCTGGAGGACCTTCATGATCATCGGGCCGCGCCAGATCACGGCTTGTGATGGATCCAGCAACAACGCCATGCTGATCAGTTTCAACCCGTGTTTTTCCACCGGGTCAATCCGGTCAGCCGTGACGGTGGGTTGAGCCAGCGTGCCGAGCATCTTCGGCGCTGACGGCCCGTAGATATCGGCGTCCAACAGTCCCACCTTCAAGCCGCGCTGCTGCAGCGCGCAGGCGAGGTTGACGGCCACGGTGGATTTGCCGACGCCGCCCTTGCCGCTGCCAATGGCGATGACGCGACGGACGCCTTCGATGCGTTGTGGCGTCGGCACACCGGCGGGAGGCGGCTGGGTTGGTGCCAACTGGATGCTCACTTCTCCGACACCGGGCAACGCGCGCAAGGCCGCCTCGGCCTCGCGTTGAATCTGCGCGGCCACCGAGGCATCGCGCGTCGTCAGTTCCACCGCCACGCGGACGTCGCCACCGGCGATGGCCACGGACTTGACGAAACCAAAACTGACGATGTCCCGGCTGTAGCCGGGGAAATGGACCTGGCGGAGCGCGTCGCGGACCTGTTGTTCAGTGAGTGGCATGGGTGTGTTGGCGTTGGAGCAACTGTTCCAGTGTGGTCTTGGAGAACACCTCATTGACACGGGTTTGTGCCTCGCCAAAAATCCCGCAAAGGGCGCAGCCGCTCACGCGGCGGTCGGCCACGACGCATTCCGGATGATTGGTCACGCATTTCTGGAGCGCGAATCCTGTCTCGACGCATTGGAGGACTTGCAGGAGCGTGATTTCCGCTGGGGGCTTGGCGAGGCGGAAACCGCCGCGGGCGCCGCGCACCGAGCGGACAAATCCGCCCTTCACGAGCGACTGGAAAATTTTGGCGAGAAAACTCTTCGGGATGTTTTCCGACTCGCTGATTTCGTCCACCATCACCGTGCGACCGGCAGACTGGCGTGCGAGGTAGAGCAGCCCGATGATTCCGTATTCGCCTGCGCGTGTGACTTGCATTGTGGCGAATATACGGGGCGCACCTGCAAAGTCAACGCCCCACACCGGCCACACCACTCTTTGTTGTCAAACAACCTGCCGGCGGGTATTCTGTCGGCCCATGAAAATCATCCGATATCAAGATGCCCGCGGACAGGTTGGGTTTGCGGCGGAGCAAGCCGACGGATCGGCCCGTCACATTGACGGCGATGTTTTCGGGGAGTGGCGAGTGACGGCTGCAGTCGCCGATGTGCGCAAACGGCTGGCCCCCGTCGGGCCGGTGGCGATCTTCGCCATCGGCTTGAATTACCGGCAGCATGCGGCGGAAACCAGCGCGCCAATCCCGGATTATCCCGTGTTGTTCATGAAGAACATTGCGGCGGTGCAGCATCCGGATGACCCCATCCTGATTCCGCGACAGTTGCGCAGCGACGAGGTGGATTACGAGTGCGAGTTGGTGGTGGTGATCGGGAAACGGTGCAAGAATGTTTCGCGCGACAAAGCGCTTCAGTATGTGCTCGGTTACACCTGTGGCAACGACGTCAGCGCCCGCGACTGGCAGAAACGCCGCAGCGGCGGCCAGTGGTGCCGGGCGAAATCATTCGACACGTTCGCGCCGTTGGGGCCTTGCCTGGTCACGGCGGACGAGATTCCCGATCCCAACACGCTTCGCATTCGCACGTTGCTGAACGGCGAGGTGCTCCAGGAGAACAATACCAGCGACATGATCTTCGATGTGCCGCGGCTGATCGAATTCCTCAGCGGCAGCACCACGTTGTTGCCCGGCACCGTGATCTTCACGGGCACGCCGAGCGGCGTCGGCATGGCGCGCACGCCGCCACGTTACTTGGAGTTGGGCGACATCGTGGCCGTGGAAATCGAAAACATCGGTGTCCTCACCAATCCCGTTGCCTTGGAAAGTTGAACCGGCATTGGCGGCAAAACGGAATTGCCGCTTGCGCTTTCGGATGGGCTGCCGGTATGCTGCACAAACACATTATGAAATATCCTTCGCTATTTGCCGGTGCTCGCGTTGGTCTTGCAGTGGTCGCGCTCAGCGGGTTCGCCCTTGCCAGTCAGGCACAAACCAAACCCGACCCCGTCATGCTCAAGGCCGCTCCCCTCATCACGCGACTGGAAACGGCCATCGCTGCCAAGGACAAATTTGTCGCCGGCGACATGTTGGCGGAGTTGGAGGCGTTGATTCCGAAGGACGCGCGCATGGCCAGGTTCCGGGAACGCGTGGGCGGGTTGCCGGGGCCGAAGATGAATCTCACGGTGGATCTTGGCGGCGGTGTGAAGATGGAGTTTGTGGCGGTTCGTCCCGGCACGTTCATGATGGGATCAACGAGGTCCGACAATGAGAAGCCGGTTCGTGAGGTGACGATTGCAAAGCCGTTTTACATGGGCAAGCATGAAGTTACGCAAGAGCAATGGGAACAGATCATGGGCGACAACCCGAGCTACTTCAAGGACCCGAAAAATCCCGTCGAGCAGGTGAACTGGGAGGATTGCCGGGATTTTCTGGCGAAGTTGAACAAGAAGGTTCCCGGCCGTGCGTTTCGGTTCCCGACGGAGGCGGAGTGGGAATATGCCTGCCGGGCTGGCAGCACCAATGATTACTGTTTCGGAAACAGCGAGACGGTCCTGCGGGAATACGCGTGGTACATCGGCAACGAGACCGGGCGCCCGCATGCCGTTGGCCAGAAGAAGCCGAACGCGTGGGGGTTGTATGACATGCACGGCAATGTCTGGGAATGGTGTCAGGATTTTTATCACGGCACCTATGAAGGAGCGCCGACCGATGGCAGCGCATGGATCGAAGGCGGCACAACGAACCGCGTCGCGCGGGGCGGATCCTGGTACAGCAGCGCATCTTATGTTCGCTCCGCATACCGCGGCCGGCCTGCGCTTGGATACCGTGGCGTCGTGTATGGCCTGCGACTGGTCGTGCCGGTGGGGGCGGCATCGCGTTGAACTTCCCGCTTGTTTGCACGAGCGCAAACCCGTACTTTCAATACTAATGCGTGTCGCCCTGTTCATTCCGTGTTTTGTGGACCAGTTTTATCCTGAGGTCGGGAAAGCGATGGTTGCCGTCCTGCGCCGGGTCGGTGTCGAGGTCTGTTTTCCATCGGAGCAAACCTGTTGCGGTCAGCCGGCCTTCAATACCGGCTACTGGGACGAAGCCCGGACGCTGGCGAAACGATACTGCGACATCTTCGACGGGTACGAAGCCATTGTCAGCCCCTCCGGCTCCTGCACGGCGATGGTGCGCAATTTCTACCCTGAATTGCTTGGCGAAGTGCGTCGCGCCAGCGCCAACACGTTCGAGTTCTCCGAGTTCCTGGTGAAGAAACTGGGCGTCACCGATGTCGGCGCGAAGTTTCCCGCGAAAGTCACGTATCACGATTCGTGTCACACGCTGCGCGAACTCCGCCTGAAAGAGGAGCCGCGCAAACTTCTGTATGCCGTGCAAGGGTTGGAACTGATCGAGATGACCGAGGCGGAGACCTGTTGCGGTTTTGGCGGGACGTTCTCCGTGAAGTTCCCGACCATCTCGACCGCGATGGACGACGTGAAATGCCAATCCATCGTCGCCACCGGCGCGCAGTACGTTGTGAGTGTGGACTCCAGTTGCCTGATGCAGATTGGCGGCTGGCTGCGCCGCCGGAATCTCCCCGTGCAAACGAAACATCTTGCGGAGGTCTTGGCCTGCACATGAACGCCAATGCGCTTCAGTTCCGTCGCGCCACCGATGCGAAAGCTTTTGACCTGCGTCACCGTGCCATTGTCGGCAAAAACACGGCCACCTATCACGCCGCCGTGGCGCGCGGCCTTGCGCGGTTCGCCGATTGGGAGACGGCGCGCCGTCGAGCCGCCGCCATCAAGTGGGAGGTGATGAACCACCTCGACCGTTACCTCGAAGAGTTCGAGCGCAACGTCATCGCCCGCGGCGGCCACGTCCACTGGGCCGAGACCGGCGCCGAGGCCTCGGAACTCGTGGTGTCGCTTGCCCGCCAGCACGGCGTTCGCAAAGTGGTGAAGGCGAAGTCCATGGTCACGGAGGAAATCCATCTCAACCCCGCGCTGGAGTCCGCCGGTGTGACGGTGTTGGAGACCGACCTGGGCGAGTACATCTGCCAGCTTCGCGGCGAACCGCCGTATCACATCGTCACGCCCGTGATGCACTTGAACCGCGAACAGATTGCTCGAACGTTCAACGAGAAATTCGGCACCCCGCTCGATGCCACGGCCGAACAACTCGCCGGCATCGCGCGCGAGAAACTGCGCCGGGAATTCCTCAGCGCGGACATGGGGATCAGCGGCGCCAACTTTGCCGTGGCCAATCCCGGCATGATTGGGTTGTGCACCAATGAAGGAAACGGGCGCCTGACAACGGCGCTGCCGCGCCTTCACGTTGCCATCGTCGGCATCGAAAAGCTGGTGCCGCGACTCGAAGACCTCGCGTTGTTCTGGCCGTTGCTGGCCACGCGCGGCACCGGGCAGTTTCTCACCGTCTATAACACGCTCATCGGCGGCTCGGAGAATTTCCACGTCATCCTGCTCGACAACGGACGCACCAAACTGCTCGCCGACGTGGAGCAACGGGACGCGCTCCACTGCATTCGTTGCGGCGCGTGCCTGAATGCGTGTCCCGTGTATCGCACGGTTGGCGGCCACAGTTACGGGACGACGTATCAGGGGCCGCTCGGCTCGATGATCACACCGCACCTGCGCGGCTGGGAGGATTGGTCGCATTTGCCGTACGCCAGTTCGCTGTGCGGCAAGTGTGCCGATGTCTGTCCCGCGCATATTCCGATTCATCATCACCTTCTTCACAACCGGCGAAACAGCGTGCAGCGGCATTGTGACGCGCCGCTGCAACGATTTGCGTTTCGCATCTGGCGTTGGGCGATGCAATCGCCGGGCTGCTACGCGCTCGGCGGCAAACTCGCCCGCCTCGGCATGTGGCTGGGCATCGCCAAACCGTTGGCCCGGCTCTGGACGGAACGGCGCGATCTGCCCGATCCGCCCCGGCAGGCGTTTCGTGATTGGTGGAGGTCCAATGAGCGCGCGTGACAATATCCTGAGTCGCGTTCGTGACGCCGTGCGCGTGAAAGCGCCGCGGCCAGCGGAGCCGTCGGCTTCCGCCATCTGGCCGCTGAGCGGGGAGGCCGAGGCGCGGTTCCGCGAGGAGTTCACGGCGTTGCGCGGTGAAATCGTCGAATCGCTACCGGAATTTCTCGACGGGTTTGCGAAGATTGCCACCGACGGCAGCGAATTGGCGGGTGCGGGTAATGCCTCTGTGCGTGAAGCGGATCTTGGCGTGACTGCGTGTGAATGTCTCGTGGCGCAGACCGGTTCGATCATCGTTGCCTGCCGGTCGGCGGAGGAACGGGCGTTGTCCTCGTTGCCGCCGGTTCATCTGGTCGTGGCGCGACGCTCGCAAATCGTGTTGGACTTGGACACGGCGCTTGGATTGTTGCGAGAGCGCTATGGCAACGATTTTCCGGGCACCATCTCGGTCATCAGCGGACCGAGCCGCACGGCGGACATTGAAAAGGTGTTGGTGCTCGGCGCGCACGGGCCGAAACGATTGGCTCTCCATTTGATCAACGGATGAGTTTGGAATACATCACAGGGCAGTTCGCGATTGACGGCGAATTTTGCGGCGCGGAGACGTGGGGCAGCGGGCACATCAACGACACGTACCGTGCCGCCTACCAGCACCACGGCGCCGTGATCCACTACGTTCACCAGCGGATCAACCACCACGTGTTTCGCAATCCGGAGGCGATGATGGACAACATCGCCCGCGTGACGGCCCATCTGAAGAAGAAACTCGGCCCGCGCGCCGCGCGACATGGATTGACGTTGGTGCCAACACGCGATGGCGCGGCGTTTTGCCGGGATGAAGACGGCAACTACTGGCGCACGTACCATTGCATCGAGGGCACCCGCAGCTACGACACGATCCAGACAACGCAACAGGCATTCGAGGCCGCGCGGGCGTTCGGCGAGTTCCAGCGTTTGCTCGCTGATTTTCCGCCGCCGCGGTTGCTGGAGACGATTCCGGATTTTCATCACACCCCGAAACGATTCGCTGCGCTGGAGCGCGCCATCGGGGCGGATGCGGTTCACCGCGCCGTGAACGCCAAGATGGAAATCCAGTTTGCGCTGGAACATAAACCGCTCTGCAACATTCTTCTCGACGCCAACCTGCCGGAACGAGTTACCCACAACGATACGAAGATCAACAATGTCCTGCTTGATGAGAAAACCAACAAAGCCGTCTGCGTGATTGACCTTGATACCGTGATGCCCGGTCTTGCGCTGTACGATTTTGGCGACATGGTTCGCACGGCCACCTGCCGGGCCGCTGAAGATGAACGCGACCTCGGCAAGATTCACATGGAGATGGAATTGTTTGAGGCGCTCGCCAGCGGCTATCTCACTGCGACCAACGGTTTCCTTACACCGACGGAGCGTTCGTTGCTGGTCGCGTCCGGCACACTCATCACGTTCGAAATCGGCGTCCGTTTCCTCACCGACTACTTGCAGGGCGACGTCTATTTCAAGGTGCACCGCGACGGCCATAACCTCGACCGTTGCCGCACCCAGTTCAGACTCGTCGAGTCCATTGCTGCCCAGGAGCCGGAGATGAATCGTGTCGTGGCCAATTTGGCATAAAAACGGGTTCGACTTGTGCCGTCGGTTTGTGTAAGAGAACGACATGCTTGCCAAGGTCCATTCTGCCGCGGTGCTGGGGATTGACGCGTATCCCATCGAGATCGAAGTCAATTCCGGCATGGGCAAACCTGCTGTCATTATCGTCGGTCTTCCCGACGCTGCCGTGAAGGAATCCCGCGACCGGGTGCGCACCGCCATCCAGAACAGCGGCTACAAATTCGTCATGGGCTGCACCACGATCAACCTCGCGCCAGCCGATGTGAAGAAGGAAGGACCGAGCTTTGACCTGCCCATTGCGGTTGGGATCCTTGCGATTACCGAGCAGATCAGCGCCCCGCAGCTTGGCGACTACGCCATTGTCGGCGAACTCGCGCTCAGCGGCGAAGTCCGCTCCGTCAACGGCGTGTTGCCGATTGCGCTTTGCGCGCGCGCGCAAAACAAACGCGGGATCATCGTGCCGGTAGACAACACAGCCGAGGCAGCCGTCGTGGCGGGCTTGGACGTCTATCCCGCCCGCACGTTGCGTGAAGTGGCCGACTTTGTGTCCGGCAAGCGTGAGCTTACACCCGTGCGCGAAGATCCCGCGCTGATCTTCCAGCAGGAACGCCGGTACGACGCGGATTTTGTTGATGTGAAAGGACAGGAGTCGGCCAAGCGCGCCTTGGAGGTGGCCGCCGCCGGTGGCCACAACGTCATCATGGTCGGCCCGCCGGGCAGCGGCAAGACGCTGTTGTCAAAACGGATGCCGACGATCATGCCCCAGTTGGAACTGGAGGAGGCGCTCGAAGTCACCAAGATTCACAGCATCAGCGGCCTCCTCGCCAAAGGGCAGGCGTTGGTGGCGACGCGTCCGTTCCGTTCGCCGCATCACACGACGAGCAACGCCGGACTGCTCGGCGGTTCGTCGAACCTCACGCCCGGCGAGATCAGCCTCGCGCATAACGGCGTGCTCTTCCTTGATGAATTGCCGGAGTTTCACCGCGACGTGCTGGAGGCGTTGCGCGAACCGCTGGAGGAGGGGAAGGTCGTGATCTCTCGCGCCGCCGGCACGATGACGTTTCCGTCCAGTTTCATGCTCGTGGCGGCGATGAACCCATGTCCCTGTGGCTTTTATGGGGATCCGAAGAAGGAATGCCGGTGTTCGCCGAACATGATCACGCGCTACCGGAACAAGATCAGCGGCCCGTTGCTCGACCGCATTGACATCCACATCGAAGTGCCGGCGGTGAAATACAAGGAGATGGCCGGCGAGGCCACGGGCGAGTCGTCAGATAAGATTCGCGCGCGCGTCGAGCAGGCGCGCAGCGTCCAGCGTGAGAGATTGGGAAAGTGCAACGCGCGATTATCGCCCAAGGAGATCAAGGCGCACTGCGCGCTGGATGACGATTGTCAGGAGTTGTTGAAGATGGCGATGACCGAGTTGAACCTGAGCGCTCGCGCCTACGATCGCATCCTGAAAGTCGCCCGCACCATTGCCGACATGGCCGGGAGCGCCCGCATCCAGCCCGACCACATCAGTGAAGCGATCCAGTACCGTTCCCTCGACCGGCAGTTGTGGCTCTGAATCGTGGCTCAACACCGCGACTTGCAGTGAACGCATCGGCGCTCATGTTCGACTTGGTTTCAACATGTCTTCCAACCGACGAAGGTCATCGGGCAACGGCGCGGTAAACGTCATGCGGCGATTCAACTCCGGGTGCGTCAGCGCGAGCGATGTGGCGTGAAGAGCTTGTCGCGGAAATCGCAAGCGGGGATGGCGATTGTATTTGCGGTCGCCCACCAGCGGCAGACCGGCGTGTGTCGCCTGCACGCGGATCTGGTGGCGGCGTCCGGTCTCCAGTCGCAACCGCAACTTCACGACGCCGGCGCGCGGGAACTCGGCAACCACTTCGTAGTGGGTGATGGATTCCATCGCGTCATCAGTGGAGGCGGTGACGATGGTTTGTTCTGTTTCGTCTTGATTCAATTTCAACCAATCACGCCATGTGCCCTTTGGCTGGCGGGGACGGCCTTCCACGAAGGCGATGTACTCGCGTTGCATGGTGTGCTCGCTGACCTGCTCGATCAGGTTCGCGCGCGCCGAAGGGTTCATCGCCATGCAAAAGAGGCCGCTGGTGTAAAAGTCAATCCGATGCACCACGAGCGCCTCCAGCCGCCGATACACTGGCGGCAGCGTGCGCAGTTTCGCTGCGAGAATATCTTGCGCGGAGATTTCGCCGGTGGGCGCGGGCACGGAAAGCAGGCCGGCAGCTTTGTTGACGATGGCAAGCGAGGAGTCGAGATGGAGAAGGATGAGCTTCTCGTGAATCGCCATGCCGTTCGGGCCGCAGTTGAGCGAGATGGTGTTTCGGTCGAGCAAGGCGAGCGTGTTGCCCGGATCGGGAAGTTGCTTGTGCGGCTGGCGGATGACGACACCGGCAACGCTGACACGGCCCGCGGCAATCCATTGTTTTGCCCGCGTCCGGGGCGTGTCGGGGTATCGAGCGAGCAACCAATCGAGAAGTGTGTTCATCGTGCCAGTGTAATGAGTGTGATTTCCGGCGGCGCAGCAACGCGCATGGGCGGTCCCCACGTGCCCGCGCCGCGGCTGACGTAGATGGTGGCGTGGTCGTTGGTGAACAGGCCGTACGGCGTATGTTTGTAGATCAATTTCACAATGTAATTGAAAGGCCAGAGCTGGCCTTGGTGGGTGTGTCCGCTGAGTTGCAGATGGATGCCGGCAGCCTGAAGCCGGTCCAGCGTGGTAACTGGCGTGTGCAACAACAGCATCGTCGGCTTGCCGCGCTCGACCAACTCCGCGATGGGCGGCGGTTGCCCGCCGGTGAAGCGAGAGGCAGACGGATCGTCGAGGCCGACCAGTTGCAATTCGCCGGCGACGGTGACGGAGCGGTTTCGCAGCAGTGTGACGTTTGCCTCTTTGAGAAATGCCTCGACCTTGCCGACGCCCGCGAAGAACTCATGGTTCCCGGTGACGGCGAAGACGCCGTGCCGCGCCTTCAACCGACGGAGCAGGGGAATCATGTCTTCCATGTGCAACGCCTCCGCGTCAACCAGATCGCCGGTGATGACGATGAGATCGGGCTGGAGACTGTTGACCTTCTTGACGATCTGTTCGAGCCGCGCGCCGCGCACGACCAATCCCATGTGAACATCCGAGATCTGGACGACGCGCAAGTCGCTCGACAGATTCGGCATGCGCACCCGGAGTTCCGTCACGCCGACCCGCCGCGCTTCGATCAAGCCGTACACGGTGATCAGCACGACGATGGCCGTGACGGCACCCGACACCGACGGGCCATCGAAGACATGTCGGAACATGATCAGCCGCAGCAAATCGCTGGCGAGCGTGACGAGCACGAAATAGACGACCATGCCCATCCAGACCGAACTCAGCCAATTGGTGGCA
>Ga0194112_10001229_pt1 | contig 37737 bp, 33 predicted proteins | sample TA2MahC400mmetaG_FD_146191 | JGI IMG/M metagenome (GOLD analysis project Ga0194112, IMG submission 146191) | Freshwater microbial communities from Lake Tanganyika, Tanzania - TA2015016 Mahale Deep Cast 400m | ecosystem: Environmental > Aquatic > Freshwater > Lake | place: Tanzania: Lake... | reverse complement strand
TCCCCGCTTGCACCTTAGCCCCGATTAAGCAAGGTTAGGGCTCTGTTGAGACCCTCGAATCACCAGGGTTGGGCAAGACGCTTTTCCTTTAAGAGAATTGCTCTATAAGAGCTAACAAAACACTTGATTCGTATCAGTAGTAGTATTAAGGGGTTCATGAGTTATCCACATTCTGCCGGAGTTATGAGTCTCCCCCCAGACCCCCCTCATTACTACTACGACGGCGAATAATTTACTTGACAAAAATAAACCAGGGCGAGGGTGGGGGTGAAACCTCACCTCCAATGGCAAAAAGTTTACCCTGAGCGGTGTTTGAATTCCGCCGAATGGGTTAAGAAAGTGGATCATTATTATCTATCGATAGATGCAGTAACACAGCCGATACAAGTGAGGGAAGAATCAGTACCTTACGGAGACCGAGAAAAATGATGACCCTCCTCGACGGGTATAAGTGCCACCTTTGAGGTCCTTTTCCCTCCCCTTCAAGAGGAGGGGGAGGGTGGGATGGGTAGATTGTCATCGGGTTATTACCCCTAACAGAGGGTAATAACGTTTTTTAAGTGGAGCAGGTACGTAAGGCTCTTTGGGAGAAACGAGGTAATAAAATCACCAAACGTGGTAATAGGCATGACAATAGCCAACCAAGGGCAGAGCAGGCGTTATAGGTTAAGAAAAAAGGGGGAAGTTAATGGATGGCAATATATCAAAAGACAAATCCTTAATTCCCATAGAAAGGATTGAACGATCAATCTTCTTCATTCGTAGTCATAAAGTGATGCTCGACCGTGATTTGGCTTACCTCTACGGGGTTACCACGAAAGTTCTGAACCAGGCAGTCAAAAGACATAAGGATAGGTTCCCTGAAGATTTCATGTTCCAGTTAACTATGGAAGAGGCGAGAATTTGGTGGACTGAGGTCAGGGGTGGAGGTTTAAGGTCACAAATTGTGACCTTAAAAAGAGGCGAGCATATCAAGTATCGTCCCTATGCTTTCACAGAGCATGGAATATTGATGCTGTCAAGTGTTTTAAACAGTGAGAGAGCAATTAAGGTGAATATTGAGATCATGCGTGCTTTTGTTCGTCTTCGGAGATTACTCGCTTCCCATGCTGATCTGGCCCGGAAACTCGAAGCTTTGGAGAAGAAATATGATGCCCAGTTTAAAGCGGTTTTCGATGCCATTCAGCAACTCATGAGATCACCGGAACCTAAAAAGCGCCCGATTGGATTCCTTGTTGAGGAACCTAAAGTTCCTTATATCACAAGAATGAAAAGGAAAATTCAGGTGTAGTGCTTGAGCGTTGCCTGCCTGCCCGAGGCCTCTGCGCAGTAGAGATTAGGGCAAAGCAGGTTTCAACTCTCACTTTAGAAAAGGGGAGGAAGAATAATGGTTCCGCTTTTGAGATCAATTAAAGACCCAGCCCGCCTCCAATGGCACGAAGTTAAGAAAAACGGGAAACAAATACCAGGAAAACTCTAATGGTAAACAAACTCTACAATAAACTACTTTCGTTGGAATTATTAAAACGCGCATGGCATTTAGCACGAAATGATTCCCGGACAGATTTCATATACGATTCATACCGTTATACTGACTATGCATTTAGACTTGAAGATAATCTTAAAGGTCTTTTGCTAAAGATAGAGGGAGGGACTTACCGACCCCAACCCTTACTTGAGATAGATATTCCTAAATCCACCTTAGCTGTTCGCCCAGGTACTGTCGTCGAAATAGAAGACAGAATTGTTCTTTTTGCTATTTTGTGGTTAATTGCTCCAATCCTTGACAAAAAAATACCATCAACCGTCTATTCTTATAGATTGAAGGACAAACCTGACAAAGATAGCCTATTCAAAGATACTGAGATTTTAGATCTTCCATTTCTAAAGAAAAATACAATACAGACAAGGTTACAAATCTTTGAACCGTGGTACGGACAATGGCCAAAATTCTTGGAAGAGAGCCAATATGCTTTTGAGAAAGAAGGTTATAGGTTTCTTTCGGTTGCAGATATTTCAGCTTATTTTGAGAATATCCATCTTGAAATTCTTCGAGATATTCTTTTGCAGTACCTTCCCAGAGAGCAAAAAATTATCAACATGTTGATAGAAATCTATGAGAACTGGGTGTTTGAAACCCCCGATGGAAGATGTCTGGGACGCGGTTTACCCCAGGGGAACTCAGGTTCGAGCTTTTTGGCTAACATATATCTCCTTCCGCTTGATCAAGAGTTTTTAAGATTTTCAAAAACTCATGACATACGATATTTTAGGTATATGGATGATGTCAAGATTTTTTCAAAAGATGAAGTTACAGCTCGCCAAGTTATTTTTGAAATGAATCGAATGTTGCGTAGCCTCCATCTAAATATGCAAGGGGGCAAAACAAATATTTTAAGAGACAATGAAATCCGTCAAGAGATTGAAGATGACCGTCTTATTAGAGTGAACGAATATATTAAGTCTTTCCAGGGGAAAAAGTTAACAGATGCTGAGCGAAAATCATATATTACACAATTAGCTGGGGAATATCGAAGGATTAGAGCGAGAAAATTCGCACTAAAAGAAAAAGACTTTCGATTATTCAGAAGGTTAATTACAGCCTTTACCCTCCTTCAAAATGCAAGACTTGTAGACCGTTTATTGCTTGAAATACAGCGAAACCCAGATTATCGGCTGATGGCAAGCGCTATGAGATATTTCCGTATGTTGCCAAATAAACTGGTGATTTCCTCAGAATTGCTTAAATTTTTAAAATCTCCTGAAAATCTTTTTGCTCAACAAGAAGCTCTTATGATTATGTCATTGCGGTATATGAGAGATTACCCAAGGGAGTTAGTAGGTTATATAAAGAAGATTTATCGTTCCAAAAAGAAACATTGGTATATCAGGGTACAGGCACTACTATTGCTTTCCCAAACGGTGCTACCAGACAAATTTTTAAGGAGATTGAAAGACGAATATGATCGTGAAATAAACATCGAAATAAAGCGAGCTATGATCGCCTCATTATGCCAATTAAGTGTTGATGAATTTAAAGAATTTGTCAGAAAAATATCATTTGATCCAAATTTAAAAATAGGTAGACTTGGAAGGATGCTTCTGGATTTGCATACAGACACAGGTGCAGCACGTGAAGGAATCAACAATCTCTTCCATAATTTTAACGAGATCCGTCTAATGGATGGTTTTTATGCCATTGAGGTGATGAAGCATCATCCAGATCCATTGGTTAAAGAAATGCTTAGGAAAAGTCTCAAATCATTCAGGAGAAGAATAAGGAGACCCATTTTAAAGCAGAGGCTCGAGAGGATTTTAGAATTTCTTAAATAGAATGGAATAATAAATTTAGCAGTTTGATAAAACGAAGGCTAAAACCACATGATTCCCAAAGAATGTAAACGACTGGCGGAGGTGGATTTTCCGATTGCTATGGTCGGAAAACACGCACTAGCTGAAAAGGCTCGGCGATTCGGGACACCTCACCAACTTCATCTATGGTGGGCACGGCGTCCACTGGCAGCGTGCCGAGCCGTACTACTTGCCCTTCTTATTCCTGACCCTTGTGATTCTCAATGCCCAGAAGGTTTTAAAATCAGATCAAGGCAGCTTCTGCCAAAAGTTCAGGGGAAAGTCGGGCCAAGTGATAGAGACCTTCAGCAGGCCATTCTAAGATTCATTGGCGATTTTTCGAATTGGGACCTTTCCTCAAATCAAACCTATTTAGAGGTTGGTCGTGGTTTGGTGAAAGCTGCCTATCCAGAAGAAGCTCCTTTTGTTGTTGACCCTTTCGCGGGTGGAGGTTCAATTCCATTGGAGGCACTCCGTCTCGGATGCGAAGTATTCGCAAGCGACCTTAATCCTGTAGCATGCCTCATCCTTAAAGCTATACTGGAGGATATTCCACGATGTGGGCCCAATCTTGGCGAAGAACTTCGATTTATCGGGAAAAAATTTAAGGACGCAGCCGAGAAGGCATTGTCCGAGTACTACCCGTCTGACCCCGACGGTGGGCAGCCGATTGCTTACATTTGGGCTCGCACGGTGCGATGCGAAGCGCCAAATTGCGGAGCAGAAATTCCTCTTACCCGATCGTTTTGGCTTTGCAAAAAAGCCAACCGAAAAAGAGCGTTAAGATATAAGATTATCCAAAAGACAAAGCATAGTTTGCCTTCTATTGAGTTTGAAATCTTTGGACCCAAAAGTGATGGTGAAGTACCAGCCGCCACGGTCTCTCGAGCCATCGCGACTTGCCATTGCTGCGGGGCTGTGCTTTCACCGGAACGAGTGCGGGCACAACTTGCAGCTCAGCGTGGTGGAGCAGATAGTGTCTTCGACGAAAAAGGAGAACGAACCGGCGGCGCCCGTCTTCTAGCAGTGGTGACGCTGAAGCCTGGGGAACAAGGTCGCTATTATCGACTCCCAGAGCTTCGTGATTACAAAGCGGTTTGGAGGGCCACTAATCGATTAAAGGAATTGACTTCCAAATCCTTTTACAACGATCTCAAAGCAATTCCAGACGAACCATTACCGCCTATTGGTACATTGGGATTTCGCGTCCAACGTTACGGGATGTTGGAGTGGGGGGATCTCTTCACGGCACGCCAAAAATTAGCATTTGTGACTTTGGCAAACCTTATTGCTAAGAATGTTGAAATAGGTGATGTTCTTCAGCCGATTATATCGATGGCCTGTAGCAAGTTAGCAGATCGTTGTAATAGCCTGGTAAATTGGAGTGTTGGAGTTGAATGCCCGAATCAGCTTTTTAAGGGCAATGCTGTCCCTATGGGTTGGGACTTTGGTGAAAGCAACATTCTATCAGAGTCGAGTGCTTCAATCTATCAATCCATCGAAAACATTGCAATGAGTGCTGAGAAGACTTACATAATTGGTACCCAACCCACTTCACCAAATATTTCTGACGCATGTACTAATCCTTTGCCCGATGAAGTTACTACCGTTTGGTTCACTGACCCTCCGTACTATAATGCTGTTCCTTATGCCGACCTCTCTGACTTCTTTTTTGTCTGGCTCAAGCGAGCGCTGCCCGGACATCCTCTACTTCGGGACCCGTTTGACCCCGAAAATTCACTTACTCCAAAGACCCGTGAAATTGTCGAGGATGAGGCTAAATTTTTAGATGGCCAACCTAAAGGAAAATCTTTTTTCGAAAAGATGATGGCTAAAGCCTTCTCTGAAGGACGCCGCGTTCTTCGTGACGAAGGGATCGGTTGTGTAGTGTTCGCTCATAAGACAACAGAGGGTTGGGAAGCGTTGCTTTCGGCTATTATCAAGGGGGGATGGGTAATAACGGGTTCATGGCCAATCGCAACAGAACGTAGTGCTAGAATGCGCGCTCGGGATTCGGCTGCACTCGCTACAAGTGTTCATCTTATTTGTCGTCCTCGGCCTGAAGATGCACCAATTGGTGACTGGGGCGAAGTCCTCCAGGAACTTCCAAGACGAGTTGGGGATTGGATGGAGCGGCTTCAATCTGAAGGAATCCGGGGGGCGGATCTTGTTTTTGCGTGTATTGGGCCAGCACTCGAAATCTTCAGCCGATATTCAAAAGTCGAAACTGCTGAGGGTCGAGAAGTTGGACTTCCTGAATTTTTAGAAAAGGTCTGGGAGGTGGTTGGTCAGACTGCTCTGGAACAAGTTCTTGGGACCGCCGAAGCTAAAGCCCGCAATAGCACTGCTGGAGCGTTGGAAGAAGATGCTCGGCTTACTGCATTATTCCTTTGGACACTCCAGAGCACGGATGGGGAGTCACCCTCACCCGCACCCTCTCCCAAAGGGAGAGGGGAAAAAAGTGTGGACTCTCCCAGCGGGAGAGGGGAAGAAACGGAGGACTCTATCAAGGGGAGAAGGAGAGAGGTGGTGGACCCGCGCACAGAGGGGAGAGGGGAAGAAGTTGAGGATGAAGAGGAAGACGAGGAAGAAGAAAGTCCAAAGAGAAAGAAGCAAGGGTACAGCTTGATCTTTGATGTGGTGCGGCGTTTTGCTCAGCCCCTTGGCATTCATCTCCCTGAGTGGGAAGGGAGGGTCATTGAGACTGAGAAGGGTGTAGTTCGTTTGCTTTCGGTTAAAGAGCGTGCCAAGCAACTTTTTGGAGAAGAAAGCATATCTGTTGCTGGATTTAAAATTGAGGAGCAGGCCCGGCGCGATCCACAGATGAAGTTTGATTTTGCTGGGGGAGCGGAAGTAGGCGTTTTTCCAAAAATAAAAGGAAGGAGGTCCAAATCCCCCCAACCCCCCTTTATTAAAGGGGGGAAAGAGGGGATTAAACGAGAAACGACCACTCTCGACCGAGTACATGCTGCAATGCTTCTTCAAGCAAGCGGCCAGACAAATGCTCTGCGAGCTCTTCTAAAAGCTGAACAAGACCGTGGCCCAGATTTCTTGAGGCTTGCCAATGCTCTTTCTGCGTTATATCCTAAAGACAGTGAAGAAAAAAGGCTGTTAGACGCTATGCTTTTAGCAATGCCAAAATAGTGGCTGGGTATGACAGATGGATATCGCAATCTCTAAAAACAGGGTTCCTATTAGATTAACATAAGAGCGATGGTTTCATATCATTGAGAACCATGATGATCTGGCAGGGCATTATGATGATGTGCTATCCACAATCGAAGATCCAGATTTCATCATAGAGGGATATGCGAAGGCATTCATTGCATTAAATAAAATTGCAAAAACAAAGTTCTTAGCAGTGGTTTATAAGGAAGTTAGTAGAGAGGATGGATTTGTTATAACCGCCTATTTTACGAGTAAGCTAAATTTAGAAAAAGAGGTGATATTATGGCAAAAGAAATTATAAAAGAGGAAATGATAAAAGAAATTTTCAAGGCTACACCCCATCTTTTAAAATTTCCCGCAGGGAGGATGTGGATCGACTATGACAAGGAAGCCGATGTCCTCTATATAAATTTCAAAAAACCACAGAAAGCAACTGATTCGGAGATGCTGAAGAGTGGTATCTTGATTAGATATAGGGGGACAGAGATTGTTGGTCTGACTATATTGGAAGCATCCAAAAGAGATGGTCGGTCAAGAGAAAGATAGAGGAGTATGAATGATGGAACCCTGGTACAAAGTCTCAATGCCGAGAAAGGAAGTCCGTGAAGGGCGGTCATTCAACCCTGATGAGTTTGCCATTGCTCTCGAACAGGTAGTTGATGGGACAGCCCCGGAGGACTATAAAAACCCAGAGAAGTTTTTCTCGAGAACATTTTTCACACGGGCACTCACAGAACATGTAGGAATTGTTCTTCGAAGACTTGCAGGAAAAACAGAAAATACCCCACCAGTGCTTGCGCTTATCACGCAATTCGGAGGAGGGAAAACTCACACCTTAACAACCCTTTATCATCTGGTTCGAAGCAGAGAAAAGCTGAGTAAGAATGAAGATGTGAAAAGGTTGCTAAAAGAGGCTGACCTACCCGGGATTCCAGGCGCTCGCGTCGCTGTTTTTGTAGGGAATGCATGGGATACGAGTCCAGGTTCAGAGACCCCTTGGATAGATATTGCTCGGCAACTTGCCAAAGAAGACGGCGTTAATGCCTTGGGTCCTGAGGCCAAGACCAAGGTACCTGGAACAAATAATTTGAGAAAGCTCATTGAAGTGGCGGGAGGTAGAGTCCTCATTCTTTGTGACGAGGTACTAAACTTCCTTAGCCGTCATCGAGATAAAGCCGAACCTTTCCGGGACTTCCTTGCAAACCTTGTAAGAACCTTAACAGGTACAACAGGAAGCGCCGCAATGATAAGTTTACCTCAGAGCAAACCAGAGATGAGTGACTGGGATCTAAGATGGCAGGATATTATTACGCATGAGGTAAATCGTGTGGCAAAAAATCTCATTTCGAATGACGAAGCTGAAATTAGCGAAGTAGTAAGAAGGCGACTTTTTGAAGATATAGGGAGCGAACGAATTCGAAAAAATGTGGCCAAAGCCTACGCTGATTGGTGCTTTGAGCGCCGGGCCCAACTTCCCTCTGAATGGACTTATGTGGATACAACAACAGAGGCTAAAGCACGTGAATCTCTGCAAAAGAGATTTGAAGCATGCTACCCCTTTCATCCATCAACACTCTCTGTCTTTCAAAGAAAGTGGCAGGCCCTTCCGCATTATCAGCAGACAAGGGGGACACTTGCCATGTTCGCCCAGTGGATCTCTATTGCTTTTCGGGAAGGATATCAAAAGGCACGTCGCGAGCCACTGATTACTCTTGGTTCGGCTCCGATTGATATTTCTGATTTCCGTGGAATTGTAATAAGCCAACTTAATGAACCTCGACTTCAGCCTGCCATGGAGGCTGATATCTCAGGAACACAATCCCACGCGTTGGCACTCGATGCCGACACAAAGGGACCTCTTCGTGATATCCATCGACGGGTAGGAACAACAATCTTTTTTGAATCCTCCGGTGGCCAAGTGGAAAAATTAGCCCATCTTCCCGAGCTTCGATTTGCGCTGGGTGAGCCTGAGGTAGACACCACCTCCATCGATAATGCGGCTATGGCCTTAGAAGCGAAGTCTTTTTTTATCCGAAGAGTCGGATCAGATGGATTTCAAATTCGCCATCAACCGACTCTGAAGAAGGTCGTTAATGACCGCAGGGCATCACTCGATTATGAGACAGAGATTAAGCCAGAGATGCGTAAGTTAGTAAAGAAAGAGTTTGAGCGAGGGGCAAGTATTCCCATTGTTTTCTTTCCTGGTGATGGTGCTGCGGTTCAAGACTCGCCAAAACTTACACTCATCGTTATGGATCCTGAGCTCGAATGGACTGGCCTGCCTGCCGAAGCCTCGGCGCAGGCAGGAGCGGGGCCACTTCGTCAACAATTAGCGGATTGGACCAAACAACATGGAAAATCTCCTCGGCTTTACCCGGGCGCACTCATATGGTGTTTAAGAAAACAAGGGAGAGACTTAAGGAACAAGGTTGAGTTGCTCATTGCTTGGCAGAAAGTATCATCTGAGGTGGCACAAGGTACCTTGGGAGCGGATTTTGATAAAGCTGACCGCTCGGACATTCAAGCTAAGGTCAAAGGGGCAGAGGATGATGTTAAAGATGAGGTCTGGGGTGGATATCGTTTCGTGATAATAGCCGATAATAAGGAAAAAGATGGCCTTCAGGCCATAGATTTGGGTGCAGGCCATGCAAGTGCCGCAGAAACCCTCTGTGGTAGAGTGATTACGGCATTAAAATCCAAAGCACTCCTTAACGAGTCAGTGGGGGCTGGATACATCGATAGAAATTGGCCTCCTGCATTAAAGGATTCTGGCGCATGGTCACTTGCAAGTCTTCGGCAGAGTTTTCTAAATGGAGCACTAACACGCCTTTTAGATCCTGATACAGTCTTAAGAAATAAGATTGTCGAATTTGTTGGCAAAGGCGACTTCGGGTTAGCCTCCGGACAAAAACCAGATGGAACTTATGACCGGGTCTGGTTCGAAGAACAAGTTTCTATGGATGAGGTGTCTTTCGATTCCGGTGTTTTCCTGTTGACAAAGGCCGAAGCAAAAGCTTTTAAGACGGGAATGAAACCGGAGCCCGGAGTCGTGGTCGGTCCGGGTCCCGAACGAGTAATTGAGGAAGGGAAGGAACGTGAAAGAGAGAAGGAGGCTGCCCCTGGTATTCAAACAAGAACACTTCATTTGGTTGGAACCGTACCACCTGAAATTTGGAACCGATTAGGCACAAAGATTATCCCTAAACTCAAATCCGGTACAGATCTTAAAATTGGTGTTGATTTTTCGGTTACCGTAGGTGCGGAATCTGCGAGGAGCGTAGAATCCGACCTCCGCCAGATCCTCGAAGATTTAGGTCTAATTACTAGAATTAAAATAGAAAAATCTGATAGTTAAATAACCAAAAGGAAAGTCATAGGGGGCAATCGTAATAAAGTATTTGTGAATAGGGGATAAATCTTTATTCTTGAATTTTATGGCCCCGATTTCCCTGGCGAAACCTTCCGCGTCCTGAAGGAAAAGGAGGAAAGGCAATTCGGCGAATACCGCACCCGCCGCCTCGTTTTAGAGGCGTGGGGTAGATTGGAAGCTAAATGACCATTCGTGATTAGAATTTTATTAAGGATGAAATGGTTTTATGCTGCGGACCTATAGACTCTATATTGATGAATCGGGTGATCATTCTTATGGTAAGAAAGAACTGCGAAAGCTTCGCATAAAGTATAAAGATAAAACCATCGACTATTCAATGGGTCACTATCCAGAATTAGAAAAAGAAGAGAAAAGATATCTTGGATTAACTGGTTGTATCATCGAAACAGAGAAATATAGGTCCATATTTCATCCCAAATTTGAGGAGTTAAAACAAAAACACTTTCCACATAGCCCGGATGAGCCTGTAATACTTCATAGAAAAGATATCATTAATAAACATGGTCCATTTTGGCGACTGAGAGACCCTGAGAAAGAAAAGGCATTTAACGAAGACTTATTATCATTGTTTAATGAGATGGAATTTACAGTTATTACGGTTGTCATAGATAAAAAGGCTCATATCGAGCGGTATCAGGAATTTGCTTATCATCCATATCATTACTGTTTGGGAGCAGTTCTTGAAAGGTATTGTGGATTCTTGCGTTTCAATAATTCAAAGGGAGATATTTTGGCAGAAAGTAGGGGAGGTACGGAAGATAGGCAGCTAAAAGATGCATATAATTGTGTTTATGATAGTGGTACACAATTTAGATCCAAAGATTTTTTCCGTAGCGTGCTGACAAGTAAAGAAATTAAGCTTAAACCTAAGCATGCCAATATTGCTGGAATCCAATTAGCAGACCCGCTCGCCTATCCATTAAAACAGGAAATTCTCATAGAAAACGGTAGAGCCCCCGAGACACCGGAGGAACTTTTTGGAAAAAAGGTTTGTGAGATTATAAAGAACAAATATAATAGACGTTTTCTCAGTGGAAAAGCATATGGTTATGGGAAAGTGTTCTTAAAATGAAAAACCGGGTTTCCCCGGTCTCTCACGCTAGCCCTTCACGGGCCATCCACCTCCAATTACTTGGATTAATTAAAACTTAACATTTTTTAAAAAATAATGTCAAGAAAAAAATGATACGCAAAAAGGCCTTAAAATACAGCATGTTATAAGATATTGATTCAGTGGTTGCGGGCGTTTTGGCTGAAGGTGGTCAAAAAAGAATACCACAGCGGCAGGATTCTTGAGGAATCCAATTTACATTCAACGGTTTATTTTCATTTAAGAAAATTAATCGGAGGCTCGGGGTTTAGTGTTGGCTCCATATTGTTGATAGAGTGAGTAGCATTAATGAAATTCAGTGAGGGATAAAGAGCTGACCGCAAATTATCCATAAGATGAAAGATATGCAGAAATTTAAATTCTGTCCCCATTGTGGTGGTAAGGTCCTACTCAATCATAGGTTTTGTGCTTCTTGTGGGGCGAAGCTTGATTTCAGATTTTTGGAAATGGGTAAGGATCAGTTAACGATGTCATGCTCAAAGGCAATTGACTTCAAAGATTTGTTTTGGAAATTGGAATCAACCCTGAGAAAACAGAGCTCCCTTTCAAATGAGGATTTTGACAGACATTTCGGGAGGTTTAAAAATTTCAATTATAAAAATGACACAGATGAGGAACTTTATTGGAAAATGGTTCAGGTCATTTTTTATGCAGATATGACAGCAGGGACAGTTACAGCAAGATTGCCAGCCATAAAAAAATATCTTCACAACTACAGCTCTGTAAAGGAATACGGAGAAAGCAATATAAAACAAATGATGAGTGATAAGGACGTGATCGGCAATGAAAGGAAAATCAGGGCCTGTATAAAGAACGCTAAAATGTTCGATGAAATTTTGAAGAATTATGGTTCATTTACAAATTACGTTGAGTCTTTCGGCGATCTCAATAAAGAAGAAACACTCGAAGTACTCAAAAAAGATCTTATGAAATTTAAGTTTTTAAAGGAACGGGCAGCTTATCACTTCATGCTTGATATGGGACTAAATGTTTGGAAGCCAGATAGAGTAATCTGCAGAATCCTTTATAGACTTGGTTTGATAGATGACAAGGATGATATTGAAAAAACAGTAAAAGTTGGGAGAGAAATCGCTATAAAAGTTGGATTACCAATCAGATACATCGATATTATATTTGTTAAATATGGACAACGGGGTGTTGAAGAACCGTTCGGCTTAGATGACGGCATATGTCTTGAAAAAAATCCAAGGTGTCACTTATGCGGAGTTACCGAATATTGTATCCGCCGCGCGGCCTCATAACAAGGATGAGGATGTTATTCAAAATTTTTACTTTTTCAGGTCTTGAAACTTAAGACCCTATGACTGCTGAAGCGAACTTTTTTGAGTAAATATTTGGATATTTGGAGGTGAACATGAAACCAGGTGATGTAAGAGCTTTTAAAGGAAAGAAAGCCATTGTTGCTGCATTTGGGATATGGGCAGAAAAGAACCGTGTTGGTAGTATACACATTCATATGACGGGGGATAATGAAAATTTTAAGCACATTACTGTCTGCAATGATCCAAATTCGAAAACTCGTTATAACAAGGTTCTTTTCAGAGATTTACGAAAGTTATTAGTCGCCTATGCTAAATGGCCCTACGAAGGAGAATAGGGGGGGTCAATTATGCGTCACGCATTTAGTTTTCCTGAGGGTATTCGGGGAGCGCTTAAAAACCACATTGAGAAAGCTGTGTCGGGAATTGATATGAAAGGATACCTTCAGGAGCCTGCATATACCTCCGCCTTAGCAAGGAGCTTAGAAGGGACTGTATATGAGGGGAAAGGCGGATATGTAAAGATTAAGTCAACGATTGTCAGTGATAGAGGACCTCATTCAGCCGAAAAAAGATTTGGAGCTGATCTATCAATTACTGCTAGTATTTCAGACGGGACCCGGGGGATAAGAAAAGCCATACTGATCCAATCGAAGTTAGGAAGGATAGATGAGCTAAGTCCAAGTGTGAAGAAAATGTTAAAAGGCCAGATACAAAAAATGAAAAACCATACAAGGTCTCCAAAAGTAATGGAGATACCTGTCGAGAACGGGCAAAGGCGCCCCAAAATTATCAGTGGACAAAGGATATTAGGAAACGAGCCTTATAGAAGTTATGAACTGAGTGACTATTTTGTAAACAGAATTCTTACAACCTTCGACGGTGATACACGACGAGAATTTGTAGATGCAGTGCAGGAAAGCAAACTTACTCAGCTGAACTTAATCGCCAGATTTGGGATAAAACAATCCGTTATTAATACCGTCAAACAGGGGAAAAAAGGTCCCGGTTCTATTGAAGGTGTTAGCGTAAAGAGAAATCGCGACCTGGTGTCATCCCTAAAAAAGTTGGCCGTTCTTAGTGCGGATTTCGGAATGCAGAATTCGGAATTTAAAACATTCGAAGAGAAGGATTTCCCTGGCGAAACTTTCCGTGTCTTCAAAAGATAAATACTTTGGGATAAGGATAACCAAATGGCCAAGAGAAAGAAGAGAAAGCAAAGAAACCTGTACGAGTCCTTGAAGGCGGACCTCACAAAAAATCTTCCCCTTGATGGTTCTAAGATTGTCATTCAACCAACCGGCGAAACTAAGATGTCTGAGGTATTGCTGGAATTTGTAGAGCCTTACCCTCAATACTGGAAGACAAAGGAAGAGTTAACTAAATTGTTAGGTGTAGCGATCATCGCCTGGAATGCAGCCCTTCTGCCAGGTAATGAACGGAAAGAGATCATTGAAAATGCAGTAAAAGTCGCACCGCCTGAAATCCGTCAAGATATGAAGGCAATTGTCGAGGAGATGATACAAAGAAAAGAAACGCATTTTGCACACAATAAAAGGATGATCATGAATTACCAGGTGACAATGACAAAAGAAGGACCACATGTGACTGTATTATCGACATTCTTATAGCTCTGGCAGTGTGGAACGATGAAATTATCAGAGGAAAACACCCACTTATTCTACAAGCTGATGTGGGGGGTGCAATTTTACCTAAATCAACAACTCCAAGTCCGGCCAAATGTTCAATCTGCTCAAGAGTATGCTGCTTTGCCTATGTCGGACAAGGCCGCGGTACGGGATGCCTTATGGAAAAACCCGAAACTCATAGATGCTTATCTTGATTTGGACCCAGACCATTTGCCTGCCGGGGAGAAAGAAATAATTTACAAGTGGAAACAGTTTATCGCTGACACTTTCCACATTTTTCGTTTTTTAAAGAATTATACGATCTTTATAGGCAAGCGCTCACAGGTCTATGGTGTCGTGGGTTTGGAAAATACCTTGGCGGAACTCTTCATCGGGCGGCCGTTGCCGATTATGGTGGATGCTGTGCTGTTACCGTTCAAGGGACAGATCATATATGATGGTCTGTTAAGACACCATAACATCTTTTTCGGTAGTGGTATCCGGGCTGGCTTGAATGAAACGTATTTGATAGCCAAACAAAACGGTCGGATCATTACAACACTCGAACCAGGCGCCACTGTCCCCGGGGTCGAGAGAGCAGAAAAATTCAGCCAAGAGTGGGGCAAGAAGGTTGAGGAGATTACAGAGTCAATAGAACATATGCACGGAGGACCTGCTATCCAGAGTGCGTCACTTAAATTACTTCGGGCGAGCGCAAAGGTGGCGGAAGCAGCACTGAAACGGAGGGATGAAGAAGACCTTTGGGAATTGGTGGCACAGGCAAAAAGGGCACTCCGCCGGTTACAAACTGTATTGGAACGTGCGAACCAGTGAAAGGAAGAACAGGTTTAATGCTTTGGGGGACTTGTTTATTGCTATGCTCCCGCAATCTTTAACGAAGGAGTCGATGGGTCGCCAAATTAAATTCTTTTTTCGGCTTTCCTCGGCGAAACCTCCCGCGTCCTGAAAGAAAAGAATAAAAATCCTAACCAAAAATATTTGAAATTTCCCCTCACCCTTCCCCTCTCCCCAACGGGGGAGAGGGCTTCGTCGTGAGACTTCGGCGTGAGCTCAGTCGAACGCTCAGCCGAACGGAGGGGGTGAGGGGGCAAAAGTGTTAGAAGGAAATTCTCAGATTTATTGGGTAAGAAACTAATATAAATAGCCCTTGACATGAGTTAACATTGAGGTTAACATAATTTTGTGAATAGGATTGTCATTTTCTATAGAACTATTGACGGGAAATGTCCTGTACAAGAGTTTCTCGATTCTTTGTCTGGGAAGGTCGCACAGAAAATTGTATGGGTTCTTAGGCTGTTGGAAGATTTAGATAAGGTCCCATCGTCATATTTTAAAAAACTAATTGGAACTGAAGAGATCTGGGAATGCAGAATTCAATTTGGTTCCAATGCTTATCGAATATTCTGTTTCTTTATAGATAATTCGGTTGTATTAACCCATGGATTTGTAAAAAAGAGTCAAAGGACCCCTGTCCAAGAGATAGAGAAGGCAGAGGCTTATAGAAGAGATTTTTTAAGAAGGAGGGTTTAAATGAGTGATATAAAAAAATATATCAAGGAGAGAAAAAAGAGAGATAGAGCATTTGCTAAAGGGTTTGATGAAGGCTATGAGCAATTCAAAATTGGAGTCATCCTTCGTCAAGCACGGGAAGAAGCAGGATTAACGCAAGAGGAGTTAGCCCGTCGCCTTAGGACGAAGAAGACTGCTATTTCAAGAATAGAAAATCATGCCGAAGACATCAAACTCTCAACCTTGGAGCGAGTCGCTGGGGCATTGGGAAGACGCCTTCAAATTAGTATTGCTTAATGATTTATGAGACCTTTGTAAATTTTTAATTCAGAAAAGTGGACGGTTGTTCTATTTTCTATAAAATACTTGGCCCGGACTTCCCCGGCGAAACCTTTCTCGTCTTCATTGGTTTATTCATTACTGGAAGCCTTGAATCCTGAAGCAAATAGCGTTGACTATTCCGGGGTCATTTTATAAAATGAATGATGAGAGTTCGAAAGCAAAACTATGAATCAAGGGAGAATTGAGATGGTAAAAGGATTGATTGTTTCAGATCCAGCAGTAATGATGGGAAAACCTGTCATTAAGGGAACGCGCATCACAGTGGAACTCATTCTGGAGAAATTGGCTGCCGGCGAGACAATTGAACAAATTCTTGAAGCCCATCCACATCTGACCCGTGAGGGAATACAAGCGGCCCTGTCTTTTGCTGCTGAAACCTTGCGTTCAGACGTTGTTTACCCCACTGATGAGGCCGCGGCGTGAACTTCGTGGCCGACGAAAGCGTGGATCAGCAGATTGTTCAACGTCTTCGGGAGGAAGGGCAGGCTGTATGGTACTTTGTTGAAACCGGACCTGGGGCTTCCAATGAAGATGTTTTAGAGCTGGCAAAACGCAAGGAAGCAATTTTGTTAACTGCTGATAAAGATTTCGGTGAAATGGTATTCCGTCAGCGCCAAGTAACTGAGGGCGTCATATTCATACGTCTGGCAGGCCAATCTCAAAAGAGGAAAACGGAGATAGTGTCTTCCGCTGTTAAAAGGCATGGTGAAGAACTTCAATATTTTTTTGGTCCCAAGGAAGTTTACACCCCTGACTTCCCCCGCGAAACCTTACGGGTCCTAAAGGAAGAGAAACAATACAGCAACTACCGCACCCGAAAAGATACACTGAAAAACTAATACAAACGCATTAAATCATTATACCCCCCACCCCTGCCTACAGCAGGTAGGCACCCCTCCCCCTCAAGAGGCTGTGTCACAATGAGGCGAATTACTTGTTTGTCATTCTGAACGAAGTGAAGAATCTCATTGAATCAATAAGTTAGAAACCAGAGATTCTTCGGCTAGCGCCTCAGAATGACATTTCGACACAGTCTCCAAGGGGGAAGGGTTAAGGTGGGGATAATGTCATTTTAATTAATGTGTTTGTATTAATAAACGCTTTTTATTTTTTCATTAGATCGGTGCCCAATATCTTTTCAGCGATCAAATCCTTCTGTTCTTCCTCTGTCCCTAATTCCACACCGAGTGCCCATGCATCCCGGAAATAATGCTCAATGGCCTGCTCCGAAATGTAACCATAACCCCCAAAAATCTGTAAGGCCTCATCCACCACCCCGATCAATCTCCTACCGACCTCCAGTTGAGCAATGGAAAGGAATCCTGGATCCATTCTCCCCAGGTCATACTCTGTAGCAGATTTATAAGTGAGCCAACGTGCTACCTCAATGCTCACAACCATATCAGCCAATTTATGTCGAATCGCTTGAAAGAGTGAAAGTTTTCTGCCAAACTGCTCCCTCTGTTTGGCGTATTGCATTGCTCGATCAAAAGCCCCCTGGGCCATGCCCAATGCTTGAGCAATGCTTCTGAGCCCCATTGCTTGATGACAATAGTCCACCTCCATCCTCCCATCGCCATCACTTCCCACCCGGTTTTCAAGAGGCACTCGAACTTCTTTGAAGTGAAGATCCGAAAAAGAGATCATCCTCAATCCCATCTTCTCAATCGGATGGATTTCGATGCCATCACTCTCCCTCTCCACAATCAATATGATCCAACCTTCCTTCGGTTCTTTACAGAGTGTGATGAAAGTATTTGCCAATGAGGCATTGAGCACGTAACGCTTTTTCCCATTGATGAGGTATTCCTTATCTCGCCTTTCCGAAACGGTAGAGATGGATGAAAAGTCCTTCCCGTCTTCCGATTCACCAAACGCTACAGTCAATCGTTTCTCTCCTTTTGTTAAGGGAGGAAGGAAGTTTTTCTTCTGTTCATAGGAACCGAACCTTAGAATTACCTCTGAGCCCAAATCTACATTGCTCAGGGCACTTCCGATTCCAGAGTCGACCTTACAGAATGCTTCAATGACCAAGACGTTTTCGAAGATCCCTAACCCTTGACCTCCAAACTCCTCAGGATAGTGAATCCCAATGAATCCCAACTGAGAGGCCTTCTTCCATATCGATTCTGGAAATCCTCTGGCCCGATCCAGTTCCAAGGCAAGATCTGGATCGAACTCTCCTTCGGCAAACTCCATTGCCGCTTTTTGAACATCCTTCTGCTCATCCGATAATTCAAAATCCATTCCTTCTCCTCCTAAAGTCCCAATTCCCTCGCAATTAACAGATGATGAATTTCAGAAGTGCCCTCTGTAAACTTAAATAGCCTCGCATCCCGGAGATATCTCTGTACAGGATTTTCCATCATCAAACCAGCATTCTTTTGAATGGCCATTGCCTTCTGAACGATCTTCTGGAGGGATTCGGTACAGAAGAGTTTCACGATCGAGGCATCTTTCATTGTGGCCATGCCTTGATCGAAAAGCCATGCTCCTCGATAGGTCAAATATCGCATCGCCTCGATCGACATTGCCATCTCCGCCAAAATGAACCGAATCGCCTGTGATCTTTTCAGAGGTTCACCGTGTCTCACGCTTCCTTTAACATACGATAGCACTGCCTCAAATGTGGCTTGGCCTACTCCAGTACTTCTTGCTCCATAAGTGATTCTTCCCGATTTGAGGGTCTCCTCCAGTTGCTCCAATCCACCACCCTCCTCACCTCCGAGCATCCTCCCTTTGGGGATCAAACAGTCATCAAATGCTAATTCAGCCGTATCTGAAGAGTGGTTCCCTAATTTTTCCAGTTTTTTTATTACAGAAAATCCTGTATCCTCACGCTCCACCACAAAGAGGTTGATCCCTATCCCCCTCTTTGCAGGATCGGTATAGGCAACAACGGTTACAAAGTCACAGATCGTCCCATTGGTGATGAAAGTCTTCGAACCGTTAATCCGGTATTCATCGCCCTGCTTTACAGCAGTCGTCCGAATTCCAGAAGCATCTGATCCAGCATCTGGCTCTGTTAGTGCAAAGGCGCCAATCTTCTCACCACGCACTGCCGGAGATAGGTAACCCCACTTCAGATCTTCAGACCCAAAATGTAGAATGGGATCTGTTGCCAATCCTCCCTGGACCATAACGCCTGCTCCAATGCCCACACAGATCCGATTCAGCTCTTCCGTTGAAATGCATTCAGAAATCTTGTCCAAACCAGGCCCACCATATTCCTTAGGGCAGCGTAGGCATAGAAGATGTTCTTTCCCCAGCGTCCGAAAAAGGGAGGCAGGAAATGTCTCCTTTCTCTCATACTCCTCGACCAATGGGCTTACCTCCCTTTCATAAACTTCCCGCGCTCTTTTTTGAAACCCCTTTTGCTCATCATTTAGTTCGAAGAACATGATCACCTCCTGTGGACGATTAACAATGGACAATGAACAGTCCATCATTCATCGTTTAATGTTCACATGTCGCTGGACGTGGCCCTTATTTTCTAAGGAGCCTACTCGTTTCTAAATACGGGTTTTCTCTTCTCTAAGAAGGCAGTCACCCCCTCTTTGAAATCCTTGGTCTTGTAAACTTCTCCATAGAGCTCTGAATCCTTCTCCAATGCCTCTCTTAGAAAGTATTGAGAGGCCTGGAACATCGATCGTTTTGCGAAATGGATGGCCGCTGGCCCTTTGGCGATCTGTTTGGCCAAGGCCATTGCTTCTTCCATCAATTTTTCGTGGGGAACCACACGATTGACCAAACCGATCCTTTCCGCCTCTTCTGCATTAACAATCTTTCCTGTATAAATGATCTCTTTAGCCCTGCCAGACCCGATGAGCCGCATCAGACGGACATTCCCCCCATATCCAGGCATGATCCCCACCCTGACCTCTGTCTGCCCGATCTGGGCCTTATTACTGGCGATCCGGATGTCGCAGGCCAATGCGATCTCGCAACCCCCACCCAGTGCCCAACCATTGATCGCAGCAATCACAGGCTCCTCCATCGATTCCATAAAGAGAAGGATATCATTCGCCTTCTTCGAAGCATTGATCGCATCTTGAGGGGTCCGGTCTTTGAGCATGTGAAGGTCTGCCCCAGCAATAAATGCCTCATCGCCCACACCAGTGATGATGCCCACCCTGAGGCTCGGTTCTGAATGCAACCGCTTCAGCGAATCCCCTAACTCCATCCAGGTCTCCCAATTCAATACATTTCTCACCTCAGGCCGATTGACCTTGATGATGCCTATCGCCTCATCCGTCTCATAAATCAAATTTTTATAGGGCATACGAATTCTCCTTGACACCCCCCACCCCTGCCTACCGCAGGCAGGCACCCCTCCCCCTCCCGTGGTCGGGTCTTATTGACAAGGGGGGAGAGTTAGGGTGAGGGTGATGTCATTTTAATTAATGCGTTTGTATTAGATAGGATTTTTTAAAAATTACATGTAATTTTGTATACCATTAAACATTATTTTGTCAATGTTTTTTGGCGGAATATCTGGAAAGGAAGACCTGTACTCTTTTCTATTCTTTCAGGGTGGAAAGCTTTCTTCGCTGGGTGATGATGGGCACAACCAATAATAGTACTGCAAGGATCAAGAAACTGAGTGAGAGGGGCCTGGAGACGAAAATGGAAAAATTCCCCTGCGATAAGATGAGGGATTGACGGAGGGCTTCTTCCAGCATTGGCCCCAATACCAATGCAAGAACCATGGGTGCGCCATCATAGCGAAACTTCCTCATCAGATATCCTACGATACCGAAGATGAGCATCACGATCACATCCCCAGCATTATTCCCAATACTGTAAGATCCGATTAAACAAAACAGAATGATCAAGGGGTAAAGAAGGTAATAAGGCACCTTCAGGACCTTCACCCAAAGACCGATCAAAGGAAGGTTAAGAACCAGAAGCATCCCATTGCCAATATACATGCTCACAATGGTCCCCCAGAAAAGATCCGGAGCCTGTTTCATCAGGAGCGGTCCTGGTTGAAGCCCATGGATCATCAAGGCCCCCAGGAGAATGGCCATTACCGCATTGGCAGGGATTCCAAGTGTGAGAAGGGGGATGAAGGCACCGCCAGCAGCTGCGTTGTTGGCTGCCTCAGGTGCTGCCACTCCTTGGATAGCACCCTTTCCAAATTCCTCTGGATGCTTGGAGGTCTTCTTCTCAATAGCATAGGAGGCGAAGGAGGCGATAATGGCTCCTCCTCCAGGGATGATTCCCAAAAAGAAGCCGAGGACTGTGCCCCGAATAACGGACCATATGGAATCTGCCCAATCTTTGAGGGTTGGGAGAAGGTTCTTGATCTTAGTCGTAAGAATATCTCGCTTGATCTCGGTTTCAAGGTTCTCAAGAACCTCGGAGATGCCGAAAAGACCCATCACTGTGGGGACAAGGCCAACCCCATCTGCCAAAATCTGAATTCCATAAGTGAAACGGTATTTCCCACTGATGGCATCCATTCCGACCCCACCGAGGATTAAGCCCACGGCAGCCATCATCAAAGCCTTGATCATTGAACCGCTGCTCAGGAAGGTAAGAACCATAATGCCTACAATCATCAAGGAGAAATATTCTGGAGGTCCAAACTTAAGCGCAATTCCAGCTAAAAGAGGAGCCAAGAAGGTAAGGGCGATGACAGCAAAAGTCCCAGCAATGAAAGAACCAAAAGCCGAAATCCCAAGGGCAGGACCTGCCCTCCCTCTGCGCGCCATCTGGTAACCATCCAAACAGGTAACCACGGAGGCAGCCTCACCAGGGATGTTGACCAAGATCGATGTGGTAGAACCCCCATACATGGCCCCATAATATATCCCGGCCAACATGATGATCGCTGAAACTGGAGTCGCTTTGAACGTCGAAGGCAGGAGCAAGGCAATGGCTGCCGCAGGCCCCAAACCCGGTAAAACACCCACCAAGGTTCCAATGAGCACCCCAAAGAAACAGTAGATCAGGTTGATGGGCTGGAGGGCAACCTGAAAACCATAAAGCACACTTTGAATGATCTCCATCGCCTCCCCTTACCCATCTTCAGAATCTTAAGAACTCCAAGAATCCTTTCGGTAACTGAGACCGAAGCCAGATCTCGAAGATCAAATAAGAAATTGCCGTCACCACCACACTCACAAAGACCGTAAAAAACCACCTCTTCTTCTCAATCACTCCCAGAAGAAAGACGAAGAGCAACAAGGTGACCAGAATGAATCCGAGTCTTTCCATGAAGAGGGCATAGAGAAAGACAGAGATCAAGACGAGGAGGATCTTGAGGGTATTCTGTTTCCCGAAGATGGAGGCTTTGGCCTCCCCGGTTTTCTTCTCGGTCCAAGCCCGAAAGAGGATGACCAGAGACATGATGCTCAGGACGATGCTGGTCCAGAAGAAGAGAAATCCAGGGCCTGGCTTATGGAGGGTTCCGAGACCCAGGCGATAGGATTCAATGCATACAAACAAGGCAAAGACCAGCCAGAAGATTCCACTGATCCGATCTGCTCTGCCCATCGGAGATCCCTATAAAAACCTTTTAAGATCTTCTCAAAAAAGTTCCTATTTCGTCAGCCCCATTTTTTTGACCAATGCGCGGGCGTTTTCGTAATCCTCGATTATCATTTGCTTCAGATCTCCCGGTGATTTGTAATTCGGGATGAACCACATCTTTTCCAATCGGGCTATCAGATCGGGATTCTTAACGGCCTTTTCTATCGCAGGTACCAATACCTTCTTCACTTCCTCAGGGATACCAGCAGGTGCATAAAAAGCAAAGAAGGTCTGTGGGAGATCACGCTTGTAACCCAACTGTGGGAGGGTAGGGATGTCTGGCAAATCAGCGACCTTCTGATCCAGTAGAATTCCTCTTAGTTTGCCGGATTTATAGTGAGGAGAGGTGATGGTTACAGCTACGAATGCGGATTCTATGTGTCCGCCCAATAGAGCAGTAAGCGCTGGTGAGGCTCCCTTGAAAGGGACCATGGTGATATCTACCCCGGTTAAAGACTTGATCATCTCCAGGTGAAAGTGATTTATGGAACCTACGCCCAAGGTGCCACAACGAAACTTTCCTGGGTTTTTGCGTGCGTACTCAATCACCTCATTAAAATTTTTCCAAGAGGCATCGGTTTGCACAGAAATGACAGTGGGAAATGTAACGTGGAGGCCCAGAGGTTCGAGGTCACGAAGGGAGTCATAGGGTACTGACTCGGGGCTAAAGGCAGGGTTATAGACGACCCCAGATGAGATACCGTAAAGGAGGGTATAGCCATCCTTTTTGCTTTTTGCTACAAAGTCCGTGCCCACGGTGGCTCCCCCTCCTGGTTTATTGAGAGGAACGATCGGGACCTTTAGAATTTTTGCCAGTTCTTCAGCCATAGATCTTCCGGCTATGTCCATAGCATCTCCAGGTGCCCCTGGGATTACAAGTTGAACGGGATGACTAGGATAAGTCTGAGCTTGAAGAGGCACGACCGTCAATAGATAGCTGGCCATTAACAATCCTATAATAAAATTGAAACGTCTCATGGTTTCCTCCTTTCAAGTAAACCCGTATTGTCAAAAATTATCTCCCCTCTCCCCCTGGAGACTGTGTCGTAATTAGGGTGAGGGTAAGTAGTCTGTTTCCTAAGTGCCTTTGCTATGCCCGTCAGGCCTTTCACCCCCACCCTTTTCCCTCCCCCCTCAAGGGGGAGGGTTTTCTTTGTATCTCCATATGTTCCAGAGCGGTTTTTCATAAAACTTTTGACAATATCAGTAAACCCCGCACCCCGTTTTAAAACACAGGGCTTTATCGGATGCGGGGTAAAATTGAATTTTATAAAAATTATGGCTCGCTAACAGTACATTCAGTCTTACCGCAGACCCTATCGATCACTACTTTTAGCAGAAATTCTAAACCATCATGGTGAGAAAATGCAACTCCTTCAAGTCAACCACCTTTGGATCAAATTTAAACTTATCAAAATTTTAAAATTTTTTTTCCGTTCTCGCTGAAGATCTTTTCCTTTTCCTCCTGAGAGATGTTCATCTCCTCGATGGAAGAGACCGATCTGGAGATGTCCCCAATGACATGAGGATAGTCGCTTCCCAAAACCATGTGGTCTGCTCCCACAGAAAGGTAAGTACACATCAAGGCAGGTTGATAGAAGGAGACCGTATCGTAATAAAACTTTTTTAGATATTGGGTCGGAGGTTTTGTGATGTGTGCCTGAAACTCACTGTAAGATCGGTATCCACTATCGAGCCTTTCGAAGAGGAACGGAAGTGTTCCCCCTAAATGGGGAAGGATAAGAATGAGATTTGGGTATTTTTCAAAGAGACCGCTAAGGACCATCTTGGCTACGCTTAGAGTCGTATCCATAACATATCCTATAAATGGGACTAAAGGAAATTCTGCCCACGACTCAGGATGAGCCGGCACCATGGGGTGGATAAAAATGGGTAAATTCAATCGATCGACCTCCTCATAGAAAGGCCAAAATTCTTTGGAGTGGAGGTGCTTCCCATCGATATTTGAACCAAGGACAACTCCTTTCATTCCCAAATCTTTGACAGCTCGAAGAAGCTCTTCAATCGCATCCTCTGGGTGATTGAGGGGAACACTGGCAAACGGAATAAAGCGTTCGGGATATTTTTGGCAGAGGTCAGCAAAAAAGTCGTTTGACATCTTGGCGAGAAAAAGATTCCTTTTCCTCGTTGAAAAATAGACATTGGGAGTGGTAAGCGTGAGAACCTGGATGTCGATTCCGATGCGGTCCATATCAGCAAACCGTTGCTCAACGCTCACATGCTGAGAGGTGATTCCCAGGAAGCGAGCTCCCTTCTCTTTTACAATCTTCAATCCGGTTGGATCCTGAATAAATTCATAGCGACGGCCCCACTGTTCAAGCCTTTTCAGATATTCTGGTGGATAAAAATGATTGTGAAAGTCGATTTTCATAAAACCTCCCATTCTTCGTGTTGGTTTTTACATATAGTCCACTCTCATAGAAAAGTCAACCCTTCGACTCCTCCCATAATCTGTAATCAAATCACGGAATGTTAAGAATATTCCTGTCATGCTGAAATTTTTTCAGCCTCTCTTCTTCTCCGTAACTATAGATCCTGGCACGAAGTGATGAACGAACGTGAATCAACAAGTTCAGGATGACGATTACTGATTAAGATCCCCATCCTAAAGGGAGGGGCTTGGCGCCGCCGAACGGGTCAATGTCACAATTTTCAAGAAATCGTGAAAGGGATGGCTTGACAAGGGGGTTTCAGTGAATTATGAATTTATGGCATCCATGATGAAGTGATTCTGCCTTAAAATCTCCAAAAAGTGTTGAACCATTCCGCGGAGAACGACGGCAGACCTGGATCAATGATGGGGGAAAGGAGAAGCGATTGAAAAGAGCGGTGATCGTGAGTGCAGTACGTACACCCGTCGGGAGATACATGGGGGCTCTAAAAGAAGTGCCTGCCTATGATCTCGGTAGTCTGATCTTAAATGAGGCAGTAAAAAGAGCTGGAGTGGACCCAGCCGAGGTCGATGAAGTCATTTTAGGTCAATCCTACCAAAGCGGTGAATATGTAAATATCGCTCGTATGTCTCTTCTTAAGGCAGGTTGGCCAGATTCTATTCCTGGTATTACTCTGGATCGACGGTGTTGTACTGGGCTTGATGTGATCTGTTTTGCAGCCATGGAAATCCAAACAGGTAATGCAGAGATCATCGTCGCAGGTGGTGTAGAAAGTATGAGTAGCGCTGAGTTTTATATGCCTGGCGAGATCAAGTGGGGGATTGGTGGTAAAAAAGGAATGCCCCGCGGACACGGGGATCTCTCCATATGGGGGATCCCTTTTTATGACCGGATTCAACGGGCCAGGGTGATGTCTCAACCCGAGGAGAGATATGGGATACTTCCAGCTATGATGTCGTGGGCTGAAACCGCTGCAAAGGAGGAGGGAATTAGTCGAGAAGAATGCGACCGTTGGTCATTGGAGAGCCATAGGAAGGCATGTGCAGCCATCGAATCTGGCAAATTTAAAGAGGAGATTGTACCTGTACCTATAGGGCAGTCCAAAGAGGGTGAGGTGCTCTTTGATCGAGATGAAAATCCGAGGCCGGATACTACATTGGAACAGTTAGCCAAGCTCAAACCCGTTTTGGGAGGTGTTTGTACAGCTGGAAATTCGTCCACTGAAAACGACGGTGCTGCTTCATGCGTGGTCACTTCCGAAGAGATGGCTGAAAGAGTTGGGGCCAAGCCATTGGCTTATATCAAAGCCTTTGCTGTAACAGGTGATGATCCGCGTCGGACTTATCTGACGGTCCCTAAAGCAGTGGAGAAAGCCCTTGAGAAGTCAGGTTTAAGTCTCGACCAAATGGACCTGATAGAGATCCAGGAAGCTTTTGCTGCCCAGGTGCTGGCAGACCTGAAGATGATGAACCTCACGGAAAAAGATTATCCCAAGATCAATGTCAATGGATCAGGGATATCACTTGGGCATCCTATTGCCTGTACGGGCACCAGGGTGCTGGTCACGCTTCTTCATGAGATGAAGCGGAGGGGTAGCCATTACGGCCTGGAATGCATCTGTGGGGGAGGAGGTTTGGGCATTGCGGCCATTTTCGAAAGAATATAAAAGTTAATGGCTCACTTGTATGACACATCAGCCAATGGCGGTCAATCCCCCATCAAGGTACAAGATCTGACCCGTAATAAAATCTGAAGCAGCCGAAGCTAAAAATATACAGGCGCCTACCAAATCCCGGGGTTGGCCTACACGTTTTAAGGGGACATTGGCAAGGTATTTCTGAAGACGCTCTGGATCCTGTAAGGTTGCTGCGGCAAGTTCTGTATATATTAATGAAGGCGCAATAGCATTGACATTAATGTTATAGGGTGCCCACTCAGAAGCTAACGACCTCGTAATCATATCTACAGCACCTTTCGTGGCACAATAACCTTCATTTCCTCCCCACAGGGTGGCCCGCAGCCCTCTGACCGATGATAAATTGATCACTTTCCCTTTCTTCTTCTCAATCATCACTTTTCCAAATTCACTGCAAGATAACATCGTGCCTTTCACATTAACATTGAACATTAGGTCCCAGTCTTCTACAGGGAAATCAACTGCAGCCCTTTTCAGGTTTGCCCCTTGAGAATTCACAAGGATATCCACTGTCCCAAATTTTGATACGACTTGTTTTACCAGTTGGGCGACACTCTGTTTCTCAGTGATATCCACTTGGAATGCCGAAGCCTCTGATTTCGCCTCAGATTGAATCTTTCGAGCTACTTCTTCCAATTTTTGCATATTTCGACTGGCGACCACTACTTTGGCACCCTGCCCAGCTAATCCAAACGCCATAATTTCACCAATACCTCCTGCGCCTCCAATCACCACAGCCACCTTACCATCCAATCTAAATAGATCCTCCATCTTCTTCCTCCATTACCCTATTCTTAAATCAATTGCCAATAATGACTTTGTCCAATACGAAGCATAAAAATAAAATTTTTATTGCTTTTTTAGTCCTATTATCTTCCTCGCTTCGTCAGGAGTTGCAGGCTCTTTATTCAGTTCCCGAGCGATTCTCACTGCACGGGCCACAAACTGAGCATTATTTTTGACGAGTTCCCCCCTACGATAATAGATATTATCCTCCATCCCGACTCGGATGCATCCTCCAAGGATCATGGCCATGGTGGTGAGGGGAAGCTGAGCAATACCCACAGGGGTCACGTTAAATATCGTATCCTCAGGAAGAAAATCGATCATTGAATTGAGGTACTTGGGCGTAGCCTCCACAGCACCCTGATACATCATCCCTAAGACAAGGTTGATGTAATAAGGTTTTTCAACCAGACCCTTCTCGATCAGATTTTCGACTTCACGGAACATGGCATGGCTGTAAACTTCCATCTCGGGTTTTATCCCCAACTCTCTCATTCGTGTCACATATGCCTCTATGTCCTCTCGCATATTTGCAAAAGGGATACCTTTATATTGGCCTGAAACCCGCATCATCGTACCCATATTAAGAGAGGCCATCTCTGGTCTGGCATAAATACATTCAATTCGCTGTTCCAGTGTCAAATTGGGACCACCTCCTGTCGAGTCCTGGATGATGATTTTACACTTGGCGCGGATTCGATCATGAATTTCGTGAAAAATCTCTTTGTTTCCTGTTGTCTTTCCTTCCTTATCCCGGGCATGAATATGGCAGATCGCAGCCCCTTCTTGGTAACAGGCATAGGCAGATTCGGCGATCTCCTCAGGCTGTTCAGGAAGATTGGGATTCATCGATTTGGTCACCAAAGCCCCTGTTTGAGCCACAGTGATAATCACCTTATCTTCTGGCAACTTGATCATATCGGGCTCTCCTTTCACCATATTTGAATTATTTCTAAACGGGTTCATTTCGTCTTTTCGTCAAAACAAAACTCTGTACTTTTATATATTCTCAAAAGATCCATATCCCTCTCTTTAAGGATCTCCTCCAGCTTTTTTCCACTATAATCGAAAAATCCTCTCCCTGTCTTAACTCCCAAGTGGCCCTTTTCAACCAGTTCGAAAAGGCTTTTAGGTCGATTGTCAATCGGAGGATCAAAAAATTCCGGGTTCTCAAGGTTTTTGGTGCTGATGTCAAGGCCGGTGAAATCATATCGCTTGACCAAACCCAATAGCATCATCCTTGGAGCCAGTGCCACTTTTGCAGCTAAGTCGAGTTGATCAGCGGTGATGTAGCCGTTGTCGAGAAGAAAAAAGGTTTCTCTTCCAAGGGCGCGATAGAGACGGTTGATGACAAATCCAGAAATAAACTTTTCCATCCTCACCGGGATCCTTCCCACTTTTTTTAAAAGGTCTACGATTGAATTCATCGCATCATCTTTCGTCTCCGTTCCCCTGACCACTTCGACAAGAGGGACGATATGAGGAGGAGCAAACCAGTGGGCGATTAGGGTATTCGGCAGCCTCGAACTTGGGACTAAATCGAAGATATTGAGGGAAGAGGTATTGCTCGTGAAGATGGTTTTTGGGGAACAAATTTTATCCAACTTTTCGAAGATATCCCTCTTTACCTCCCGGCTCTCAGCCACTGTTTCACAAATGACGTGAGCATCCAAAGCGGCTTCTTTCAGGGAGTCTGTAAAGGTCACACGTTTTAAGATTGGTTCGATCTCTTCTTGCTTCACGATCCCAAATTCTGAAAGCGTACCGAGGCTCGTTCGGATGATGGATCTTGCCTTATTCAATGTTTCCTCGCGCCGGGAAAAGAGCTTCACCTCATATCCATATTGCGCAAAGACCAAGGCCATGCCCGGTCCCATGGTTCCCGCACCAATCACTGCAACATTTTTAATCTCTTCTAATATCATATCAATTCTCCTTAAATCGGAATGAACTTCGATCTATTCGTTTTGGGGCCGACAGGCTGATTGACCCAGAAATGATGATGTCGATGAGAACGGTTCAAAAAAGAGAAATTTCATTAGGGCTCCGGCTCGCCTTTCTTAAAGTAGATGAGTTGCTGGCCTGTTGCAAGAAGAAGGCCTTCTTGATTTCTCACCTCAAATTCGATCAAACCAGTGCGGTTGGATCTTTTCATTACTTTCGCAGTGGCCTCAAGGAGATCTCCGGATTTGCCAGGAGAAAGGAAATGGATACCCTGTTGGAGTGCCACAGCAGGTTCACCAAAGCTATTTCCTGCGGCTTCACAGGCATAATCAGCGACTGAAAAGATAGCTCCTCCATGTGCCATCTGATGCATATTTACTGCGTCATCTGTGATGAGAAGGGTTGCCCGTGCAAAGCCTGATCGAAGTTCGATCAAATTCATCCCAATCCGTCTGGCGAAGGTATCTTCAGCATTGACCTTATTGAAAATGAATTTTAAGATTTCTTTTGAAATCTTTTCTACCACCTACTCTCCCTTTAGAATTTATCCAATTTTTTAAATTTCTCAGTGAGATCGGAAAAATTTTCATATTCGATTCGGTTCAATTTTTTAATCACCTTAGGAAGTGGAGAGCCTTTTTTACAAATGATGGTGAAATCCTTCCCGAGACCGAGGGCGATGCCGAGTTCAAGTAGAACTTCGGTCTTTTCTGGAGCGGAGAGGTCATAGATTCCGAATCTGGCGCGCCTGATCTGATCAATCCGATGACGGATGGATTCTCCTTTTTGGACGTCATGGGCACCATAGATCGGACTCAACCCGCTTCCATCAAAGGCTGATTCGATGGCCTTTAACATCTCAGCATCAGAGATTCCTGAGGAGATGAAATATTCTCCCTTGATGAAGACCTCAACGGTTTTTGGCGTGGTCTGAATCTTCTTAAAGAGAGTTCGATCCAATGTCAATTCCTTAATTGCTCCATGGAGTATGTTTTTCACATTCTCCAGGTCCTTCTTATAACGGAGAGCATTTATCTTTTCGATTTCTGGTGAGGCAAAGGGGGTTTTTCCCATCTCCTGAAATCGGAGGGCTAAAAAGCTCTGGCAGTGAATCGATTTTGGGCTGAAGGCCTTTTCAAGGATTGTCTTTGTATCCTCGTGCCACTTTTTAAACCTCTCGTGATTCGCATGAAGGCCTGTCAATCCTTCAATTCCGTTAAGTTGTTCTCTGATCAGCTCGATCGGATCCCTTTCTGCCATTTCCATCACCTTCGTCTCTGTTCGTAAAGTGAAACGATAGCAATGGATGAAAAGAATGTCAACACTTTCATTTGTGAAAAAAATTACTTGACAATCTATAAATATTATATTAATAGAAATTTCATCAAAAATAATAAATTCTATAAAATATGAAAAAGGAGAAAATTATGGAAATCTTAACCGTGTCCCAGGCCAGTAAATATTGCAAAGTTTCATCTAAAACGATCATCAATTGGATCGATGCAGGTCATCTTAAGGCATATAAAACCGTGGGTGGACATCGGAGAATCAAAAAGGAAGACCTGGATCAATTCCTTAAAGAGAAGGGGATGCCTTTGCCGGAAGAGCTAAAGACTGAAGAAAGAAAAAAGATACTGGTTGTAGATGATGATAAAATCATTGTGGAGACGATTGTTCAGGCTCTTGAAGAGGATGAATATGGATATGAAATGATCTCCGCCTCAGATGGTTTTGAGGCAGGTCTTCAGGTGAATCATTTCAAACCAGACCTCTTGATTTTAGATATTATGATGCCTGATATCAATGGATACGAAGTCTGTCAAAAGATTAAGTCCAACCCTCAAACGAAGGATACGAAGATCATTGTGCTCTCAGCCTATCTCAATGACGAGGCTTTCACACAGATGAAGGAATATGGAGCGGATGCCTGTTTTTCAAAACCTCTTCCCTTAGAACAACTGAAATTCGAGGTAGCCAAACTATTGGGTCTAAAGAAGTGAAGAATATGTCATGGTGAACTTGTTTCAACATCTAATAAAACAATAATATGAGAGACCCTGAATCAAGTTCAGGGTGACAAAATAAGGAGAATTCAATGAAGTTAGAAGAGAGTTTAAAGAGCAAAAGGTTTGTGGTGACATCAGAAATTCAGCCGCCCATTGGAACGGGTGTCCAAGAACTCGTCCGAAATGTTGAACGAATTCGGGGGAGGGTGGATGCCCTCACCGTTCCTGAACTGAAGATCGAGGGGCTGGTGACGGACACAATGGGGACTTGTCGAGCTTTAAAAGAACAAAAATTTGAGCCAATCCTTCAGACGACTTGTCGGGAGAAGAATCGGATTGAACTCCAGGAGCACCTCCTTCGAGCCTCGGAATCAGGAATCGAAAATGTTCTCACTTTCACCGAAGATTACCGTATTACAGGAGATAGCCTCCAGGAGATTATGTTTTTCCATGTCGATTCAGGGAAACTCTTCTCTGTGGTTGAAAGCCTCCATGAAGGTCACGATATCTCAGGCAAGGAGATTCCTGGTGAACCCAAATTCTGTGTGGGTTCAGGAATTGACTCCAGTTGGGGTAAGAAGGTGCCCGATCTGGAAATAAAAGAGATGGAGGAATTAGCAAGTTTAGGAACACAATATTTTCTCACCACACCGGTCTTCGATCTCGATTCCTTCAGTCAATTTATTAAAAAGGTAAGTCCTATTCGAATCCCGGTCATTGCAGAAGTTATCTTAGTGAGGTCTGCAGAGATGGGGCTCTTTCTCAACAAACATGTTAAACCAGGGATGGTGCCCAACCATATTATAGAGAAATTAGCCAAAGCCCCAGATAAAGAGAAGGCCAGTATTGAGATTGTCAGTGATCTTGTGAAAGGACTGAAGGATCTCTGTCAGGGGGTCCACTTCATCCCCATTGGAGCTGAAGACCGTATTTCCAAATATCTCGACGCAGCAAAACTTTCATCGCTCTAACCTAAAGCAGTTAGAACGTTATGATCGTTTCGAACGTTTAATCGTTTAACGAAATGACCGATCCAAACGAACTTAACGATCCAAACGGGTTGCCAAGAAAGGATCTTGTGCCTATGAGTTCTAATGTAAATCGAAAGGTCGGTGCAGGGTTAGTCGTGGGAGGGGGAATTGCCGGGGTTCAGGCCGCTCTTGATTTGGCTAATTCAGGAATCAAGGTCTATCTCTTAGAGCGTTCCCCGGCAATAGGTGGGAAAATGGCCCAACTGGATAAAACGTTTCCTACGAATGACTGTGCCATGTGCATCGTCTCTCCAAAATTAGTGGAAGCAGGTCGACACCTTAATATCGAAATCATTACCAATTCTGAGCTGGTCTCTTTGGAAGGAGAGACTGGGCATTTCAGGGCGACGATTCGAAAACGGCCTCGTTATGTGGATATGAAGAAATGCACCAGTTGTAACGATTGTACAGAAGTTTGTCCCATCCTCCTTCCCAATGAATTTAATGAGGGATTGGATCAGAGGAAGGCCATTTATCGACCGTATCCTCAGGCTGTTCCAAATACCTTCCTTGTTACCAAAAAGGGGACAAGTCCTTGTAAACATACCTGTCCAGCTGAGACGAGCGCCCAGGGCTATATTGCTCTGATCCAGGCCGGTCGATATAAAGAGGCGCTCGATGTGGTCAAGGAATATAATCCCTTTCCAGCCTCTGTAGGCCGTGTTTGTACCCACCCTTGTGAGGAGAAATGCAATCGTGGAAAACTCGATAGTCCAGTTTCCATCTGTTCTCTGAAACGATTTGTAGCGGACTGGGTCTATGAACATCGAGACGAATTAAAACAGAAAGAGGTAGGGAACGGTTTAGAACCGTTCCCTACAAGAGGTCATGAACATATAGAACGTCCAAAGGCCAAGGTGGCTATTGTGGGTGCAGGGCCAGCAGGATTGAGCTGTGCTCATCAATTATCCCGTATGGGTTATCAGATCACAATCTTTGAAGCCCTTCCTGTGGCAGGTGGAATGATGAGGGTCGGTATTCCATCTTACCGTCTACCAAGGGAAGTACTCCAGAGAGAGATCGACGAGATTATCACTCATCCAAATGTTCAATTGAAACTGAATACACCCATTCGAAATATCAACAGCCTCTTTGATGCAGGTTATTTTGCCGTCTTTTTAGCCATAGGGGCACATGAGGCTCAGAAATTGGGCATTCCTGGTGAGGATGTCCTGGGTGTCCATCATGGTGTTCCTTTCCTTCAGGGCGTAAGTTTGGCAGAAAGACATGGGCTCATGGAGGGATTTGAAGACCGATTTATCATCGCCTTCGGAATCCCCATTGCACCCAAAGTAGGTAAAAAGACAATCGTGATCGGTGGCGGAAATGTGGCCATTGATGCTGCAAGGACAGCTTTAAGATTGGGTGCTAAAGAGGTGACCATTGTCTATCGTCGATCCAGGGATGAAATGCCTGCGAATTCATGGGAGATTGAAGCTGCAGAAAATGAAGGAATCAAACTCCAGATTCTCACCGCACCTGTGGAAGTGGTGGCCGAAGGGGGTCATATAAAAGGTGTCAAATGTGTAAAGATGGAACTTGGAGAACCTGATGCTTCTGGACGAAAGAGACCAATACCTATAAAGGGTTCTGAGTTTTTCATTTCTGCCGATACCATGATCGCTGCAGTTGCCCAGGCTCCTGAAATCTCATTTCTTGATGAGACCCATGGTCTTGAAGTCACACCTAAAGGAACATTTGCTGTTGATGAGCATACTTTAGCTACAAACCGGCCAGGTGTCTTCGCTGGGGGGGATGTGGCGAGAGGGCCTTGGATTCTGATACAAGCCATTGCAGATGGAAGGCGAGGAGCTCTCTCCATTGACCGCTATCTGAGAGGTCTTCCACTGCTTACCCCAAGAGAGCAGATTCCACTTCCAGTCGTTGACCTTTCCCGTGAAGAGATTGATAAGATGGTGGAAGAAGGTAAGGTAGATGTATCCCCAAGGACAAAAAATCCTGAGTTACCAGAAGAAGAAAGGATTAGAGATTTTAGAGAAGTAGAATTGGTTCTCAGCGAAGAACAAGCAAGACAGGAGGCAGCACGATGTCTTGCCTGTGGCATCTGTTCAGAATGCCACCTCTGCGTTCAGGTCTGCAAAAGAGAAGCTATTGACCATCAACAGGCAGATGTGCTGGAAGAATTAGAAGTTGGTTCGGTGATCCTCTCACCTGGATATGCCCTTTACCGACCAGAACTCTCTCCAGAAATGGGCTATGGCCGTTATCCCAATGTTGTGACGAGCATGGAGTTTGAAAGGATGCTTAGCGCTTCTGGTCCCTGGGGAGGTCATGTGACAAGGCGATCAGACCATAGGGAACCCAAGAAGATTGCATTCCTCCAATGTGTGGGATCGAGGGAGAAGGAGCACGATTATTGTAGCTCGGTCTGCTGCATGTATGCCACAAAAGAGGCGATGCTCGCTATGGAGCACATTCCAGGAGTGGAAATAAAGATATTTCAAATGGATATGAGGGCGTTTGGAAAGGGATTCGATGCCTATTTCGAAAGAGGGAAGGAGAAAGGGATTCAGTATATTGCCTGCCGCATTTCAGGCTTGGAAGAAGATCCTGAGACAAAAGATATACTCATTCAATACGAGAGCTCAGACGAAGGTCATTGCGTCAAAGAAGAGCGAGTTGACCTGGCTATATTGAGCATCGGTATGTCACCCCTTCCGGATATTCAGGCCTTAGCAAATGCCACAGGGATCGAACTTGATCCTCATCAATTCTGCTTCACCCGGGATTTCCACCCGGTCGAGACGAACCGTCCTGGTGTCTACGCCTGCGGTGCTTTTACAGAGCCCAAAGACATTCCGGACAGTGTAATCCAGGCGAGCGGTGCAGCGGCCAAAGCCCTTTCCATTATTGGGGAAGCTCGTGGAACACTTGTAAGGGAAAAGGAGTATCCTCCAGAAAAAGAGGTCTCTCCAGAGGAAGACCCGCGAATTGGAGCCTTTATATGTAGTTGTGGGACAAATATCGCTGGAGTCGTTGATGTGAAAGAGGTGGTTGAATATGCGAAATCCCTTCCAGGGGTGGTCCATGCTGAAAATACGATCTATACCTGTTCAGCAGATTCCTTAAAGTTAATTCAGGAGAGGGTGAAAGAGCTCAACCTCAACCGGGTTGTGGTTGCCTCCTGCACCCCAAGGACCCATGAACCTCTCTTTCGGGATACGATTCGTGAAGTGGGTCTAAACCCTTACCTCTTTGAGATGGCCAATATTCGAGACCAGTGCTCCTGGGTTCATATGAACCTCAAGGAGGAAGCTACAGAGAAGGCAAAGGACCTTGTTCGAATGGCGATTGCTTGTTCCAGAAATTTAGAACCTCTCCATCAAATTCCGAGAAGTTTGAATCACGAGTGTCTCGTTGTGGGGGGTGGTCTGGCTGGGATGATAGGGGCCCTGAGCATGGCAGACCAGGGATATTCTGTCTACTTGATCGAAAGGGAGAATGAACTGGGTGGAAGGCTAAGGCAAATTTATTACAGTGGCAATGGAGGTGACCCTCAGGCTTATTTGAGAGAATTGATAGAGAGGGTAGAGAGTCACCCAAAGATCGAAGTTCTAAAGGGCTATCAGGTGATAGAGCATGAGGGGTCAGTGGGAAATTTTAAGACAAAGGTAGCCCAATTGGATGGGGCAGGCCAAAGAGTCTTAGATCACGGAGCTACGATCATTGCTACTGGTGGAAAAGAATATCGAGGTAAAGCCTATCTCTTAGGTGAGGATTCGAGGGTAATCACCCAAGAGGAGTTTGAGAAAAGGATTTCCCAATCTGATCCAACTCTCTCAAAGGCTAAATCCGTTGTGATGATTCAATGCGTGGGCCCATGGGATGAGGATCCATCTAAATCTTTTTACTGTAGCAGGATCTGCTGTAGTGTGGCCATCAAGAATGCGATCAAAATAAAAGATCTTTACCCGGATACCTCAATCACCATCCTTTATAAGGATATGAGGACCTATGGCTTCAAGGAAGCATTTTACACTAAAGCGAGAGAAAAAGGGGTTCTCTTCGTTCGATTTAACGAAAAGAAGAGACCCTCTGTCTCTCTTTTCGATGGCCGATTATCTGTTCAAATAGAAGATCCTATACTTCACCTTCCTCTCACACTTCATCCAGACCTACTGGTCCTTTCAGAGGGAGTGGTTCCGAACGAAGGAAGCAAAGAACTGGCAAATCTTTTCAAATTCCCTGTGACATTGGAAGGATTCTTTCTGGAGGCCCATGTGAAGTTAAGGCCGGTCGATTTTGCTACCGATGGGCTCTATCTCTGTGGGATGGCACACTATCCTAAGTCGATCAACGAAACGATTGCTCAAGCAGAGGCTGCTTCAGCCCGGGCTGCAACAATCCTTTCTCAGGAGATGTTACAGGTCGGTGGTGTAGTGGCGGTGGTGGAGGGTGAGAGGTGTGCGGCTTGTTTGACTTGTGTGAGGGTTTGTCCATATAGTGTACCGGTCATCAATGCCAAGGGTGAGGCGGAGATAGATTTAGCTAAGTGTAAGGGGTGTGGCAGTTGTGTAGCAGAGTGTCCGGCAAAGGCAATTGAGCTCATGCATTTCAGGGATTCTCAGCTCTGGGCGAAGTCACAAGCTTTGGTAATTTCGGAATTCGGAATGCGGATTGCGGAATTATAAAGCACTAAAAAGAAGGGGTTAAGTATTCCGAAATCCGCAATCTACAATCCGCAATAGGGAGATAGGGATGGAGGCCGTTCAAGGAGGGGTACGAGAGACGGGTGACGAGAGACGAGTCACCCAGTTTGAGCCTGAGGTTTTGGCATTTTGTTGTGAGCATTGAGCTTACAGTGCGGCGGACCTGGCGGGTTCGATGAGGCTCAGTTATCCTTCGAATGTGAAGGTGGTGAAGGTTCCCTGTACGGGGAGGGTGGATATTTTATTGATCCTTAAGGCCTTTGAGTCAGGGGTGGATGGGGTTTATTTGGCGGGTTGTTTGGAGGGGGAGTGTCATTTCTTAAGGGGCAACCTAAGGGCGAAGAAGAGGGTTCAGTATGTGAAAGGATTATTGGAAGAGGTGGGATTAGGTTCGGGTCGTTTGGAGATGTACAATATGAGTTCTGCACAGGGTCAGAGGTTTGCTGAGGTGGCTCGTGAGATGACGGAGAAAGTCAGGAGTTTGGGGCCATCACCTGTGAAAAGGAACGTGAAACGTGAATCGTGATTGGTGAAATCGGATTAAAAAAGCGAAACACGAGTCACCAGTCACGAATCACGAGTTACGTCTTTTGGAGGAAAAGATGATTGTAGCGAATCGGAAGTCATTGGAAGAGATACTCAGTATGCTCAAGCCTTATAAGAGGGTATTGTTATTGGGATGTAATGAGTGTGTGACGGTGTGTGCGGTGGGGGGTGAGAGGGAGGTTGGTGTATTGGCATCGGAGTTGAGGTTGGTTCGTTCGAGGGATGGGGAGGAGATTGAGGTACGGGAGCAGGTATTGGAGCGTCAGTGTGATCATGAGTATATTGATCAGGTGAGGCCATATGTGG
>Ga0194112_10001215_pt1 | contig 37893 bp, 34 predicted proteins | sample TA2MahC400mmetaG_FD_146191 | JGI IMG/M metagenome (GOLD analysis project Ga0194112, IMG submission 146191) | Freshwater microbial communities from Lake Tanganyika, Tanzania - TA2015016 Mahale Deep Cast 400m | ecosystem: Environmental > Aquatic > Freshwater > Lake | place: Tanzania: Lake... | reverse complement strand
AAGCTGGAATTGACCTGAGCAATGCTCCGGGAACATATGTTTCACTGCTACCAAAAAATCCTCAGAAGGTTGCAGAAGATATAGCTGGAGAATTATCCCAGATTACGAACAGAAATGTAGTTGTGATAATCATCGATACAGATGCAACCTATGAACTTGCTGGAATAAAATTTACATCTATTCCCCAGGCTGTAGCTGGCATAAGATCTAATATGGGAATATTTGGATATGTTTTGGGGAGACTTGGAAAACTGCTGGGTCCGACTCCTTTGGCGATTTCAGTTTTACAGGATGTCGATAGAACTATGGAAATTGCAAAAATGGCTGACAAATACCAAAGAAAAAATAAAAGTAATATTGAAACTGTTTACGATATGAAAAAAGCTTTTAATGGAGAAATAGGTGATATAACAGTGGAGATGCTTGATTCCGTTGAACACACCCCAGCAGTTATCGTCAGGAGAAAATGATCATTATTATTACTATTTTTCTATATGATAATATTTTATTAAAAAAATATAAATAGAATAAATTATAATGTTATACTAAGAATAATTTGATTTCAATAGTAGACTTCAATAGTAATTTTAATGACTTTTTAAATAATAATTTTATTATTGATTTACCATTCTTTCAGAGATTTCTCGTTTGTGAAGAATCTCTTTACGGATATTAGAATAATATCTGTCAGTAATCTCATAAAATTTGAAATAAGTCACAAAAACATGAACATGTAGAATATGCAATATTGTCAGAAAAACTATGTAGGCTTTTGTTTGTGTATTCTACATTTGAAGTCTAAAATAAGTAGTTAGGGGCTAACTACAGTATTATATCATTTATGATGCCTGAAGGGAGGAACTTGAATGCTAAAAGATCCCGTGGTTCAAGAACTAATCACTGATATTACTAAAGAGGAAGAAGATGGTATTTCTATTGTCGAGTGCTTAATAAATGGAAAAATAACCGATGAAGAAATCGCCGAAGAGACTGAATTGAGACTAAACATAGTAAGAAGAGTTTTATATAAACTATACGATGCTGGAATTGCAAGTTACAAAAGAAGTAAGGATCCTGAAACTCAGTGGTACACTTATAGCTGGAAATTCGAAGAAAATAAGATTTTTGAAATGTTAAAGCGGCGAAATGAAGAATTCTCCATGGAACTTAAGGAATGTTTAGAATATGAAGAGAATAACATATTTTTTGAATGCAAAAACAATGGATGCCGTTGCAGTTTTGAGGAAGCTTCTGAAAACAGCTTTATATGCCCAGTTTGTGGCAGTGAACTTGAATTCCAGGATAACTCAACAATAATAGAAAACTTAAAAGAAGAGATACAATTATTGAAAAACAATGGGCATGACTTCAATTTTGAAAATGCCTCTAAAATAGACTCCTAATTTTTAAATTACTATCAATAATTTGGATAAATCGAATTAGAACTCTAGATGTAAAAATGCTAAAATCACTACTTTTTAATATTCAATTTATAAAAATTTAAATGACGTTGAATTCTTTTAAGAATTTTATTAATATTTTTATTTGAATTAATTGAAAATTATTGTAGAATCTGCTTTGAGGTATATCTTTTGACCTTGGAAATTTTAAAACAGGTTAGATGTCATCCTGAAGTGATTGAACACAGTAAAGCAGTTTCAAAAAAAGCTTTAGAGCTAGCTAGACGATTTGATGTAGATACTGAGCTTGTAAAGACAGGTTCTATTCTTCATGATATTGGTAGAGCTAAAACAAACGGCATTGATCATGGAATAGTTGGTGTGAAAATTTTGGAAGATCTTGGATTTCCAGAAGAAATTTTGAAAATAGTTGAAAGACATGTAGGTGCAGGTATAACAGCTGAAGAAGCAAAAGTGATTGGTTTACCTCCAAAGGATTATCTACCTGTTTCAATGGAAGAAAAGATTGTTGCACATGCAGATAACCTGATTCATGGTATCAAAGAGGTTGATATTGATTTTGTAATTAAAAAATGGCAGATAAAACGGGGTTATGATCATCCATCAATTGAAAGACTTCTAAAACTTCACCAAGAGGTTGTAGGTGAGTCAATAAGTTTGGATAAATAAAAAAAATAATAGAAGTGTATTTTTTTTGTTTTAATATTTTTTCTGGAACTAAAAATCATTAATTGCAATGAAATAAAGCTGTTATTTAAAATTAGTATTGTATTTTTTCTCAAATTGGCTTTTAAAACGTTTTCTGGATTTTTCTAAATTTTTGGTGGTTATAGCATTGTTAATTCAATATATTTTTTAATTTTTAATTTTTCTATTAGGTATGAATCACTTAAGCGATGATTTTTTATAATTCAGAAATTAAAAATAATATAAAAAAAATTTCTATGAATTTCACCAATTAGAATGGGATTTAATTATTTCAGTTCCTCATAAACAGATATATTTATGTATTTAAAATTTTTGCTTAAAAAAGAAAATATAAAATATAGGGGGGGTATTTAATGGCAAAATACAGATGCACGGTCTGTAATTATATATTTGATGAGGATAAGGAAGGTTTTAAGTTTTCAGAACTCCCTGATAATTGGAGATGTCCTGTATGCAATTCACCTAAGGGCACATTCGTATTGTTGAGCGAAGAATTAAAAGAAGTTAGGGTAGGGGAATCAACAGTTTCTGATATTTTGGTGCAACAAATGGCTGAGTGGGGTGTAAAATATGTTTTTGGAATACCTGGAACTTCTTCTTTAGGTGTTGTGGATGCTATAAGAAAAAATGAGGGAATGGAGTACATACAAGTGCGACATGAGCAAACTGCTGCTTTCATGGCTTCTGCTTATGGAAAACTTACAGGACATATTGCTGCCTGCCTCACTGTCGCTGGTCCAGGAGCCACCAATTTGGCCACAGGGTTATATGATGCAAGTCTGGATCACTCTCCAGTTCTGGCCATAACGGGAATGGTGAAAAGACAGTTAATTGGACCAGGATCTTTCCAGGAAATCGATCAATATTCTTTCTTTGAGCCAATGACAGTATTCAATAAGACAATAATGTCTGAAGATCAAACAGTTAGTCTTGTTACGCTGGCAATAAAGCATGCAATACTGGATGGGGGAGTTTCGCACCTGGGAATTCCTAATGATGTTCAAAAATTACCCTACATGGCAGAAATCATCCCTTTTGAAGGAAGTTTTCCTAATAAAGCCATCTCACAACCAATGTTCCTTATCATGAAAGCTGCACAGGTCATCAATCAGGCAGAAAGACCAGTAATAATTGCAGGTTTCGGGGCCATGGGACAGGGAGAAAATCTACTGGAACTTGCAGAAAAGATAAGTGCACCCATTGTCACAACCTTCAGGGGAAAGGGAGTTATTGATGAAGAAAATGAACTTTATGTGGGAAGTCATGGTACCATTGGATCAACAGCTTCAGCCAAACTGGTTGAGAGTTCTGATTTACTGATTGTAATTGGTTCTTCGTTTTCAGATATGACCCAGATACCTGAGAAAAGGACTGTACAGATTGATATTGATCCTATGATGATAGCCAGGAAATATCCTGTTGAAGTGGGTCTTTTTGGTAACAGTGCTGAATTGATACCTCAACTGGTAGATTTAGTCCAGGAAAAAAATAGAGACAATTATTTGGATGAGATAAAAAAATTAAAGAAAGAATGGATAGATTTACTGGAAGAAGAGGCAGATTCATCAAAAAAACCCTTAAGGCCACAGTACATAATTAAAGTTCTAAACCACAAAGTTGCGGAAGATGCTATTATAACACTTGATGTTGGAGAAAATGGCTGGTGGTTTGGAAGGAATTTCTGGATGCGCCAAACACAAAAAATGTTGATGTCTGGTTATTTGGCTTCAATGGGTTTTGGGCTGCCGGCTGCCATTGCAGCACAAATTGTATATCCAGATAGGCAGGTGGTATGTATAATTGGAGATGGCGGTTTTGCAATGGTCATGGCTGATTTTTTAACAGCAGTAAAATATGAATTGCCAATAAAAGTATTTTTATTCAACAATAGGCAACTTGGAATGATAATGCAGGAACAGATGGTTGAAGGTTATCCCAATTGGCAAACAGATTTGTACAACTGTGATTTTGCAGAATATGCTAAAAATTGTGGTGGTATTGGAATCCGGGTCACAGAACCAGATAAACTACCGGGTGCCGTTGATGAGGCACTTTTATCAAATAAACCAGTTATTGTTGATATTGAAACTGATCCAAGAAGATTTTTATAATTTAATGTGAGAATTGAAAATATGTTTGGAGTTCAAGATTCTAAAGAAAATAGGGAAAAATGTATATGTCCTTCTTGTCCCAGTTATCCCCACAAAATTGATGGAGAGATTTTGTACTGTTCTCTAGGTAAAAGCGCCTTTGATATTAATGCAAAGTTTTGTATCTGTAATGCCTGCCCAGTTTATTTTGAAAAAAAATTGAATAAGAATTATTACTGTAACAGTGAAGAAGTGGGTGAAAGTGAAATATTCATGCGCAAGAGGAAATCTGATGAGGACAGCTCTTTTTATCAGACTTTGGTGGACATAAAAGACATGGCAGCCACAGGTAAGAGTGTGGTTCGGTCCATGGGGTCATCAAAGAGATTGACATGCTCTTTAGATGATATACACTTCATACCAGCTCAGGTAGATAACATACCTCTTAATTTTGAAGATGATGTAAACACACAGGTTTCACTTGGTCCAAATGCCAGAAAACCATTCAAATTTTCGTCACCTATAATGATTTCAGGCATGAGCTTCGGTGCAGTTTCAAAAAACGTTAAAATGGTTATTGCGGAAACTTCTTCAAAATTAAAGATAGCCTTCAATTCAGGGGAGGGTGGAATCTTACAGGAAGAGTTAGATAAGGCTTCAAATTATCTTATTGTCCAGTATTCTACTGGAAGGTTTGGTGTTAGTGATAAAATCCTTAAAAAAGCTGCGGCTGTAGAAATACGTTTTGGGCAGGGCGCTTATCCAGGTAAGGGAAGTTATTTACCTGCAAACAAGATAACTTCCGAAATTGCCAACGTAAGAGGTTTAAAGGTTGATCAACCTTCCTATTCTCCAGCACATCATTCAGATATGAGAAATCAGATGGAAATCAGAGAAAAAGTTTCTTGGTTACGGGAAATTACTGGTGGAGTTCCGATTGGGGCAAAAATTGGTTGTGGCAATGTTGAAAAAGATATAAAGATTTTAGTCAACGCTAAAGTTGATTTTATTGCTCTTGATGGTTTTGGTGGAGGTACCGGAGCTACTGATGTTTATGTGAGGGAGAATGTGGGTATTCCCATCTTCGCAGCTTTACCAAGGGCTTTCAGATTTCTTCAGGATATGGGGGTTAAAAATGAGATATCTCTTATTGCAGGTGGGGGTTTGCGTACATCTGCTGATTTCGCCAAATGCATTGCACTTGGAGCAGATGCAGTTTATATTGGGACTTCTGCATTGATTGCCATAAATTGCGAGCAATACAGGATCTGTCATACAGGGTCATGTCCAACAGGCGTGACAACACACAATCCTTCCCTGATTAAACAACTGAATGTAGAAGAAGGAATTAGAAAATTAACTAATTTTATTAAAATATCAACACAGGAAGTAGCTAATATAACTCGAATTGTTGGTAAAGATGATGTTAACAAACTGGATTTTGATGATCTTGTTGCTATGAACCGGGATCTGTCTGTTATAACAGGTATAAAATGGTTAGATGGTTCATTAGATAAAATGGGTAATTAAGCCAATAAATTAGGTATCAGGCTTCAAATATCTATATAAGCTATCAAATTTTGAAATAAAAATTTGTTATATAAAATAAATAAAATTGGAATAAAATACATTTGAATAAATGTCAAAAATATGACTGGTAAGTCCACATATTTTTTAAGCTAATTTAAGCTAATTGAGGGATATAGATGAAAATCCTATGCACCACTGAACTATCGCTCCACCGCCCTGAAGCCCGAAGATGGAGAGAACGGATGAAACTTCTCGAACCTCTCGGAGATATGGTTGTGGTTCTGCCATGCAGCATGAGAAAACCATATTCATCATCAAAATCTCACAGAATTTTTATGAAAGCTACAAAAAACGTCCAAGAACTGATCTTGACATCCCCATTTGGGATATGTCCCCGAGAAATGGAGCGAACGTATCCAATACAATCTTACGACGTCTCCACAACTGGCGACTGGTCTCAAGAAGAGATAGATGTTGTGGGAAGAACCTTAAAGGAATATATAGGTGGAAAAAGCGCCATAGCTCATGTAGCTGGCGGATATAGGAACGTATGTGAGGAATATCTTCGTAATTGTGTGTACACCTGCAAAAATGGCAAAACAACATCAAGAGAATCCATAGAAAATTTGATAAAGGAGCTTAAAAAGTATCCAAAAATTTCAAAAAAGGAAAGGAGGTTACAAACATTAAGGTCCATAGCTCGGTATCAGTTTGGATGTAAGGATGCAGATTCCTTAATACCTGATGATTCAAAAGTTTTAGGCAGATTTAACAAAAGAATAATTTATGATGGAAAACAGATTGCCACACTGCTTTTTGATACAGGTTTATATGCTCTTAATATTGAAGGAGGAAAAATATTAAGTGACATGGGCAGAAATTGGGTTGAAATAGATTTCAAACTTAAGACAAATACTCTTTTTGCTCCAGGTGTTATTGATGCAGATTCCCAAATAATTCCAAAAGATGAAGTGGTGATTTTAAAGGACGATGAAGTTGTTGGTGTTGGTAAGGCAGTTTTAAATGGATTAGAGATGAAAGAAGCTAGTAAAGGGGTAGCTGTAAGGATAAGGCATAGAAAAAAGGCATAGAAAATGATAGAGATATTTTGCAAAAGTATAAATATATGAATACAGACATTGAAAAAATACATCAAATACATTCATTTAATTTTCGAGGGATAAAATGACAGACGAATTAGTTGATAAAATAAAAGATGCACTATCAAAAGTCCCTGATCCCCATATGGGAATAAGTATTATGGATATGGGGCTTGTCGAGAGCGTAAACATTGAAAAAAATGATATAACAGTAGCTAAGGTAGTTATAAGACCTACTAATCCAGGATGTATGAGTGCGGCTGGTATGGCAATGAATGCAAGGATTGCAGTTGAAGGACTGGATGAAATTGACAAAGCTGAGGTTATAGTTGAAGGACATATGATGTCAGAAGCCATTACTGATATGGTGAATAAATAAATGGAAATTCCATTTAACATTGCTGTCGTGGTGGGTGTTCCAGGTGTTGGTAAAACAACACTCTGTAGAAAGGTTTCAAGGGCTGTTGGATGCAATTATGTAAATTATGGGGATTTGATGTTGGAGATAGCCCAAAAAGAGCAACGTGCATCTACAGATCCCGAAATGTTCAGACTGGACATGGATGTTCAGCATGAAATATGGAAAACTGCCGCTCTTAAAATACGGGATATGAGAAATGTTCTTGTGGATCTACATGGATTGGATCAATCAAAATGGGGTTATGTCCTTTCTTTACCTATTGAAATCATATCACCAGGAGGTATTATTGTTATAATAGAAGCATCATCTGAGAACATATTAAAGAGAAGAAGTTATGATGAGTCAAAAAAACGAATCATTGAGAACATTAAAAATATAAAAGAACACATGAAACTTTTAAGAACTTCAATGGCAGTTTGCTCTGCAATTGCAGGCTGCAATTTTTTGATACTGAAAAATGATGTCTTTGATGAGTGTTTTGAGAATATGTTAAGACTTTTCAGCAAAGGATATATATGATAATCATTAAATCTTGAAACTGCCTACTTCCAGTGCTGGGCGTCAGAATCATTAAATTAAAATCTAATAAATAATTAAAATCCTCATTAAAATTACCGTTTTGATATTCTATTCAATATTCAATTATGGGCCCGTGGCTCAGCTTGGTTAGAGCGCACGGCTGATAACCGTGAGGTCCTGGGTTCGAATCCCAGCGGGCCCATCTCTTTTTATAATTGGATTTGTTATTTATGTTGTTATTTGGATGTATTTTTAGTATTCAAACATTATTATTTGAATAATTTTTTTTTATTTGTTAAATTATCTTAAATTATTGGATTTTTTTTCAAGTTCAAATTAGATTTCCCATCTAAATATATGAAAATCTATTCATTACTTATTTTAACAAACTCCTCAAGTTTTTCAAGCGCTGATCCAGATTCAACAGCATTTCGGGCAATTTTAATTCCATCTTTCAAGTTTTTCGATTTTCCAGCTAAAAAAAGAACGGCACCAGCATTTACAAGGCTTAAATTAAGTCTTGCTTCCATTTTTGGGGTTTCTTTTTTTCCCTCTAAAATCTGGATTACAAGTTCGATGTTTTCATCAATTCCCTCAGGGGCCCTTATAAATTCTGGGTTTGCCCTTTTTATCCCCAAATCTTCAGGATAAATTTCTCCTTTATGGATTTTTCCTTCATCAAGAATTGCAAACTGGGTTTTCCCGATAATCGAAATTTCATCCATCGCAGGTCTCCCATCCTCATCGAAACCATGTACCACCATAGCTCTTTTGGTGCCTAAGTTTTTCAGGACCTCTGCCATTGTATCCACATATTTAGGATCAAAAACTCCAAGAAGCTGGATATTAGCATTTGCAGGAGAACTAAGGGGACCTAAAATATTGAAAACCGTCCTAATACCGAGTTCTCTTCTCACAGGCATGACATGCCTCATTGCAGGATGGAAATTTGGAGCGAACATGAATCCTATCCCTGCCTTCTCAATGCATTCTTCTACTTTTTTCACATCACATTCTATCTTCACTCCCAGTGCCTCTAAAATATCAGCACCACCACATTTGCTTGTTATACTCCGATTACCATGTTTTGCAATGGTAACACCACATGATGCAGCTATAATAGCTGCGATGGTGCTCACATTGAATGTTTTGAACCTATCACCGCCAGTACCACAGGTATCTAGGAGGGGAACCTCCAGTTTTGGTGATATTTTTATGCAAACATCACGCATGGCATTTACAAATCCGGTGATCTCTTCAACAACCTCTCCCTTGGTTGTGAGTGATGCAAGAAAAGCTGCCATCAAAACATCACTAGCATTACCACTTACCATCTCCATCATGCACTCGTAGGCCTCTTTTTCACTTAGATCCTGCCCTGAAACCACCTTTTTCAAACATTCTGCAATCATCTAACCACTAACTCTATAACTTATCTTTTTGTTGCTTCCTTCATTTCCCTGCAACATTTGCCAATTTTTTCTATCATCAAATCCTTATTTTCGAAATTCTCTGCAATTATATCGATAACTGCACTTCCAACAATTGCACCATCGGCTCCAGCTTTAATAACCTCTTTTACATGCTCTGGTTTTGAAATTCCAAATCCTACACATATTGGAAGCTTACTGTGATCTCTCATTCTCCCTATAAGCTCTACAGTACTTGTTTTTAAGTCAGATCTAGTTCCCGTAATTCCCATAACTGAAACTACATATAAAAAACCTGAACACAATTTTACCACCTTTTTCAACCTTTCATTACTTGTAGTTTGTGCAGCAAGAAAAATCTGATTAATTCCATTAGCTTTAGCAGCTAAATATGCATTTTCTGCTTCTTCAGGAGGTAAATCAGCTGCGAGTACAGCATTTACACCACTTTTTTTCGCCGATTTATAGAAATTGTTGATTCCATTCTTATAAATTAAGTTATAGTATACGAGAAGCCCTATGGGGATTGATGTGAATTCCCGCACACATTTTATAAATTCAAATCCCTTTTCCGTGTTCATTCCAGCTTCAAGAGCTCTTATATCAGCAGCCTGAACTGTAGGACCATCTGCAACAGGATCACTGAATGCAAATCCTATCTCAAGTGCATCAGCCCCCTCCTCAACCATTTCTTTTACAATTTCAAGAGATGTTTCAAAATCAGGATCTCCTGCAACAACAAAGGGTATAAATGCACTTTCATTCTCTCTTTTAATTCTTTTAAACATTTCTGCATAGCTTTCTACCTTCATATTTATCCTCCATCTTTTGAACAATGATTAAAATGATCAGAACGTTTAAAATCATATCTTCACTTCCATCTCACGGGCAACGATGAACATATCCTTGTCCCCTCTTCCTGAAAGGTTTACAACTATGGTTTTTCCCTCATTTTCCGGTATTTTGGCATATTTTTCCAGGTATTCAACTGCATGGGCACTTTCAAGTGCAGGGATTATGCCTTCATACTTTGAGAGAAGTTCGAAACCTCGAAGTGCATCTTTGTTTGTGATAGCCACATATTTAGCCCTATCTGTAACCTTAAGATAAGAGTGTTCAGGCCCCACTCCTGGATAATCCAGACCAGCTGAGACTGAATGAGCCTCTGAAATCTGCCCATCATCATTCTGTAAGATGAACGATAAAGATCCATGTAAAACTCCTTCACTCCCTCTACATAAAGTGGCTCCATGTTTTCCACTATCTAATCCTTCTCCTCCTCCTTCTACACCAATTAATTCAACTTCTTCATCATCCAGAAATTGGGAAAATATTCCAATGGAATTACTGCCACCGCCCACACAAGCTATAATAGCATCTGGAAGTTCATTTTCCTTCTCTAAAATTTGATTTTTCGTTTCCTTTCCAATCACAGTCTGAAAATGTTTGACCATCATGGGATAAGGATGGGGGCCCATGCTGGAGCCTATAAGGTAGTGGGTGTTCTCTACATTTGCAATCCAATCTCTGAGTGCATCGTTTATAGCATCCTTTAAGGTACGTGATCCTGTTTTTACGGGTATAACCTTCGCACCTGAAAGTTCCATTCTAAAAACATTCAATTTCTGCCTTTCTATGTCTTCACTTCCCATATAAACTTCTACAGGAATTCCAAGCATTGATCCAACCACAGCAGTTGCAATGCCATGCTGTCCCGCCCCTGTCTCTGCAATTATCCTTTTTTTGCCCATGTATTTGGCGAGAATTCCCTGTCCTAATGTGTTGTTTATCTTGTGGGCTCCTGTATGTAGCATGTCCTCTCTTTTAAGGTAGATTTTGCATCCAAGCTTTTCTGAAAGATTACGTGCGAAATACAGTGAGGTAGGTCTTCCTGCAAATTCCCTCAGATAATAGTCAAGTTCTGTATTGAAATCCTTATCATCCTTATATTTTAAAAATGCACTTTCAAGTTCCTCAAGGGCAGGTATGAGGAGTTCCGGGACAAATATTCCTCCATATTTACCGAATTTGCCATCTAAAATCATCATATCACCTTAATTTAATTGTTAATCTAATTCTTTCGCAATCTTCATTACTTCATCTATTTTACCGGCGTTTTTGATTCCTGGGCAGTCTTCAACGCCTGAATTAGCATCTATAAAATCAAATACCTGTTTAATGATTCTCCCCTCTTTTTTTATTTTCTCTACATTCATTCCTCCGGCAAGGAAAAGTTTAATATCGTTATTAGCATTTTTTGCGATTTTTGCAGCTTCAACTGCAGCTTTAATAGGGATCTGCATTCCAGTTCCACCTGTTTTTCCTTCGAGTTCATAATCAAAAAGAAGACAATCGCAGGCCGCTGAAAAATTTTTTATTTCCTCTCTCTTTAGGGCATTGATTTTTTCTGGGATTCCTATAGCTTTTATGATTTTTAAATCATCAATCGAATCAATTAAATTATCAATTTTCTTAATTTTGTTTATTTCGGGAGCTGCAAGCGAATGAAGCTGTATTGTTTTTATAGTGGATTTTTTTATTCTTTCTTCTGCCTCTTTTAGATTTTCAGGTTCAATTACAAGGACGGCTTTCTCTTTATTTTTCATAGAAAATGTTAGGTCGTTTATTTCCTCTATTTCCACAAACCTTTTGGATCTTTTTATATTTATAAAACCTATCAGGTCCGCTCCATATTTTTCACAGGCTTTCATGTCCTCTATTCGTCTTATTCCGCAGATCTTGACATTCATTTTCGTTTTACCTTTCCATTCTTTGCTGCAGTGACTATTTCTCTGACTTTTTCAGCCATTTTATCTGCACCCATTATACCTGTACCCACAAGCAGTGCATCAGCTCCATAACTACATAGATTCTCTACATCTTTCGCATTTTTAACTCCACTTTCTGATATAAACACGATTTCAGGAGGAACGAACTTTGCAAGGTCCCTAGTTCTATTGAAATCCACAGTAAAATCTTTAAAATTCCTGTTATTGATTCCTATTACCTCTGCCCCAGCATATACGGCCTTTCCTATCTCTTCTCTATTTTTGCATTCAACAAGTGCGTCAATTCCTAAATGATTACACAGGTCAATTCCATCTCCTAAATCAGGGTAAATGCCGGCTAATAGAAGCACTGCAGACGCACCACATGCTTTTGCCTCATAAATTTGATATTTGTCTAGAACAAAATCCTTTCTAAGCAGAGGTAGATTTGTTACATTTGAAGCGATTTTAAGGTTTTTCAAACTGCTTTTGAAAAATGTTTCTTCGGTTATAACAGAGACTGCACTTGTTCCCCCATTTTCAAAAATTTTTATAGCAGTCTCAATTGGGAGATTGGAAATTTTACCACGAGAAGGAGATGCAGGTTTGTATTCACAGATTATACCTACTTTTTCATCATCGATAATGGCTTTTTTGAAATTTGTTCTGATTTTAACCTTTTCAATATCTTCTTTAAGTTCAGATATTGGCTTGTGTCTCTTTGTTTTTTGAAGGGCTTCTTTACTCTGGTTTATTATCTCAGAAAACTTGTTCATGCTTTAATCTCCAGAAAATTTTTCAAAATTTTACGTCCATCTACTGTTCCTATGGATTCAGGATGAAATTGAAGACCAAATATAGGATAATCCTTATGTTTTATTGCCATTATCATGCCTTCCTTCGTTTCGGCAGTGATTTTAATACAATCTGGAGTTGTTTTTTTGTCACAAACCAGTGAATGATACCTTGCAGTTAGAAGGGGGTTTCCAACACCTTCAAATATCCCACGTTCCTGGTGGAAAATCTTGCTTTGCTTTCCATGTACGGGTTCTGCACGAATTATTTTCCCTCCGAAAGCTGTAAAGATCCCTTGATGTCCAAGACAAACCCCTAAAATAGGTATTTCATTTCCAAGCTCTTTTATGATCTGCATACAGATCCCGAAATCCCTCTTGTTAGTGGGATTTCCAGGTCCTGGTGATATCATAATTTTTTGAGGTTCGAGCTTTTTTATCTGTTCAATGGTTATTTCATCATTCCTTCTGACCATTATATCCCCTCCAAGCTCTCCTATCATCTGATAGAGGTTGTATGTGAAAGAATCATAATTATCGATTATCAGTATCATTTTTCCTACCTTCTGATTCACCTGCAATTTCAAGGGCTCTTACAAGTGCAAGTGCCTTGTTTTCACATTCGAAATATTCGTTTTCAGGGATGGAGTCATGAACAATCCCTGCCCCTGCTTGTATTTTGGCATTATTTCCGTTACAGACAAGAGACCGTATGGTTATTGCAAAATCTGCGTTCCCATTTAATGAAAAATAACCCAGAGCACCAGCATAAGGTCCACGAGGAATTTTTTCCAGTTCATCTATTATTTCCATTGCCCTTATCTTCGGAGCTCCGCTTACAGTCCCTGCAGGGAAAATTGAGGCAAAAGCATCCACTGAGGTCTTCTCTTTCTGGAGTTTTCCAGTGACTTTGGAAACTATGTGTTGCACATGAGAGAATTTCTTCACCCCCATGTATTCTGGGACATGCACAGATCCAAAATCACTCACCCTTCCAACATCGTTTCTTGCAAGATCAACAAGCATTAAATGTTCTGCTCTTTCCTTTTCGTCTTCTAATAACTCTTTTTTGAGTCTTTCATCTTCAGCTATGTCTCTGCCACGTTTTCGCGTTCCAGCAATAGGAAATGTTTCGATATTCCTCCCTTCCACCCTTACAAGCATTTCAGGAGATGAACCCACTATTTCATGATTTCCAAGCTTCAGGTGGTACATATAAGGGGAGGGGTTCATTTCTCGAAGTTTTTCATAAAACGAGAGCTTGCTGCCTTTGATTTTGTATTCATGAGCATTCGAAATTACGCTTTGAAAAATTTCACCAGCTTTTATCCTTTCTTTAGCCTCAAGTACCATTTCTTCAAATTTTTCTTTTGAATAATGTTGTTTTTTTGCTTTAAAAGTTATTTTATCTGCTTTAAATTCTTTTTTCGCGAATTCATTTATTTCTTCTATTCGATTTTCACCTAAAGTTACGTATTTGCATTTGTTACCCAATCTGTCGAAAATTATTCCATCCAGAAACAAACCAAACTCAAAATCTGGAAAAACGCCTTTTTGAATTTCAATATTCTCAAAATGTTTTATAGCTTCATAGGAAACATATCCAACCAGTCCTCCGCTGAACCCTTTTCCTTCATTATTCTTTCTGATCAGACCTTTTATTTCATCAAAAGGGTTTTGGGGTTCAATTTCTTCTTTATTACCATTTTTTTCGATTTCCAGAACATTTTCATGGGCCTTCAAGGTTGCAACTGGTTTGAAACCTAAGAATGAGAATCGAGCCAATCCACTATCACTTTCCATGGATTCCAGAAGAAAAGCGCTTGAATAATTGGAATAAATTTTTTTAAACAATTCAAAAGGAGATTCAAAACTGAGTTCGAAACTTTTAAGTTTTTTTAATCTAAGTTTGCCAAAAACATTCACAACTGTTCATGATTTCACCTTAAAATATTTATTATAGAAAATCATATACAATATAGTACTATTTAAAGCTTTGTGGTATATATCTGTACATAAATTAGTGGAGAGATTTTATGTGGAAAAGGATAAAGCATAAATTTGAAAAATTCCCTGCCCGAATGGAGGTTGCAAGAACAATAGTGGAATTAGGGCTTCGAGTGGGAAATAATGGCAAAATATACTGTGGAAGTGTTGAAATAAGCGACGTTGCCCTTGCAAGAGCTGTTGATGTTGATAGAAGGACTATAAAAGCAACTGTGGATGTTATACGTAGCGATAAACAACTGGCATACATATTTGAAAACATCCTTCCTGCTGGTCCCTTGGTAAAGAAAGTGGCTAAAAATTTGGGATTTGGAATTTTAGAAATAGAAGCAGAGGCTGAAAACGCAGGGATAATCGCTGGAGCCACAGAATTAATCGCAGCCCAAAATATAAGTATCAGACAGGTTCATGCAGGAGATCCTGAACTCGAAGAGAATCCTCGCCTTACAATAATAACAGAAAAACCAATTCCAGGAAGTTTATTAAATGAATTTTTGAAGATTCCAGGAATAAGACGGGTTTCGATTTATTAAGATGCATTGATATAGAAAAATCCTTTGATTTAAATGTTTAAAAATTAAAATAATTTTATAGTTTTGAATTTAGTACAGATTCTAAAATTAAGAGGCAAAAATAGTTTAAAATTTTATATCTGACTATATTAAGAAATAATTTAAACGAAGTATATATGGTAAACTATTGTATTAATTGAACAGGTATTAAATAAACAATTTTTCATTTGAAAAATTATTATAACAATAAAAAAAAGAAATTGTTGATTTACTCTTCTTCATCAAGCACTTTTAACAATCCAGCCCATGCTTCTAAGGATTCTTTCGCTGCTTCATCGGTTAAAACTTCTATAGCATATCCTGAATGCACTAGAACGTATTTTCCTTTCTCCACATCTTCAACAAGGTCTAATTTCACTTGTTGTCTTACTCCTCCAAAGTCAACAACTGCTGTATCATCATCAATTTCTAATATCTTTGCTGGCGCTGCAATACACATTGAGATCTCTCCTTTTATTGTATTTGTATTATAGTTACTTTTAATATGCACCTTACAATATAAAGATATGTTCTTGGAAGTGGTTGTATGAACATCGTAGTTATTGGAGGAGGACCTGCAGGTAGAACAGCTGCAATCGAAGCATCTGAGATTGGAGAGGATGTAATTTTGATTGAAAAAGATAAGATAGGAGGTACGTGCCTAAACGAAGGATGCATGGTCGTATGTGGGTTAAACGATGTTGCAAGATTTTTAACTGATGCAAAAAACTTCAGTGATTTGGGGATTGTAGCGAAAGATTATGAGATATCATTTGATCAAATAACTCACGGGATTAAGAAGATAATAGACAAAATAAGAGAAGTTTTAGAGGTTGAGACTAAAGAAGTGGATGTTAAGATAGTCTATGGAGATGCAAAGCCTGAAGATAATGAGGTTGTTGTGGATGGCAGAGAATATGAGTACGACAAATTGATAATATCAACAGGCTCAAAACCATTTATTCCTCCAACAATAGAAGGGGCTCAAAATGCTATAATTTACAAAGATATATTGAAGCTTACTAAAATTCCAGATGAAATGGTCATAATCGGTGGTGGAGTTATGGCAGCTGAATTTGCAGGTATATTCTCTGCCTTAGGCTCCAAAGTGGATGTTTTATGCGACTATAATTTTTTAATGATGCTTGATGATGATATAAAAAAACATGTGGTTGAGAACTTCCTTGATGATGTTAGTATCCATGAAAATATCACAGTAAAGAGAATACATGAAGCTGGTGTATCCACAGATAGAGGAGAATTTGAGGGTTTAGCGCTTCTTGCAGCAGGAATGGTCCCAAATTCTGAAATAGTAGATGGCATTGTGGATACTGGCAGAAGGGGCGAGATAATTGTAAACAAAAGGATGGAAACAAGTCACAGGGGTATATATGCAGCGGGGGATGTAACTGGAGGGATAGGCACAACACCTGTTGCAAGAATGGAAGGTGTGGTAGCTGCAAGAAATGCGTGCGGAATCTCACAGGAGATTGATTATCGTTTCATACCTCATGCCATTTCTTTATATCAAGATATTGGTTTTATAAGCTTTGGAAATTCAGGAGAAAAGGATAAAGATGAAAATAAAGAAGATGAGGAAACAAAAAAGGTAGTCGAAGGATTTATTCCGGGTTCTGCTGGTCCGGGGTCGTTTTGGGGCGTACTTGATGGTAAAACAGGACTTACAAAGACAGCAGTTAATATTGAAACTGGCGAGATAAAGAAACTGTTTTCTGTATCTCCTTCGGCTCGTACAACCATGGCTTACATGTCCTTTCTGCTTCGGGACAGTTACAAGACCCAGGATTTCGATGATTTTCTGGAGACACATCCTTCAACAGATGCAGTTTATAAGCTGATGAGGTATTTTGCAAAATTTTTATAATGATCTCTAAGAAGCTTATAAATGTCTAAAATTCAATTAGAGATAAATCAATGTATTTGCAGCGCTAAATTTTTATGAATTGAACTCAATTAAATTAGAATAATAATCTAATAACTATGAATTTATTTTTTCGTCTATCTTCACTTTTTTTGTTTGAACAAGATTGTAGATTATCTCTGCAATTTTATCTGAAGATTTTAAAATATCTTCTCCATAACTTGATGCAATAGTTTTCATTTCAAGTATACGGTTAAAAACGTTTTTTATGGTAAACTCTATATCTTCTAAATCTCCTTCAACCACAGCACCTTTGAATATTTCTGCCATTCCATGATAACGACCATATTTAACACCGCCTAATGTTATAACAGGTAATTCACAGGCGAGGGCTTCGTGTACCATTACACCATCATCAGAGAGTATTGAAATGTCTGCCAGTCGATACAAATCATTCATCCAAGGGGTATAGCCAAGATATATAATATTTTCTTTTTCTACATTTTTTCGCAGACTTTCATTTCTTAAATTCCCTACTACAACGATGTTTGCATCAATTTCGCTTTTTGAAACTTTTGAAGCTGCATGTGCCATTTTTTCAAAGAGAATAGAACCTGAAGATATCAGTATTGTTTTTAAATTTTTGTCATAACTATCTGGCAATTTTTTAAGAGCGTTTTCCCTATTTCCATTAATTATTTCTGGATTCACAGGAAGATATGCTTTTTTAATCTTTTCGTTTTTTATTTTTCTTTTAAAATAAGGAGATTCAGGAAGAACAATCGCGGTGGTTATCTTTGAAACTATTTTAGAGTCATATGGGGTGGCTACAATGCCCACAGATGGGATGTTGGACATTTTCGCAGCTAAGCATCCAACAACTGCACCACCACCAATAATCCCCACTACAACATCAGGATGGATTTTTCTATACAATTTAATGGCTTCAAATACACTCTGCAACGTCCTAAAGCCAGCTTTCACCAAGTTTAATTTAGTAGCTGCATGTCCACCAGCTTGGGGAATGGGCGTCTTATGCCAGATTAAATTTTTCTTTTTAAATAATAGGCCGGAAGCACTTGGATCTAGCGCGAATTCGCACTGTATGTCATATTTAGAGAGGGTTTGTGCAATGTTATGGGCTGTTACCGCATCTCCACCTATTCCTCTTCCAGTGATCATGAATAATGCTTTCATTTAAACTCCTTTTCCTTCAAAAAATTTCAAAAAGTTATTATCAATAATCTCTTATTTCCAATGATTTTAGTCCTTTAGATCAAATAATATTTCGCAGGATTATGCGAGGATTTTAAAGTTGTTGGTGGAATTGATTTAATTGACTTATGGATATTTTCATATATTTTTTTAAACATTAGACATTAAAGTAAATTCTTATTGAAGCCCTGGTTGAAGAAGTCAGCGTTCCATATAAATTCGTAAATTCCAGATATTGTATCCACAAACTCCTGATACTGATTCCATATGGCTATGGCTGTTTCAGATAATGCTGTATTTCCAGATAGCTTGCAAAATGCTATTAACATCTCCTTTTTATCCCTCACAATGAGTTTGATGTAAGGAACAGGGAAAAACTTAATTTCAAACGGCAAATCTTCCATTATTACCTTGGTTGGAACTTCGATATGGTCTACTCGGCATTTAGGGGCTGTGAGCATCCTTATATTTACTCCTTTTTTTGTTGATTTTTCCAGATAACTTTTGAGTCTGGGGAGTTCTTCTGGGAACATTAGACCTCCCATGATGAAAAGGGATTCTTCAGCCCGGGATATAATTTCCATCTCCTTATTAACGATTTTTTCCTGGCCATGGACGAGCCAAATTGGCGCTGGAACCTGTGGAATCTGGCTCTCGTATATATGGTTAAGTTCAGCCTCTGCAAGATCCATACCCTTCTTAATATGATTTTTGGATTTCTGAAATACTTCATGGGGAGGTATAACTGTAAATTTCAATGGTTTTCCTCTGCTCATTTCAATGAAACCTTTCTTTACAAGATTTTTCAGCACTTGATATACTCTTGAACGTGGTACATTAGCGGCTACACTAATTTCCGTGGCATTGGCTGAGATTAGAGAGGTTAAAGCCACGTATGTGTGTGTTTCATAATCAGTGAGTCCCATAAGTCTGAGTGCCTCTAAAGATGCCCTGCTTAAGGCCATAATTTTCACCTCCACACATTCAAATATAAATATATTGTTTCATTTTATACTCTTTTAGTTACAAAATATATAAATGGTTGTTACCAGCAGATCATATAGTTAGATGTGGAGAAGGTGAAAATTGTGACTTTGGAAAACGAATATGCTATTATAACCTCCAATTTAACCAAAAAATTTGGAGATTTCACTGCAGTGGATAATTTGAACCTTAAGGTGAAGACAGGGGAGATATACGGGCTTTTAGGCCCTAATGGTGCGGGTAAAACCACCATCATCAAAATGCTATCAAGCATCAGTAACCCCAGCTCCGGTGAAGCAACGGTTCTTGGAGAAAAGATTCATTATGGTATTATAGCCTCAAAAATCGGCTACATGCCACAGGAAACAGGATTGTACCTGGGACTTACAGTGGATCAGAACCTAAAATTTTACGGAAGGATTTTCGACCTTAAAAAAGAAGAAATGGAAAAGAGAGAAGATGAACTCCTGAAATTCGTAGACCTAGTGGATTGGAAGCATGAAATGGTGGAAAATTTAAGTGGAGGGATGAAACACAGGGTTTCCCTGGCATGTACACTTATCCACGAGCCAGAACTCCTTTTCCTGGATGAACCAACTGTGGGAGTGGACCCCGAACTCAGGGTATCTTTCTGGGAATATTTCCATCAGCTACGTGAAAAAGGAGTCACCATCCTCATAACCACCCATTACATGGACGAGGCCCGTCACTGCGACCGCATTGGTTTTATGCAGCGAGGCCGGATAATAGCTGAAGATAGCCCTCAGGAAATTCTTAAAAGAAGCGGAAAGGATTCTCTGGAGGACGCATTCCTAGAGTTCTCTAAACAGGACGAAGGGTGATCAAATGAAGCTTTACCGTGTTATGGCAGTGAGCCGCCGGGTTTTCCGTGATGTGGGCAATGATAAGCGCAGTTTGGCCATGCTATTTCTGGCTCCTATCTTTGCCATGTGTGTTTTTGGTGTGGCCTTCAGTGGTGATGTGGAAGATGTGAATGTCATCATCGTCAACCAGGACCAGGGATTCACCCCACCCTTGGGTAACACCACGTACCTCTCAGAAAAGATCATTTCCAACATGGATACCAAGGTTTTGAATATCCAGAATATGAGTAACATTGATGAAGCCCGGCAAAAAGTGAAGGATGGCAAGGCATCTGCTGTGATCATATTCCCTGAGAACTTTACTCAGAACGCTTTATTTAAGACAAAAAACTCATCTTATCCTGACAGTGCAGAAATAATAATTCAGGGTGACGACAGTATTACCAACATAAAAAATGCCATTCTTAAAACTGTGAACCAGGCCATTTCAGACACTATGACTGTGGAAGGGGTAAATCCTGCCCTTAAAGTTACCTCGGACCCAATTTATGGTAAGGACGCCGAGTTCATTGACTTCTTCGTACCCGGAATACTGGCATTCGTAGTCTACCTCCTTACTACCATATTAACTCTCATAACCTTTGTGGGGGAACGGGCTAACGGCACCTTGGAAAGAGTGCTGGCCAGTCCAGTAACAGAAGGGGAGGTTGTAACAGGATACGCCATTACTTTCGGAACTCTGGGCGTTTTGCAGGTTGGGCTTTTAATATCCATTGCTATTTTGGTCTTCAACATAATTGTAGTGGGTAATGTCCTTCTAGCCTTCCTAGCCGTGGCCATACTGGCTATAACCTGTCAAGCCTTGGGTATATTCTTATCCAGTCTTGCTAAACGGCCGGAACAAGCCATACAATTCTTCCCATTCGTAGTGTTACCGGCTTTCCTACTTTCAGGAGTATTCTGGCCCCTGCAAGCGATACCCGATTGGTTAAGGCCCTTATCATATCTGGTGCCACCCACTTACGCCGTGGAAGCTTGCCGGTCGGTAATGCTCAAAGGATGGGGACTGGATAAAATATGGCCTGATCTGGTGGCCCTTGTAATATTCGCCCTCCTATTCCTGGGTCTGGCTGTTTGGTCCTTGAAGAGGGGGAAAAAATAATCTTTTTCCTTTTTTTCCACATTTTTTTCTTATTTAGAATCTATTAATCAGAAACAGTTTTAATGGCATAAGGGTTGTAAAACAGCCTTCTAAAACCTAAAAACACGAAAAAACTGTTTTTTAAAATTATGTTGCGATTTCTCAATATTATTCTGCGTAGAAGATCCCCTAAACCACCACCAGTCAAAACATCCATCAAGTAATCTCCAAAGTTGGGATTTGGAATTTGAAGTTGATCCTCTAGGAATTTTCTTAAGGTTTTTCGTCTTAAAAAGGCTATAAGGATTGAAGTTAATATCAAGAGGATTAATACGGATAAAAATACTCCCCAACTTCCCCAATGATGGAAATTAGTTATATTGATCCCTAATAATGTGTATACTATCCCCAGACTAACGCCAAACGAATGGTTTCCCACTTCCCCCATCATGATTTTTCCTTGATAGTCCAAGGGGGCATATCCAATACACGCAGCGAGAACGACTAGAGCTGAAGAATAAGGGTTTCCTGCAGTCAGATAAAGAAGAATTGCTATTATTGAACTCATTATGATAACAGTGGAACATGCTGTCCCTGGCTGCATATCAGCGATGTTGAGGGGTTGGATCATCAATGCAATAAGAATAGAAGCCGGTCCAAAGTAAAAATATCCAATTAACATTACCAGAAGCATGCCTATACCTCTGGAAAGCTGTCCAATATCGATAGAACTTCCTTTAATTTTTTTTCGACCAATTAAATCATCTACAAACGCAAAAACACCTATTATTGCAATTAGATCTCTCATAGGGGAAGGAAGTAAGAGTATCATAACTATAAATGCTGCTATGCCCACAGCACGTGGTGTTCCACCCCTTATATCGGTGTATAGATTACCACCCAAAATTTCGAATATTTTTTTAAAAATTGGTGTTAGAACTGCTGATAATACAAGTGCGAGAATAACATTAATGTACATTTAAACACCCATAAAGATTTCAATTTTAAATTATACGAAATTTATTCTAAAATTACTATTAAATTCGATAATTCGTTAAAATGTAACTAAATAATCTTAGAAAATTCCTTAATTTAAATATTATCCACAATTTTCCATTTATTGCAAATCATTTTTTTAAAGATCTTTTTAAATCCAATATTGTTTTTTGATTAATAATTTAAATGAATTTACGAATTTTTGATGGATTTTGAATTCAACAATTAATTTAAGCCATATTAACACAAAAATTTCTAATTTGAATTATAAGTTCACTATTACCTCATCTACCTTAAGCTGTATCTTAAAAGTCCTGCAATACCACCAAGAGCCATAAGCTGTTTACCACCTTCATGTTCACTGCTTACAACCATTACTTTACCACCTGTATTCTCCACCGAATCCATTATTTTCTCAATATCTGCTTTACGTACCAATTCATCTATAACAAGCAACTGATATACGGCACCAGCATTTGAAGCCTCCCCAACTTCATCTCTACCATAAGTGACCTTATCTGAAGTTCTTCCAATCTCCTCTAAAACTTTCCCGACAATTCGCATTTCCTTAGCTATTCTGTTTTCGGCAGCTATTTTCTCGATTATACCCTTTTTTAGGACCTCCCCTATTCCTGCTCTCCCTCCTGCTCCGGTGCTTTCTATTTGGGATATTTTGGCCATTTGCGGATATTTTTCACTTAAAAATTGATGAAAATCATTTTTCGAAAACCCGGGACCTGCTATAATAATGCTTTGAATTTCTTTAAATCCCAAAATAGCCACATAAATTTCATTGTAAAAATCAAGCACTGCATGTCTTCTATTTTTCTGTAATATCCTTTTTCCAGAAATATGTCCAATTATTGGACCGTAATAATCAATTCCATACTGTTTTACAATTCCCAGATCAGCAACATCATCTTCTATTGCAACAATAATTGCTGATGGCCTCCTAGAGGCTTTTATAGCCTCTTTGAGCCTTTTTATAGTCCATCTTGACCATGTATCTTTTTTGATTTTCACAGAATTATTTAGCTTCAAATCCAAGGTGTGGTGGGATCCTAATGGCACCAAATCCTCAGGACCATGCTCTATTGTGCCGGTAGCTCTGAGTTTTCCAGTATATTTATGAAAATTTATATCTTCAACTCTTATTCCTAAAAAAAACGTCTTTTTAATACCTCGATCACTCCTTATGCGTTCCCCGCTTGTATCCTGTATTCTTCGCGTGGTTTTTGAAGATAAGATGTCTCCCACCTCTATTATATGTGATAAATGCCAAAGATCGTCTAATGTTTCTGGAACAAGCTCAATTATTCCCTTCCGGAAATCTTCATGGACGATGCGCATTTTAACCTCAAACTAACAAATTCGTTTTTTTAAATATTTAATGTAAGAATTTTTATTATTAATTATTGTTTTATTATTATTTCAAATAATTCAAAATCAATACTGATTTTTGAATATTATAGATTATATTAATAGATATTCATTATTAATAGATATTAATAGATTTACTTTATTTAGTAGTTATTTTCGTTTTTTCTAGCAAAGTAAAAGTATATTAAAATTTTCATTTGACATTCTCAACTGTTTTTTTATGCAGTGTAAAATTTATCAAATTTATTTGTGGGATGAATTTTATATAAAACTTATTACAGAAGATTTATATGGGGATATTAAATGGCTGAAAATTTGGAAAAAAAGATAAAAGAAGCATTGAATGATGTAAAACCATGGCAAAGAGTGCCAACATCTGTAGTAGGTGTTTTCCTGGTGAAAACGCCAACGGTTGGCGGTCAGGAGACAATAATGGTGGAAATAAATCCTGCTGATGATCAGGGAAGACCAATAAAAAGAAGAGGTATATATCTACGGACAAATTCTGAACTTGAGAAATTTAGGGAAATCATGGAAAAAGAAAAACTAAAGGATTTACTGGGTGCAATAGAAAATATGGCTGGCTTAAATAAGGGAAAACCAATAAAACCTGTTGAAATTTGATTTAGTTAGATATTGGTTATAATAGTATTTATTTATATATGAATTAATTTCTGGGGGTCCTATGAGAATTGCTGTAATTGGTGGAACCAGAGGACTGGGTAACTGGATTGCTGAATTTTTAAAAAATAGAGGATTTGATGTTGTAGTAACTGGGAGAGACAAGGGCACTGGAGAGAAGGTATCAAAAAAACTGGGTATAGAATACACACATGACAACACTAAAGCAGCTTCAAAAGCTCATGTAGTTATAATCTCTGTTCCAATTGATGTAACCTCTTCAGTTATAAAGGAAGTAGCTCCCTTTATGAGAGAAGGCTCTCTTCTTGTTGATGTTACTTCTGTAAAGGAGAAACCCACAGAAGTCATGCATACATGCGTTCCGCCAGGTGTTGAAGTTTTACCAACCCATCCAATGTTCAGTCCAAGGATTAGGTCTTTAGACGGTCAGCTTGTTGTAATGACTCCTTTTAAAGAGGGTAATTGGCACAAAAAAGTATATGAATTTCTTAAGAAGGAAAATGCAATAGTTTTGGTGACTACTCCTCAACTTCATGATCAAATGATGAGTATAGTTCAGGGACTTACTCATTTTGCATATATTGGCATTGCAACCACCATTAAAAAGCTTCAGGTGGACGTTAAAGAGTCTAGAAAATTTGCAAGTCCAATATATGGACTTATGCTTGATATTATCGCAAGAATTGTTGCTCAAAATCCTTATTTATGTTATTCAATTCAGAAAGAAAATAGGTACATTGAAAAAACTCATGAAACATTTCTTTCTACCTACAGAGATTTGAGTGATATGATCTCTAACAGTGAGGAAGAAAAATTTGTTCGAACCATGAGTTCGGCAGCAAAACATCTGGATGACCTTGAAGCGGCTCTGGGAAGATCTGATAAGGCCATATCAACATTAACAGAAGAAATCAGGATACTTAAGGATGCTATTGGTGAAGAGGTTGGTTTGAGACATATTTACTCTGGTAAAATCCATGTAGGGATCCTGCAGGATTTATCACCAGACACAGTGAGTTTAAATTCAAGTAATAAAAAAATTGAATTGAAATTATCTAATGTAGAGGTTTTAAGTAGTGATGAGCTTTTAGGATGGAAAATTAAAAATTGCCAGCAGAGAACTTACGATGTTTCAGTTGTATTTCCAGAAAACTGTGTACCAGAAATCATTTCAGATTCTATAAAAATTTTAACAGATGTTGTTGAGGCAGAAGTACTTGATGTATATAAAGGTAGGCAGATACCTTCTGGAAAAAAAAGTATTACTATTCGTTACACACTTATAAATCCAGATTGTAGATACCAAGTAGAAAATCTATTAAAAGGATTTGGAGGTATAATACGTTGATTAATAATTTTTAGTACTTAAATATTTAATTTATTCAAATAATAATTCGTTTAAACTCTTTTTTTAATTTTATCATTAATTTTTGTATTACTGCAAACCGAAACCTTTATATAATATTAGTTACAAGGTATTATAATAACGTAAGTTAACTAAAACTTCAATTACATTAAAATTTATTTTTAAGTTATTTAACAATGATAATTGCATAAAAAATTTAAATGGAGTGTCTTTATGGTTAATGATGAAAAAATATTAGATGAAATGAAATTAAAAGTTGCAGAAGCATTTTCACAGTCTGATGTTGGCAGATCAATTGCTAGAATCGACCCAGCATGCATGGATAAGCTGGGTTTAAGGGATGGAGATATAATAGAAATAGAGGGCAATAAACTAACAGCAACAACAGTTGCATCTTCTCATTCAGATATTGGTCTGGGTATAATAAGAATTGATGGATACATAAGGAAAAATGCTGGAACCTCCATTGGAGATGAAGTTAATGTAAAACGTGCAAAGGTAAAAGAAGCACAAAAAGTGGTTTTAGCTCCAATTGAGCAGCAAATAATGATAAGGGGGGATATAAAACCGGCTTTTGTTGGTAGAGTTCTATCTAAAGGTGATATGATACTTTCTGGCTTAATGCAGCAATCAATGAGGGGGGGACTTTTCGACGAATTCTTCAGAGATATGAGAACAGATTTTGCACCTATGGGGGAGCTGAAGCTGGCAGTAGTATCAACAAAACCTACCGGAGCAGTTATAATTACTCAAATGACAGATATTGAGCTTCAAACAGCTCCAGTGGATGTTTCAAAGCTTGAAGGAATTAAATCAATTGTAGATGTAACCTATGAGGACATAGGAGGTCTGAAAGAAGAGGTGAAAAAAGTAAGGGAAATGATAGAAATCCCACTTAAAAGACCCGAACTCTTTGAAAGATTGGGAATTTCACCTCCAAAAGGAGTATTGATGCATGGACCACCAGGCACAGGTAAAACATTACTGGCAAAAGCAGTTGCAAACGAGAGCGATGCTCATTTTATTGCAATTAACGGTCCTGAGATAATGAGTAAGTATGTTGGAGGCTCTGAAGAGAGACTTAGAGAAATATTTGAAGAAGCTGAAGAAAACGCGCCATCCATCATATTTATAGACGAAATAGATGCTATTGCTCCAAAAAGAGAAGAAGTAACTGGTGAAGTGGAAAGGAGAACCGTTGCCCAGCTTCTGACCCTCATGGATGGTCTAAAAACAAGAGGTCAAGTGGTTGTTATTGGCGCAACCAACAGACCAGATGCTCTTGATCAAGCAATCAGAAGACCTGGTAGATTTGACCGAGAAATTGAAATAGGTGTACCTGATAAAGACGGAAGAAAAGAAGTTCTGCAGATTCATACCCGAGGAATGCCCCTTGATGATAAAGTGGATTTAGATGAAATCGCAGAAATCACTCACGGATTTGTAGGTGCAGATCTAGAATCACTCTGTAAAGAAGCTGCAATGAGAGTTTTAAGGCGAGTGCTTCCTGATATAAAGGCTGATGAGGAAATACCAAAGGAAACCTTAAAGAAAATGATTGTCAATAAAGCAGACTTCAAGGAAGCTTTAAAAGAAATTCAACCATCTGCACTTCGTGAAGTTCTTGTACAGGTTCCAAATGTCACCTGGGATGAGATAGGTGGATTAAAAAGTGCAAAACAGGAATTGCAGGAGGCAGTGGAGTGGCCTTTAAAATATCCAGAAACCTTTGACAAATTTGGAATCAGACCACCTAAGGGTGTTTTAATTTTTGGACCACCAGGCACAGGTAAAACTCTCCTTGCCAAGGCAGTTGCAAGTGAAAGTGAATCAAACTTTATTGCTGTTAAAGGGCCTGAACTCCTATCAAAGTGGGTTGGTGAATCTGAAAAAGGAGTGCGTGAAGTTTTTAGAAAAGCAAGACAAACTGCACCTACTGTAATATTTTTTGATGAAATAGATTCATTAGCTTCAACAAGAAGTGGTGGAAGCACAGATTCAGGAGTCACACAGAGGGTTGTAAACCAACTTCTAACAGAAATCGATGGACTGGAAGAATTACAGGATGTAGCAGTGATTGCAGCTACAAACAGGGTGGATATAATAGATCCAGCTCTAGTTCGACCTGGCAGGTTTGACAGACATATCAAAGTAGATGTTCCAGATGAAGAAGCCAGAATTGAGATTTTCAAGGTTCACACAAAGAACATGCCACTTGCAGATGATGTAGATATTAAAAGGCTCGCAAAAGATGCGGATGGATTTGTTGGAGCTGATATCGAGGCTGTGTGCCGCGAAGCAGTTATGTTAACCCTCAGAGATAACATGGAAGCTGAAAAGGTAGATATAAAATATTTCAAGGAAGCAATGAAAAAGATAAAACCAAAGAGCGAAGTAGAACAGGTGCACTACCACTGATCGCAGTTCAAAAATAAAATTTAAATTAAAAAAACTTTTAAAAGTGGAATAATTTGATTTCCACTATTTTTTTATTTTATTGGTTAATCAACGACTTTTTATTTTCTTTATTTTTTTTTGTTAATAATTTTTAATAGACTAATTCTGAAAATGACTAAATTTTTTAAAATTGATTTTTATTATTAATGCATTTAAACTTATTTTTTTAAAATTTGAATTGTTTAAAACTATTTTTTTAAATTTCACCTTAAACTATAAAAAGGTTAATATATTCAACACTATTTAATAGTTTAATATCACAGCATTTATTATATCACAGCTTTGATAAATAAAAATTAAAGAAATTAAAGAAAAAAAATAAGAAATTAAGTTTCTAGTTAATTATCTAAATATCAAAAAAGGCTTTATTTTATTTTTAAAATGTTAAATGTTAAGGTGAAAAAATGAGTTACAAAGTTAAGGATATTTCACTTGCCCCGCAAGGTAAGATGAAGATTAAGTGGGTTCAAAGACACATGCCTGTCCTTGAACATATAAAGAAGGAGTTTGAGAAAAATAAACCCTTTAAAGGAATAACAGTGGGGTCATGCTTACATCTTGAACCAAAAACAATAAATCTAGGTTTAACACTTCAAGCTGCTGGTGCTGAAGTTGTGATGACTGGTTGTAATCCACTTTCAACTCAAGATGATGCTACAGCAGCTGGAGCTTCCATGGGGCTCAATATTTATGGTTGGCGGGGGGAAACTGATGAAGAATACTACCAGAACATTCACCGTGTTTTAGATCATAATCCAGATATTTTAATTGATGATGGGGCGGACATGATCTTTCTCGTGCATCGGGAGAGGAAAGAACTCATTAAAAACATAATCGGTGCGTGTGAAGAGACTACAACTGGAATTCACAGATTAAAAGCAATGGCAGAAGATAAAGCACTAAAATTTCCAGTTATTGCGGTAAATGATGCATACACCAAGTACCTCTTTGATAATCGTTATGGGACTGGTCAATCCACATTTGATTCCATAATGAGCACAACTAACATCTTAATTGCCGGAAAAACGGTGGTAGTATGTGGATATGGATGGTGCGGTCGAGGTATCGCTATGAGGGCTAATGGTCTCGGTGCAAACGTTATTGTAACTGAAATAGATCCAATAAGGGCGCTAGAAGCACTAATGGATGGTTTCAGGGTCATGAAAATTGGAGAAGCAGTCAGATATGCTGATATTTTGATAACAGCTACAGGGAATATTGATGTAGTTGCTGGAGATCATTTTAAGGTCATAAAAGATGGTTGTATACTCGCCAATTCAGGTCATTTTAATGTTGAGATAAATAGGCAAGACCTTAATAAAATGTCTGTTAGGAATGAAAAGATTAAAGAGGACATAGAAGAATTTGTAATGGAGGATGGGAGAAATTTGTACCTTCTTGCTGATGGAAGACTTGTTAATTTGGCAACTGAACGCGGACAGGGACATCCAGCTGAAATTATGGATATGAGTTTCTCTTTACAGGCTTTATCAGCGAAATATATTCTTGAAACTAAGTTAGAAAGTGGAGTTTATAAATCTCCAGATGAAATAGACAATACAGTTGCAAAATTAAAATTAAAGGCCATGGGAATAGAAATTGATGAATTAACCAGAAAACAGGCTGATTACCTAGAGGATTGGAAAGAAGGAACATAAAACTCAATTAAAAAATTTAAGCTTGAATTCATATTATGATTATAAAATGGGATTTTTAAATGGGATATTTTAACATAATCAACAAGGGTGCAGGACCTGTAAGACTTTTTGTTGGTGGAGTTCATGGAAATGAGGGGCTAACAACCATTAAAGCTCTCTCTATAATTGGAGAAGAAGATATTAAAGATGGGAAGCTTATAATCTACAACTGTGATGAAAGCAAGTATATAAGCACTCTTGACGAGCGTTACTACAACTTACCGGTAGGAAAGGAAATTTTATCCTTGATTACAAACTATCAGCCTGAAATATATGTTGAACCACATTGCTATAGACCTGACAGTTTCTCTAAACTCACAGATAAAGATAGAAAAAAGAAAGTCGGAGTTCCACCCCTTATAGAACTTGAGGAAGGTGTTCTTATAGGTTCTGTATCACCATTTATCAGAATCAACTATTTTAGGAGACAAGATGTGTGTGTAACTCTAGAAATACCATGTTCGCCATCTCCAAAAGCTTTAGATGTTTATATAAATGTATTGAAAGTTATTGCAGGTTCAAAGGATAGGTCTGAGATTGAAGATAAATTAAAGGTTAAATATCCTTCACAGGTTAAAACTGCTCGTACATATGCTTTAGAATTTTTTGGGAATTATCCGCCATTCTAGTTTTATTTCTACCATTTAAATAATTTATTGAATTTTTAACTGTTAAAATTCTGGTTTAAAATTTTTTAAAACCATTCCTCAAGACTTTTTTGGGTGCTATCAAGTTTCTTAAGCTTTCCAACTGCTCCAACCACCCGATCCTCTGAAAAGCTGTGTTCCATGCATAAAAAATCAATTATTTTTTCCTTATCTGGTTTTTTCCACTTTAGTTTATAGTCAGATATTATATCTGGTTTAAGAAAGATATCTCTTATAAGTTCAGGATCAACTTCCATTTCAATTTCAAGATGTTTCAATGCGTTCAAAAGGTCTCCATGCTCTTTGATCAATTTTAAACCTTTTTTTGCACCTATTCCCTTTATTCCATCATTAAAATCCGTTCCAACAAGTATAGCAACGTCAACTAACTGTTCTCGGCTTAAATCAAGCTTTGCTAAAATATTTTTAAGTTCAATAAGCTCTAAGTTAGCTCTTGTACCAGCAACAGCCAGATTTCTAACCATTCTTGGTGATCCAAATAGAATGCAGTCATAATCCTGGGAAGCAACACACCAGGCATCTCCATTTTGCACCATATAAGAAGCCTGGGCTTCACCCTCACCTGTTGCCTGAATATAGGGGATTCCCATAAAGTCTAGGAGTTTTTTTGAACTTTCGATGACCTCTGCAGACATTCTTGAGGATCTAACTGCATATTTACGTGCTTCCTCAATCTCGCCCTCTTCAAGAGCTTCTTTCCATTTTTTTTCAGATTCTTTCCTTATTTCACTTCTTTTAACTCTTGTATTGGATTTCAAAACATGAGATTCACCATCAAAAACATATATGGGTTTTATACCTTTCTCAACAAGTGAAGAAGTCCTGTACAGAATGCCGCTTAAATGTGATGTGATCCTACCTTTATAATCCATAAGCGGAGTACCATCTCTTTGTCTTATACTTGATAAAAATTGATAGATGGAATTGGCAGCATCAACAGCTACAACTTTTCCTTTCAAATCCTCAAATTTTATTTCCTGAAAAGATACGATATCTTTGAACTTCACTCCCATTTTAACCACAATTTAGGGGGATTTAAATATATTTATTAAGCTCATGTTTTTTTGGAATTTTATAAAAAACGAATTGTTAACTTGGAATCCTCTATATTTGAAATCCTTAATTTAATATATGATAATTATTTGATTTTTTTGTTTATTACGACATTATCTTTTCTGTAATTACTCTGTAAATAAACTCTTTGGAAATGTTTCCTTTATTCTTATAAGAACCTTATCTTTATGAATTATATTATAGGTGCGGGTTAGCATTGGAGAATTTGTATTGAAGATTTGAATGAGTTCTTCACTTGGTTCTTCAACTCCGATATGCATTATTTCCCTTCTGGCCTCAATATTATACTTTTTTAGAATTCGTCCAATAGGAATATCTGCTCTTATTAAATCCTCTTTAAAGTTATTATTAGGTCTATTTACAGGTATAAGGGACACTGCGTGAATAAGGGGTTCTTTGTGTCCTATAACTACTATTCGATAGTTTACAGTATCGCCCTTGGCTATGCCTAATTCATCTGCTATCTTTGTGTCTGCTTTCCTAAATTCCTGTATAAGTGTTTTAATATTCACCGGACCTTTAAGAACGTCTAGTATGGTGGTCACAGAGCCATCAGTAATTAGAAGTATCTTCTGGGCACTGGAGAGTTTTCCCACCCTTTTTTCAACTTTTTTTGTCCAATCGGATATGTTCATGTCCATTTTATTCACGAGGGTTTTTTATTTCTCCATAAATTGATGAATAGGCCACAACTGCTGGGTTAGCTAGGTATATTTTAGAATTTGGATCACCCATTCTGCCAATGAAATTTCTGTTGGTTGTGGATATACAGACCTCTTCAGATCCTAAAACACCCATATGGGCGCCTAAACATGGTCCACACCCGGGATTGCAGACTATGGCGCCTGAATCTATGAATATATCTATGATTCCTTCTTTTATGGCATCTGAGTATATTTGCATTGAAGCAGGTACCACAATAAGTCTAACATCACTGTGTACTTTTCTCCCCTCTAAGATCTCTGAAGCAATCCTTAAGTCTTCAAGACGGCCATTTGTACAAGATCCTATAAAAGCTTGATCTATAGAAGTTCCTTCAACTTTAGAAATTGGGTTAACATTATCAACATTGTGGGGTGATGCGATTTGAGGTTCCAAATTATTAACATCAAATAAATATTCTTTTTCGTAATTGGAATCCTTATCTGATCTTACTAACTTTGAATTATCCACCCCTCGCGTTTTAAGATAATCAAGAACAGCTCTGTTAGGTTCCATTATACCATTTTTAGCACCCATCTCCACAGCCATGTTGCAGATGGTCATTCTGCCAGATACATCCATAGAATCAACAGTTTCACCAAAAAATTCCAGTGCTTTATAAGTTGCACCATATGAACCAATTTTACCAATTATATCTAAAATAACATCTTTAGCAGTTACATATCGCTGTAAATTACCTTCTATATCTATTTTGTAAGTTTCAGGGACCATGAACCATGTTTGGCCAGTTGCAAATACAATAGCCATGTCTGTTGCACCAACACCTGTTGCAAATGCTCCAAACGCACCATAGGTGCATGTATGTGAATCTGCACCCACAATTACATCTCCAGGTTTAACAAAACCTTTCTCAGGCAATACTTGGTGGCAGATCCCTTCGCCATGTGTGTAAATATTTTTTATGCCCTGTTCTTTTGCAAATTTTCTTGTAACTTTTTGGAATTCAGAAGATCCTATGGTGTTTGCAGGAATGTTATGATCAAAAACAATAACAATTTTTTCACGGTCCCATACTTTATCAGCTACTTTCCTGAAGGTTTTTATTGTGGGCGGTGATGTTCCATCGTGAGTCATGGCCAGATCTATATTGACCTCAATGATTTCACCGGGATGTATGTCGTCTTTCCCAGAAGCCTTTGCAAGAATTTTTTCTGTGATATTCATTATAAATTCACACCTTTAAAATAGGATTTTGTATGAATACAAAAAAACGCGGTTTCTATTAACAACATCTAATTTACATATCAAAAGGACCACGTACAGATCTGACGATTTTATTAAAGAGTTCATCGTTTATGTATATACCTTCTTCTCTCTGTTTTTTAACTTTTTCAACGATTTCACATAATTCATCTCTTGTAACATTTATTCCGCATTCATCGAGCTTTGCTTTAACTGCTCTACAACCTGAATGTTTTCCAAGAACTATTCTTCTGTGGTGTCCTATCAACTCTGGCAGGAATGGTTCATATGTTAATGGTTCTTCAATAACAGCATCCACATGTATTCCTGATTCATGTCTGAATACATTTCTTCCTACTATTGGTTTATTTTCAGGTATTTTCATGTCGGTAAGTTCTTCAACAAGCTTGGAAAGTTCATAAAAAATATTGACATTAAAACCCAGATCAACACCATATATGATAAGCAGGCTCATCACAAGTTCTTCAAGGGATGTATTTCCTGCTCGTTCTCCTATTCCATTTACAGTTGTGGATATAGCGCTAGCACCAGCTAAAATACCAGAAATTGAATTTGCAAGTGCAAGCCCAAAATCATTATGACAGTGCAGGGCGATTTCAGTGTTTATATGAGATTTTAATTCCTTTACTAGAAAACCCATGGCATAAGGATTTATTGCACCTACAGTATCTGCTATATGAATTCTATCTGCTCCAAAATCCTCTGCTTTGTTATAAATTTTCTTTAAGAAATCCAAATCTGTTCGAGTGGCATCTTCAGCAGAAAAGGCTACAAATACTCCATGATCTTTAGCATGTTCAATTGATTTCATACACGCACTAAGCGTTTGCTCCTGGCTCATCTTAAGTTTATGTTTTAGATGGAGATCAGAGGTGCCTATAAACGTTATGATACCATCAACATCACAGTCCAATGCCAGATCAATATCCTCAGTTTTAGTACGTGCTAGAGCGAGTATATCTGCATTTAGATCTTCTGCGGCAATGGCTTTAACAGATTTTTTCTCTTCATTTGATACTATGGGAAAACCAGCCTCAATTTGATGAATACCGAGTTCGTCCAACTTTTTTGCAATTTTCAACTTCTCAGGAGTCCTTAAACATACTCCTGGTGTTTGTTCTCCGTCTCTTAATGTTGTATCATAAATGGTTAATTTTTCTGGAAATTTCAAATCCATGGATTTGTTGAAAGGACTGACAAAATATTTCAAATGTTTCCCACCTTGATGTTTTTCAGAAATTGTACAACTAGATTAATTATATTTAAAATTTTAAAATTTATGTTTTTGTGAATTTTGTATCAAATAATCAAGTTTGATTGTTCCAATTCATTTTAATTAGTATCTTTTAGTTATCATTATCTTTAAATTATTTTTTAGTTATCATTATCTTTTTTAATTATCATTATCTTTAAATTATTTTAAATTTTTTTTTGTTAATTTTGATTTAAGGTTAATATTTGTATTTTTTTTGTTCAAATGGATCAATTCATTATCAAATATAAATACCGAGCATTTCAAGATAGGATCTTCGCTCAAATCCTTCAGTTACTCCAAGCTTTTCATAAATTTTGAAAATTTCTTCAACCACTGTTTTAAAATCATCTCCTTCTTTGGCTTCTTTTTCTATTTCCACGAAATTTCCAACCATATGAACATTATCAAGGCAGATAATGAACCCATCTAAAAAATAGCTTTCCCTATCTTTTTTTATAGTTGCAACTGGTGAAAATCCTAAATTTTCCAAAATTAATGTTGCCTTTTCAACATTTTCTATTTCAACCTCAATTTCTTTGCGTGTTTTACTTATTTTATCCATTTTAGCTCCTTTGTATGTAAGAATTATTTTTGATGCTTTTTTTTGAAATGTCTTTCTTATTCTTAATGCTTCATCGGTTTTTGCAAAATCTCTGTGAGGAGCATTAAAATAAACATCTTCCTGGTGTTCTTTTTTTATTTTAGTTGCGCCTATTTCAGTCAATTCCTTTTCAATACCATCAAAATTTCGCACCCTAGCTTTAACTTCCACTTCTATCATTTGATCACTACAATTCTCATAATCTTAAGATTAGTTTTAGATTTATTTTATATTCTGTTTATCTAGAATAATATGAAAGACATATGGATCTATGAATAAATAAAATTATGAATAAATTCAGATTTTAATGAGGGCATGTTATGGTAGGACATCCTCCTGAATACTCTGAATTTGCACTTATGTATCTTTTATCTGATTTATTGTTCGAAATTGTATTTACATATAAAACTTGCTTTTTTTTGCTTCCATAGCGATAAACTGTAATACCTTTACATTTAAGCTTATATGCTAAGCGAAAAATTTCAGCTACATCAGCAGGTGTTATATCAGTTTTAAGATTTACAGTCTTTGCAACAGCGTTATCTATATGTTTTTGAAACGCTGCTTGCATCATTACATGCCATTTAGGGTTTATATCATGTGCTGTGACAAATAGGCGTCTTATATCTTCTGGAATTTTGTCAATATGTTGGATGGATCCACTCCTAGCAATTTCCATCATCAAATCTTTGCTGTAAAATCCTCTCTTTTTAGCTATGTCTTCAAATAGGGTATTTACCTCTATTAGCTTTTCACCTTCCATAATGTCGCGGACAAATGAAACAGCAAATAGGGGTTCGATTCCACTTGTTACATTTGTGATTATGCTTATTGTCCCTGTAGGTGCGATAGTTGTTGTCGTTGCATTTCTCATAACAGAGTATCCTTTCTTATCCCATATGCTTCCTTTAAAATTGGGAAATGATCCTCTTAACCTACCATGTTCAACCGAAATCTTTCTGGCTTCCTTGCTTATAAAGCCCATGATCTCTTCTGCCACATCCAGTGCTTTATTTGAGTTATAGGGAATCCCACACATTATGAGCATTTCTGCAAAGCCCATAATTCCTAGACCAATTTTTCGATTATTCCGGGTTTCAGCTTCTATCAGGGAGATGGGAAAATTGTTTGCGTCAATTACATTGTCTAAAAAATGTATTGCTGTTTTAATAGTATATTTTAACTTCTTCCAATCTATTGCATTGTTTTTTACCATTTTAAACATATTAATAGAGCCTAAATTGCAGGATTCGTAGGGTAAAAGTGGCTGTTCACCACAAGGGTTAGTTACCTCTATTTTACCAACTTCAGGAGTTGGATTGTTTCTATTTAATTCATCTAAAAATACTATTCCTGGTTCTCCACATTTCCAAGCCATCTTAACCATAAGATCGAATACTTCCCTTGCCCCAAGACTCGTTACAATTTCTTCATTTCGGGGATTTACCAGATTATATTCTCCATCATTTTCAACTAGCTGCATAAACTTGTCTGTTACAGCAACAGACAGGTTAAAATTGGTTAGGACACCTTCATTCTCCTTTGCTCTTATAAACTCAAGGATATCAGGATGATCAACATTCAAGATCCCCATATTTGCCCCTCTTCTTCGTCCTCCCTGTTTTATAACTTCAGTTGCAATGTCAAAGATTTGCATAAATGATACGGGTCCTGAAGCAATTCCTTTTGTTGATTTTACAACATCTCCTTTTGGTCTCAACTTAGAAAACGAAAAACCAACACCACCACCAGATTTATGAATTATAGCCATGTATTTTAGTGCATCAAATATTCCTTCCATAGAGTCGCCAACAGGCAAAACAAAACATGCAGAAAGTTGGTTTATAGGAGTTCCAGCATTCATTAGTGTTGGAGAATTTGGAAGAAACTCTAGATTTGACATAGCCTGATAAAACTCTTCTTCAGTTTTTTTGATGTCTGCTTTCCTATCATATAGAAGATCAACCTTTGCTATCGACTCAGAAACTCTTTTGAACATTTCCTCAGCTGTTTCAACAATTTCTCCATATTCGTTTTTCAGCAAGTATCTTTTTTTGAGGACTTTCTTAGCATTCAATGATACTTCTAAATTTTCCGCCAAATGAATAACTCTTTTGGATTCTTTTATATTTGCACACTCCTAGTTATTTGAAAGAAAATTAAAGAGAAAATAATTCTAGATTATTATTTTCTTCATTTGATTGATTATAATATATTTTTTGATTAATATTATATAACACGTGAACCCTGATTTTACTAATTATTTATTTACAAAATTAAAATAATTAAAAAAAATTTTTCTTTTAAGATTAAAATCAGTATTTTAATTTAGAGAATTTCTATTTACCTCATTTTTGAGTTGATTTTTTTAAGTTTTTGAAACAGGTCTTTTTTGAGTTTTATTTTTGATGTTTTTTTCTTTTTTTAGCATTAATTTCATGTTATT
>Ga0194112_10001213_pt1 | contig 37909 bp, 47 predicted proteins | sample TA2MahC400mmetaG_FD_146191 | JGI IMG/M metagenome (GOLD analysis project Ga0194112, IMG submission 146191) | Freshwater microbial communities from Lake Tanganyika, Tanzania - TA2015016 Mahale Deep Cast 400m | ecosystem: Environmental > Aquatic > Freshwater > Lake | place: Tanzania: Lake... | reverse complement strand
TTGCCCGAATAATATGATTTTGTGTATTGTGGGAAAAGCTGATTTTAAAGAAATTCTTAGATTAGCAGAGAAAAATTTTGGAAATCAAAAAGGAAAAATCCAAAAATTTAAGATAATGAAAAAAAATGCAACGCGAATTGAAAAAAGAAAAGGCATAGATCAAGCAAATCTCACTTTTGCGTATCATGTTCCAATCACTAAAGACAGAAAAAACTACGCAGCATTCGTTCTTAATACTCTTATGGCTGGCGGACTTTCGTCAAGGCTATTTCAGGAGATTAGAGAAAAAAGAAATTTAGCATATGCTGTTAAAGGCGAATCTAATATCGGTAAAGATTTTGCGTATAATTTAATTTATGTTGGAACAAAAAAGGAACATGTAAACCTAGTCAAAAAAATTATTTTAGAGGAATTTAAAAAAGCCTCTCAAAATATCAGTGAATTCGAACTTGCGTCTGTAAAAGAACAAATAATCGGAAATTACCAAATATCTACAGAAGATTCCCAATATCAAATGGTTAATCTTCTTCTGCATGAAATAAATGGAAATGCAAAAGATTTCTATAATTTTGAAAAAAACATTTTGAGTGTAAAATTAAGAGAAGTTAAAGAACTTGCAAAAAAACCTCTTAAAAAATACAGTTTCTTTGCTTTGATTCCGAGATAGATTAAATGTAATAATTAATCTTAAAAACTATACTTAATCTAATTTTTTATGTTTGTCGTAAAAGTTCCAGGAATTAATGGGCTTGGAAAAACAAAAGGATGCGAAAAAGCAGGAAATTTCATACTTGCAGCTTTAAAAGAAATTTATAGTAATGAAAGAGACATTCCTATAGATGTTAAACTTTTAGACCTGGAAGAAATACATTTAGATAACTCTAATCTTGAAACTACAAATAAACTAATCTATGAAAATGCGCTTGAAATTTTCAGCGAAAAACAAAGAGCAATCTTCCTAGGAGGAGACCACTCTATAAGTTATTCCTTAGGACGTGCTTTTTTTGATCATTGCAAGAATATCTGTAAGGAACCGTGTTTAATTGTTTTTGATGCTCATCCAGATTGTATGAAGCCTGATAAAGAATTTCCCTCTCATGAAGAATGGTTATCTGCTTTAATCGAAAGAGGATTTCCTTCAGAAAATATTTTTTTAGTCGGTGTGCGAAATTTGTATTCTTCTGAAAAAATTTTCTTAGAAAAGCACAAAATAAAAAGAATGAGCATGAATCAACTTCTTGAAAATCTCGAAGACTCTTGCGATATTCTCATGGAATTTTCAAAAAACAAGCAAATTTATTTATCTATTGATATTGATGTAATTGATCCTGCCTTTGCTCCGGGAACAGGTTATAGAGAACCCGGAGGACTTACGAGTCGAGAATTTTTGCATCTAATTCAAAGACTTAATAAATTAAAAAATATCCGGGCTGTTGATCTTGTTGAAATAAATCCTGAAAAAGATGCAAACGAAATTACTGTTAAACTCGGAGCAAAAATTCTTTCTGAACTAATCTAGTTAAGATTTATAAATTTGAATAGTCTTTTGAAAATATGAATAAAAAAATACTTTTATTGATTCTTTCAGATATTCTTATTTTGAGCAGTTTTGGATTAATAGCTCCTATTTTTGCTATCTTTTTAATTGGAATAGAAGGAGGAACTATTTTAACTGCGGGAATGGCAACAGGAATATTTTTAATTGTCCGTTCAACAGCGCAATTTCCCCTATCAAAATTTTTAATAGACAATCACAAACATAAATCGCGATTATTGCTTATTGGAACTTCTTTAATTGTATTGGTGCCGTTCATCTATGTTATTGCCAATAATGTTTATGTAATTTTTATTGCACAAGGAATTTATGGCTTAGGCACAGCATTTGCATATCCGAGCTGGTTTAGTCTTTTTACAATATATATGGATAAAAGACATAGGGGATTTGAATATTCTTTTTGGAGTGCAGGAGTAGGTATTGGCGGAGCTATAGCTGCATTTTTAGGAGCATCTGTTGCTGAGAGTTTTGGATTTATTTCTTTATTCTTTGTTGTCGGTTCTATAGCCCTTTTTGGTTTCCTTATTTTGATTTTTTTAGACAGAATTGAAACTCGAGAATTGAGAAGAGAGTTAAGTCTTAAACGAAAAAAAGAAAGAGAACGAGCAAAAAGGCGAAAAGCTCTTCAAAAAGCTAAAAGAAGAGCACAAAGACAAACGCCTCAAAAATGAAAAAAAGGATTTTTATTGCAATAGATTTTCCTTCTGAAATACTAAAGGAAATTGCAAAAATTCAAGAAAAGCTTCCGGAATTTATAGGTAAAAAAACAGAAATTTTTAATCTGCATTTGACTTTAAAATTTCTAGGAGAAGTAGAAGCTGAGCAAATAGAGAAAATAAAAAGAAAACTTCATGAAATAAAAATAAAAAAATTTAAGGCTGAAATAGGGGAATTGGGTGTTTTTTCATCCAAATTTATTCGGATACTTTGGCTTTCTTTAAGGGGCTGCGAAAAACTTCAAAAAGAAATTGATGAGAAATTGGCAGATTTATTTGAAAAAGAAAAAAGATTCATGGGCCATTTAACTATTGCCCGCATAAAAAAGATAGAAGATAAAAAGAAATTTCTGAATTTATTCAAAAATATAAAAATTTCTCCGATAGAATTTGAGATTAAGGAATTTAAATTAAAAAGTTCAATTTTAGAATTCAAAAATCCGAAATATAAAGATATCGGAATTTATCCTTTAGAAAATTAAATTTAATCTTCAACTCCCTGATCGATAATTCTTAGGATGTTTTCAGTTCTTTTTCCAAGAATTTGTTTTAGTTCTTCTTCAGGCGCATTGATTATATTTCTTATGGTTCCGAATTTTTTTAAAAGCTCTTTAGCTGTTTTAGGCCCTATTCCCGGAAATCCTTCTAATATAAATTGCAATCTTTCTGACTTATTCAAATTCTTTTTTGCTACATGAAGAGACATCTCTTTTGTTTTTCTTCTTGAAATAATTTCTAAGAATTTTGCAGTATCTTCGTAATTTTTTGTAAAAATAATGGGTGTTTTGTGTTTTAATAAAATTGAAATTAAAAATCCTCTAATGGAATTGGCATGCACCCCTTTATTATTTTCCTGTTCAAAATAAAGTTCTTGTTCATCCAATCCCTCTATTATCAAAAGACGATTTTCATATGAACTCATTTTTTCTAATTGATTTAAAAGCCTTCGATTTATCATAGAAGAAATAAAATCCGAAACCGTTTTTCTCTCTATTGCAACATCTCCGATAATATAATCTGCAATCTCTAATGAAGCAAATTCAATTTGTAAATTTAAAGCACTTAATTCAGATATTACCAGTGAATTCTTCTCCCGATAATCAACGGTTATTTTGGTGTGTTCTTTTTCTTTTATGTTCTTTTTCGAAAAAATATTAAATATTTTCTTCATTTTTTTTAAGTTTCTCTTGGATTTCTCTAAAAAATTTGCTATTTAGATCTTTTTTTATTGAATCTATGGAAGAATGCATTCTTTTTTCTTTTGCTTTTGAAACATAAAAATAAGCTTCGTCTCGAGTGTCTTTAGTAATAAGAATTATCAATTTCCCTTCTATTAGACGGGCTGTTCTTCCTGCTCTTTGAATTGCTCTTATTGCAGACGGAACCGGTTCATAGAATATTACGAGATTTACCTCGGGTATATCTAGGCCTTCTTCGCCAATAGAGGTTGCGCACAAAACATTTGTCTTTCCAGATGAAAAATCTTCAAGAATTTTTCTTTGTTCTTTCTGACTTAAACCCTGGACATCTTCAGAACCGGATTTTTTTCCCTGACCCACAAAAATTGCAGTATTTATTCCAGATATTTCGTTAATTTTTTTAGAAATTAATTTCGCTGTATCTCTAAACTGAGTGAAAATCATTATCCGAATTTTTTCATTTTTTTCTTTTTCTTTGCGAATTATTTCTTCTAATTTTAGAATTTTCGGATGTTCTATACCTTCTTCCAATAGTTTATTAGAATTAACAAATGCGTAATTGAATTCTGGTTTTTGAACCAATCTTTCAATTCCTCTGCTTTCTTTTCTTGAAGCCTTCTTGAGCAATTCTCTCAAAAATTTATTAAATCCCGCCAGAGTTTGAGTTTCCAATAATTCCAGAGCATGCTGTATTCTTATTGTCTGGGCACAAGAACTAGAGGCTAAAAGATTGTTGTAATTTTTATTTCCTTTTGCAATACTTAAAATAAGTCTCTTCTGAAGTTTGATTAATTCAATTTTATTAGGCGGGCCAAAAAAAACTTTTCGGTTTCTTAATTCATCTACATATTGTCTAAAAAGTCGCAACAAAATTTCTCGAATTCTTTTCATTTCAGGAGGAAATTCTAAAACAATTTTTTCAAATTCTAGTTTTTTCAAATAAGGCTGCACATCAAGACTTTCTCTTGTTCTTAATTCTACTTCTTCTATTGAAAGATTTTTACAAATTTCTTTAATTTTGGAAACTTCACTTCCAGGAGAAGCAGTTAGTCCGAGAATTCTTGGATGAAGGGCCTGCTCTAAATATTTCTTTGCCACATAACTATAATCATAATTTTTTATACATCTATGGGCCTCGTCTTCAATCAACAAGCAAACTCCGACCAAAGTGTAGAGATTCTTTCTTAAATCATTTGCAATGCACTGGGGTGTTGAAAAGATAATATCTGCTGTTTCCCAAATTTCTTTTCTTTTTTCAGATTTAACTTGTCCTGTAAATAACTGCAAATCTCCAAAAAGCTCGGGAAGATGTTTTTTAAAATAAATTAAATGTTGTTCTGCAAGAGGTTTTGTCGGAGCTAGAAAAACAACCTTTTCTCCAGGAAATTTTTTCATTCTTTCAATACTAAGCATAAGAGCAATCAGAGTCTTACCAATTCCTGTTGGAAGAACTACCAGACAGTTTTTATCCACGCAGGTCTTCAGAATATTTTCTTGATATTCTCGAGGAGAAATTTTTTCTAAAAATTCCATTAGCAAGCAAAATTTTCTCCTTATAAAAAGTTATCTTATTTTTTGAGGATATAAGCTACAAGAAGAGCAGAACATAGAACAAGTAGCAATCCAATAAATGAAATAACATCGAAAGGATATTTATTATCTAAAATTACATTTCCTGTAATACTCGAATTTAGAAATAGGAAACCTGTTACAAAGGAAAGCAAAGCGAAAATCCCTGCAATCTTTTTAGTTTTTAACCAACCTGGTTTTTCCATATTATTCTTATGAAACTAACCTTTAAATGTTTTTTTATTTGCATTCTTTTATATCAGGAAAAAAGCATAAACCAAACCTATCAAAACGAGAGTAGCAAGAAAACTCCATAAGGCAAGATTTCCAAAAAATATTTTATTTCCATCGAGATCCGATAAGGGAATCATATTGAAAAAAGCGAAATAAATACTAAATCGGGAAAATTCAGAAAATCCCAAAAGATATCCAATAACTGCAAAAAATAAATTAGCAAACACTCCGGCTGCCGCAATTATTCCTATATGATCTTCAGTCATTTCAGTGTAAGAATAAAGCCCGTATCTTTTAGCTGCCCGATATACTCGGGGTTTTACATCAAAAACCAAAGAGGCTAACCAAAAAAAATTGTTTAATTGCCCAAAGAATAAAAAGGCAGTTATTATTGGAAGAATTATTCCTGCTGGAAAAGGTCTTTTTAAATGCTGAGATGGCCGAAAACCATATCTTTCTATTGTCCACAATTTCACATCTATTTCTGAATCAAGATAAAAACTTGCAATTTTTTTAGCCAATACATTCACAATAATTATGACTAAAAATATCAGAAAGATGTAAGGAATTTTTGAGACACTTTGAAATAAACCCACAGCAAAAGCAAGGATTAGAGTCAAAATTAAGACAGAAAATATTTCCTTTTGATTAAGCATAGATTAAACAAGTTTGAATTTTTTATAAAGTTTGTTATGTTGCAAAAGAGATAAAAATATGCGTTTTTCGGCAAAATTATATATTAAATCATGGAAAAGTATTTAAATGAGTTCGGCTAAATTTTAGTATGCGCGTTAAAAAGATAACAGAAGTTATGGGTTGCAAGGTTTACACTGACTCTGGAGATTATTTCGGAGAAATTGAAGAAGCAAATCTTTTAGACAATAAAGTAGATGGCTGGAAAATACGGGTGGGGGGAAGTGTCACTTCTTTGATTGGAGGAGCTCGAGGAGTTATTATACCTCATCAGTTTGTAAGGGCAATTGGAGATATCTTTGTCATAAATAAATCTGCTTTACCTAGCCAAGAATCTGAAATTGAGGAAATCCCCGAAGGACTTATTTAAATTCTGAATACGAGCTAGCGTTTTATAAAAAATATAAAAAACATTTATAAATACCATAGTAATATTATATTTATATGGCAGAAGAAACAATTTTACAGCATTGGATTTTTACTCAGTTTGCTTTACCCTTTTTATTAATCTTCTTTATAGTTTTTGGAATTCTGGAAAAAACAAAGGTTTTTGGTTCTGATAAGAAGCAATTAAATGCCCTTATCTCTTTTATTATTGGCGCAATTTTTGTTGTAGCTGTCTCTCCAAAGCTCGTTGTCGCAAATCTTATATTATTTTTGACTGTTGCTATAATTGTTGTATTTATAGGACTTTTGCTTTGGGGTTTTATTGCAGGAGAAGAAGGATTAAAATTTGAGAAAGCTCCAAAAGGATTAAAATATTTTATAGGATTAGTTGTGGTTGTTTCTGTTCTTGTTGCTCTTCTTTGGGCATTAGGTGTTGAAGGAAGTTTTTTTGGAAGTGTATTTAATTTTCTTTTTAGTCAGGCATGGAGTTCAACTTTTTGGATAAATGCACTTTTTATTGCAGTCATAATCATTGCATTGGTTCTTGTTCTGAAAAAATCTAAATAAATGATGTAATCCCGAAACATATTTAAATAAGATTAGTTAAATAATTGTATGATTGGTGAAATTTTAACTTTTCAAATCGGTAGTTTTTATGGGGGCTCAATTGGCGGAATGTTAGCTTATTGGGAGAGTGCGGGATTTTTTAGTTATATTCTTCCATTTCTTTTAATCTTTGCTCTTGTCTTTGGAATTCTAACACGAGTTAAAATGTTTGATAATAAAGGAATTAACGCTGTTATCGCTCTTGTTGTTGGTCTTTTAGCATTACAATTTCATTTTGTACCGATATTCTTTTCAGAAATTTTTCCAAGATTGGGAATTGGTCTTGCTGTAATTCTTGCATTACTTATTCTTGGGGGTCTTTTCTTTGATCCAGATAATAAAATGATTAATTATGGTCTTTTAGGTGTAGGTGTTATTGTCTTTCTTGTTGTTTTAGTCCAAACATTTGGATGGCTTGGATGGTGGAATCTTAGTATATGGTCTTATAATTGGCAGGGAATAGTTGGAATTATTCTCTTTTTAGCAATTATTGGAATAATTGTTGGAGCAGGTGGAAAGAGAAAACCTCTTCCAGATTACAAGGCCTTGGCATTTAGATCTCCTGTAGCATAAATTTTTAAATTAATTGATGCTATTTCTTTCTAGAACTCTTTTTTCTAACTATGTGGTGTGCCGGATGATGTGAAGAATGCTCTGGAGATTTTTCTTCTGCTTTAGAAGATAAAACAGTAACAATTTTTCCAAAAGAATCTTGCATCATGCCCATTTCTTTTTTTATACTATCTAAACCACCGCCATATGAACCAACTTTTTCGAGAATTTCTGCTTGCAATCTATCAATACTTGATTCTATCTTTCTTAATCTGTCTGAGATAGAATCGACTTTGGTTTGAGTTAATGCTTTTAATTCATTTAAACCCTCAAGTTGTTTTTGAATTGGTTTTATTTTTTCAAAAAATACTCTTTCTGCAACCTCAATTATGGTGTCGATATCTCCTGCTGACGAATAACTGTAATCATATTCTCCTGAACTCTCATAATTTCCTGATGCGTATTCTTGGGGAGAATATTGCGGTTCGTCGTAAGCAGGATAAGGTGATTCTGAATATTGTTCATAAGGAGATTCGGTCTGTGCTGGATATTGTGCTGATCCTTGAGAATTAGAATAAGAATATTCTTCAGGCATCTCTTTTACTACTGGTGCTGATTCTCTTTTTGCATATTGTTGAAATCTCGAAGGTGTTGGCGGAGGCATCAAATCCTCATCTGAAATTGTACCTTCTGTAGGCAAAGATTCTGCTTCTTCAGAAATCATTATCGAAGGCTCCATACCCTCCATAGTATCTTCTTCTAAGTCTCTTCCTGGTGAAACTGCATTTTTTATTTTTGCCTGACTTAAGGCATCTGTTATTTCTTTTGGAGAAACTCCATGTTCTCTTAATCTGCTAACAATTGCCTCTTCTGGAAATCCCTTTCTTTTTAATTCCATCACTTGTTCTAAAGTCCCCATTTTGAATTATTATCTTTTATTTTTTAAATCTTTTTTTTCTCAATTCTAAAGGCTGAAACATTCTTGCTTGCTTTGAGAGAATTTCAAGATCTTCTTTTCTTGCAAATTTTGAAAATTCTGATGAAGCAACTTCCAAAAAAGAAGTTAATCTTTCGATACTTCTTCTCATTAATTCGAGATTTTTCTTGATTTCCAATAAATCCTCATCATTTTTTTCTTTCATTTCGATCAAATTTTGACCTATAAGCAAGATTCGATCTTTTAGAGTCCGATGTTTTTCTTCTAAATCTCTTATTCTTACCTGAATATCATTTAAGAATTGCCAATCTCCACCCCCTTGTTCCTCCATCATAAAAAATAGAGGAGAATACAGTTTAAATTTGTTGTGTTTAATATCAAAAAGTCTTGAAATACTTTCAATAGAAAAAACGGTTATTTATTCGGATATTTTTATATACAAAATATTTTAAACTCCTGCTCTTTTTTATTAGAGTTCTAAAATGACGCAAGAAAAAGAAAGAAATCCTTATGAAATAAAAAGAGAGGGGGGTGAAGATGTTCTTTATCTAAATTATCTGGGCGCGCCCTATGTTCCAAATTTAGCAGATTTCCCGGAAGTTATGGAAAGAACTATTGATGTTATTGCAGAAAACCCAAATATCTCAAGAATTATATTTTCTCAACAAAAAAATTATAATTATGATTTTAGAGAAACTTCTTATCTTATTGAAATTGCACAACTTTATACTTATCTTATGAAACACGAAAGAATTCTCTCTAAAAATAAATTAGCTCCAACACAAGACATGCTTTTTTCTAAAAGATATAATGAGGTCTTTTCCTTTCTGATTTTGTTAAAACAAGACCCTCTTGCAGCGTTTTTTGAAATAAAAAAATTAATTATCCAGGAAAAAATATTTCTTGAAAAATTAGGAGGAGCAAGCCGATCAGATCAATTTATCTATTTAAATCTTCTTGAAAAAATTAAAGAATTTTTAGAAAAAACAAAATTAATTTCTGATGCAACTCCTTATTTAGACGATTATCGAAAAGGAGAAAGAGAGATTTACAACAAACTTTTCAAACCAGATGTAATACCTAATTTTACTTTTACGAGATTGGTATCTGATTTGCCAAGTGATGCAGAGATACTTGACCAGTATAAACTGGTTAATGAGGAGTATGATGTTTCTTTTGTGACAATTCTTAAGAAAAAAGATGAACCCAAACTTTTGTATCATATTATTCCTCCTGAAAATACATTAAGAGAAGACCATAGTATTCTTTTGAATCTGGCAAGAAGAGTTTTAGTGGAACATCAGCCAAAAGCAGAAGAATTTACAGATATAGAAAGAACACGAAGAGTTTTTTTTAATATTTCTCGAGATCTTTTGAGAGATCTTGCACAAAGCAAAGGAATAATCATTAATTACTCTGAACTTAATTTGTTAGCAACTATTTTAGTGAGGCATACTGTTGGTTTTGGAATTATCGAGGTTCTTTTGCAAGATAAGCGAATTCAGGATATTTCTTTAAATGCACCTATTTCGCTGACACCAATTTTTATTCGACATCAGGATTATGACGAATGTTCATCAAATATAATTCCAAGCCAAGAAGATATTGATTCCTGGGCAGCTAAATTTAGATTAATCTCAGGAAGGCCCCTCGATGAAGCAAATCCTATTTTAGATACTCAACTTGAAATTGGGAGTATCAGAGCAAGAATAGCTGTTGTTCAGAGACCTCTTTCTCCTGACGGGCTTGCATATGCAATAAGAAGACATCGAGAATCTCCTTGGACATTTCCATTATTTGTCCAAAATAAGATGATGAATCCTTTGGCTGCAGGACTTCTTAGTTTTTTGACAGATGGCTCTAGAACAATTCTGATTGCAGGAACGAGAAGCTCAGGAAAAACAAGCTTGCTGGGAAGTTTAATGCTCGAAATTATTCCAAAATATCGAATAATTGTTATTGAAGATTCATTAGAATTGCCTGTGGAATCTCTTAGAAATTTAAAATATGATATTTTGAGAATGAAAGTAAGATCTGCTTTATTAAAAGAAACAACAGAAATCTCTGCAGATGATGGAATACGAACATCTCTTAGATTAGGTGATAGCTGTTTGATTATTGGAGAAGTAAGAAGCTTAGAAGCAAGAGCTTTATACGAGGCAATGAGAATTGGCGCCTTAGCTAATGTTGTTGCAGGAACAATTCATGGAGCTTCTCCATATGGTGTTTTTGACAGAGTTGTTAATGACTTACAGGTGCCTGCAACTAGTTTTAAAGCCACAGACATAATTGCTGTTGCAAATCCAATAAAAACACCTGATGGATTACATTCCTGGAAAAGAGTTGTGGGGTTGTCTGAAGTCAGAAAACACTGGAAAAAAGATCCTCTGGAAGAGAAAGGATTTGTTGATTTATTAAAGTATAATGTCGATAAAGATGAATTAGAACCAACAGAAGATTTGATTAATGGAGATAGCGAAGTTATAAAAGATGTTGCTTCTAATGTAAAAGGCTGGGCGGGAAATTGGGATGCTGTTTGGGATAATATCCTTTTAAGAGCAAAACTAAAAAAAGAATTAGTAAATACTGCTGAAAAAATTAAAAATTATAGAATTCTCGAGGCTGATTTTAACACTCTTTCTAATCATGTTTTTCATAAAATTTCAGATGAAATAAGAGAAGAAATAGGACTGCCAATCAGCGAAAGAGTTTTTCCAGAATGGCAAAAATGGTTAAATTCTGAAATAAAGAAGAGAAAATTTATTTAATTTGATTTAAACCCAAAATTTATTAACTATTTCTCCTTGATGTTTTAATAAAGAGGAATTCAAAAAGAGAAAAATAAAAATGTCTGAAGATGTTGATGAAATTCTTAGAAGATATAGCAGTAAATTAGGTTCCAAAATTTCTACTTCAGAAAGAAAAAATGTAGATTATAGCAGAGAATATGTAAAATTCAAGGATGAAATGATTCCCGAAATCTCGAGATATGAAAGATTATGCAAAAGTTTAGGAAGTGCAATAAAATTAAAATTTTCAGAAAAAGATACTCAAAAAGTTAAAAGACATCTTGAGATAGCACATCTTGATCTTGAATCCTGGCAATCCTTAACACTAAGTGTTATGACTTTCATTTTTGTTTTTTTAGCAGGACTTCTTATTTCTTTAGCTGTTATTTTAATTAACGGAAGTTTCGAAGCTTTTCCTGTTTTGTTCTTTTTTCTTGTTATAATTTTCTCTATTTTTATTTTTTATTTTATGAATGCTTATCCTGCGCGGCTTGCAAATAAATGGCGTTTAAAAGCCTCAGCTCAAATGGTTCCTGCTATTCTATATGTGGTTGTTTACATGAGGCATACCTCTAATCTGGAAAGAGCAATTGCTTTTGCCTCTGAGAATTTAGAATATCCTCTTGCTTTGGATTTAAAAAAAGTTTTTTATGATGTTCAGGTAGGAAAATTTTCAACCATAAAGGCCAGTTTAGATTCTTATCTCGAAACTTGGAGAGATTATTCAGTAGAATTTATCGAAGCCTTTCATCTTATTGAAAGCAGTTTATATGAACCTGATGAATCAAGAAGAATAACAACTCTTGAGAAAGCTTTGAAAGTTGTTCTTGATGGAGTTTATGACAAAATGTTGAGATTTACGCACAATGTAAAAAGTCCTTTAACAAATGTTTATATGCTGGGCATTGTTCTTCCAACACTTGGTTTAGCCTTACTTCCTCTTGCAAGTGCGATGTTAGGTGGATTGCTAACATGGATTCATGTTTTTGTTTTGTTTAATTTGATTATTCCGTTTTTTGTTTTTTATTTAACCGACAAAGTTACCTTTCTCAGACCAGGAGGATATGGAGAAACATCTTTACTTGAAAAAAACCCCCTTTATTATCAATATAAAAGCAAAGCATCTTATGTTAAATCATTTCTTTTGATATTACCTATTGTATTAATCGGACTTTTGCCCCTTATTTTTGCATTTACTCCCTTACCAGAGATGCTGGGTTTGCAAAAAGATTATTCTTTTTCAGAATTCGGTTTAAGTTTTTTTGGCGAAGGAAGTTTTTTTGGATTTATTGAATCATCCACGGGACTTAAAGGGCCTTTTGGAGCAGGTGCTTTAATTTTAAGCATGTTGGTTCCACTTAGTATTGCATTATTCTTTTCTTTGTCTTTTAAAATGAGAACGAAAGAACTTATTTTTGAAAGAGACAAAACAAAACAACTTGAAGCTGAATTTAATAATTCTCTGTTTCAAGTTGGAAATAGAATAGGGCAAGGAGTTCCACCTGAACTTGTTTTTGCAAAAGTTGCAGAATCTTCTAAAGGATTGAAAACAGAGGATTTCTTCAGAAGAGTTGATTATAACATAAGGCAAATGGGAATGAGTGTAGAAAAAGCTATTTTTGACTTGAAAAGAGGCGCAATTATTCATTATCCTTCTGAATTGATTGCTATTAGCATGAAAATTCTTGTTGAATCTGCTAAAAAAGGATTAAAGATTGCAGCTATTAGCATAATGAGTATCTCTGAATATGTTAAGAATATTTCCAAGATAACAGCAAGACTTAGAGATATGCTTGCTGAAGTTGTATCTGATATGAAAAGTAATATGTCTTTCCTCGCACCTCTTCTTTCAGGTGTTGTTGTCGGTTTAGCTGCAATGATTACTGAAATTCTTACTCGTTTAGAAATAACAAAAATTGCAGAAGGAGGAGAAGCAACTGCATCTTTAGGTGGTCTTGCATCTTTATCTCAACTTTTCGATGTTCAAATGATGATTCCTCCTTACTTTTTGCAGATAGTAATCGGAGTTTACCTGATTCAAATTATTTTTATACTAACAAGAACTTTGGTTATTGTTGATTCTGGAGAAGATAAACTTCAAACAACATACAATCTTGGAAAAAACTTTGCTTCTGGAATAATTCTTTATTTTATTACAGCTCTTTTCTCCACACTTGCATTGTTTGTTCTTGTAAACATAGTTCTTGGAAATTTGGTTTGATTTAGTTAAATTTATTAAATAGGATTTGTTTTTTCTTATATGAAATTTTTTAAAAAGAGGATTGGAAAAAAAGCAATAATCTCAGAGTATCTTCCATGGATTCTGATCGCTGTTGCAGTTCTTGTAATTTTAATGATTACTATCTTTTTATTGCGCGGAAGAGGAATATCCCTCATAGATCAAATTAAAAGTCTTTTAGGAGGATAAATGGAACTGACACTTGAAAATCTTATAAAAATAATCATTGGAGTTTTAGTTTTTGTTGTAGTTGTTTTAGGAATTTATCTTTTCTTTAGAATCTATGTCATAGAATTTTTTAGGGGAGGAAATGTCACAGCAGAATTAATCTTAGCATTGATAAAATAATATACAAAAATGGATAAAAAGGGTTTTTTATTAGCTGAAGAAACACTTAAGATAATTCTTGCAGTAATTGCTATAGGTTTTCTTGCCTATTTGCTTTTTTCGATTTATAGCACAAATAAAGATTCTGCAAATTTAGAATTAGCTAAAGCCTCTATTAATCTCCTAAACAAAACAATAAATGAGGATAAATCAACGGTTGAAATTTATAATCCAAGAAATTGGATAATTTATTCGTGGCCAAATTCTTATTCTGATGGATTTTTGTTTCTTAAAAACGAAAAAATAGGAATGCCAAATTTCTGTTCAAATTTAGATTGGAATGGTTGTATCTGTATTTGCAAAAAAGAAAATCCGAATTCTTGTGATGAAAATGGGATTTGCATAGAAAATTTAAAGGGCCTGTCTTTTGATAATAATATAAAAATAGAAAATCCTCCGGTGATGCTCTCTATAGACCATAACAATAAAAAAATTTTAAGAATAAAATAAAATGGATACTGAAGAATTAATCAAATATCTCGTTTGGATTGTATTTTTTGCTTTAGCTATTACTGGAATTTATCTTCTACTGAGAAAACTAGGTGTAATTTGATAAAAATGAAAAAAATAAACAAAAAAGGGGAATTAACAACAAAACAACTTGTTATAATAATTGTTCTTATAGTGAGCTTTATTATTATTCTTTTTTTGCTATATCGATTGAATCTTGGAGAAACAACAAATAAACAAATTTGCCATAATTCTGTTGTTCTAAAGGCAAAATCAGCAGGATTAGCAGGGCCTCTTGATTGCCGAACAAATTATCTTTGCATTTCAGGAGGAAAAGAGTGTAAAGAAATAACACCCACATCTACAGTTAAGATTAGTTCTAAAAATGAAGAAGATATTAAAAAAGAAATTATGAAAGCTCTTGCAGATGAAATGTCTGATTGTTGGTGGATGTTTGGTGAAGGAGAAATAACTTATGCAAATACAGCTCTGACTCAAAGAACTTCTTGCGCTCTTTGCTCAATTGTTGAATTTGATGAAATTCTTAAGACAACCACATCAATTTCATATGCAGAATTTTATGATTATTTAAGTAAAACTCCTAAAACGACATCAGAAACATACCTACAGTATTTGTATGCCCTAACTTCTTCAGAGGAATTTCCATTTGAAGAATATCTTAATAAAAATTTAGAATTTGATAAGACCTACTCTATTTTAACAGGAATGGAGCGAAAAATTATTTGGGGATTGTTCGGTAGTTCTCATGTTCCGGTTCTTATTTTAGAAAAAAATAAAGAAAGCTATGAAACTCTTGGCTGTGATGTTTTTTTAACAAAAGCTTAAAATGAGAAAAAAATCTAATAAAAAAGGGGAAATTTTGACAGAAAATATAATCTTTCTAATCCTTAATTTAGTTTTTCTTTCGATATTGGCGATATTTTTATTTTCACGTACAGCTAGTGCAGCTGTTTTGGAAGAAAGATACGCTAAACAAATAGCTTTGGCTCTTGATGCTGCAGAATCTGGGATGATAATTCACTTGGAAATGGGGGATGCGTTAAAAATGGCTGAAAAAAATTCAATTAATTTCGGAACAATTGTAACTATTCGAGAGAATATTGTCACAGTTAGATTGCGTGATGGAGCTGGATATAGTTATTCTTTTTTCAATAATGCGCAAATCACTGCGAGATTTGATACTGAAAGCGAAGAAAAATATTATTTTGTGATAGAATAAAATGAATAAAAAAGGAGATAAATTAATTTCAGTTTATTGGTTTGTAATATTGTTTATTGTAGCTGCTGCAATTGTTTATATGGTTCATACTTTTTACGGAAAACCTTATGATGTAAGACAGATAGAAGCTGATTTACTAATCTCTAAAATTGCACGATGTGTTTCTGAAGGAGGTTATCTTAAAGAAGGAGTTTTTGGAGAAGATTTTAAGGGAAATTTTGGAAATTTTTGCAATTTAAATCTTCAAGTAGAAGATTCTTATGGTTGGAGAGAACAAGAGCAATATTATTTAGGGGTCGAGATTTTGAAATTTGATTCTTATGAGAAAGTTCTTTCATTACAAGAGGGCAATAAACAACTAAAAGATTTTTGCGGACAGAATGAAAAAAATTTTCCAATATGCCTCGAAAGAAGCTTATATTCTTTAGATAAAGAAGGAAATTCATACAAAATAAATCTTATTTCAATTGTAAGAAAAACAGAAAAAAATGTTTATTAAAAAATTACAAAATAAAAGAGCACAAACAGGAGAGGCAATTACATGGATTGTTGCAACACTAATCATTATTGTAATTCTGCTTATATCAATTTCTATTGCAACTTTTATGGGAAATAATAAAAAATTTGATTATTCTAAAAAAGTAGATGTTCTTGCGTCAAAATCTCTTTTTTCATATCTTCTAACAAAAGAGTTAGAAGAAGATAAAATTATTTATGAAAAAATAAAAGAAGATGGAAATTTTACGAAATTCAATGGAGAACTAGCTGTTAGTATATTTGAAGAATTTTATAATAAAGATTATTGGTTGGTTTGGTCTGTTATTTATTCTAAACCAAATAGGATAACCCACAATATTTACTTTCCAAAGCCCTCTCCCTGCGGACGGGGAATTTGGGATGAAGTTCAATTAGAAGAAAATAAATACATTTTAATTACACTAACTAAGCACTGCTAAAATGATGAAAAATATTCTAAAAAACAAACGCGGAGATATATCTATAACAATTCTTGTAATGGGAATTCTTGCTATTTGTATAGTAGCAATTCTTAGTTTTTCTATTTCAAGCAAATCTCCAAAAAGTGATTTTACTCCTTCGGGGATAATTGAAGAAGCATTAATAATAAAGGAAAAAATAAATTTATATTCCTCATTAGGATTTGATGAATCAGAAATCATCCAAATTTTTGATATTAAATATGATGAGAAATTAAAAATTAAATATGTTCTTCTGGAAAATAATTCGGTGCGCGTAAGATACAATCTTCCAGAGTAAACTAAATAAAAACATTTTTAAACAAAATAACCTTGAAATTAATATGAAAAATAAAAGAGGACAAGGCTTAAGCACAAATGCTATTATTCTCATAATTCTTGGTGTTGTAGTCTTGGTTGTTATGATATTAGGATTCACACTTGGTTGGGGAACTTTGTTTCCTTTCTTTTCTGGAAATAATGTTGAGCAAATAAAAACTAATTGTGGTATTGCTTGTTCAACGGAAAATGTTTATGATTTTTGCACTCAAGAAAGAACTTTAAAAGCAGATGGACTTCCTGGGGGAGTTAAAGAGGTGAAGGGCACTTGCTTTTCCTTTTCTACAAAAAATGAATTTGTACAATATGGTATTGCAAAGTGTTCGCAATTAGAATCCAGATGCCCACAGCCGACAAGTTAGTGGGCATTATGGGATTAAATTGAATTTAATCGAATTCTGAAAAATATTTAAATCAGAAATTTATTCTTTACTTATGGATTATGACTTTCCTCAAAAAAGAAAAAAGAAAAGAGATAAGAAGAAAGAAAAAAAGAAACATCCTTATAAAAAAGGAGGAAGAAATAGAATAAGACAAATATCGCCGAGCATTTTATAAAGATTATTTGCTATTTTTTTCTATGGCGGACTTAATATTCATATTTTTATTAGCATTAGTTTGGTTGATATTTGCAGTTATTCAGGACTTAAAAACTCGAGAAATTGCAAACTGGCTAAATATTTCTTTGATAATCTTTGCATTGAGTTTTAGATTTTTTTATTCTTTGTTTTCTGAAAATTTCTCCTTTTTTTATCAAGGGCTTATTGGCGTAGGAATCTTTTTTGTAATGGCGAATTTGCTGTATTATGGAAAATTCTTTGCAGGAGGTGATGCAAAACTTATGATGGCTTTTGGAGCAATTTTACCTTTTTCAGAGAGTTTTTCAGTTAATTTGAATATATTTTTAATGTTCTTTTTCATATTCTTTATTGTCGGAGCACTTTACACTATCTTCTCCACAATATATCTAAGTTTTAGTAATTTTTATATGTTTAAGAAAGAATTTTCTAAAATTTTCAAGAAAAATAAGAAAAGAATCTATCTTGCCTTTATTTTTGGATTAATTCTGATGATTTTTGGATTTTGGCAGGAGGTGTTTTTTATTTTAGGAATTCTAATATTTCTGTTACCTTATTTTTATGTTTATGTTAAATCTGTTGATGAAGCTTGCTTAGTTAAAGAGGTCAAAACAAGTCAGCTTAGAGAAGGAGATTGGCTATATAAAAATGTGAAAATTGATAAAAAAATAATCCGGGCAAATTGGAATGGACTGACTAAACAGGAAATAATCTCGTTAAAGAAAAAATATAAAACAATTTTGATTAGATACGGCGTGCCTTTTTCTCCTGTATTTGTGATTAGCTTCTTAATTGTCTTTTATTTTTGGAAGACATCTGCATTTGAGACTTTGTGGAGCTTTTTAGGGAATTCTCTTTGGTAACCAGATATTTGGCTCAAACTCTTTAATTGCGATTTTTTTCTTTTTTGGTTTTTTATAAATTTTTTTCGGTGCTGAAATAATTTTTTGAATTTCTAAAAGTTCTTCTGGTTTTGCAGAAGTTCTTTTTTCTGATTTTTTATCTCCATAAACCGGAATCACATTTATTATTTCATGTCCAAATAGATTAGTAGAAGAAATTTCGATATTTTTCGGTTTAAATTTATTTTTTAATCTTTTTGCAATTTTCTTAGCTAAAGAAAAAACATTTGAAGACATTTTTTCTGAAGAAGAAAGGTGTTCTTTTGGAATAATCAGAGTGTGTCCTTTAGAAAGAGGATTTATTTCTAAAACAGCCAGAGCATTTTTGCTTTCATCAATTTTATAGAAAGAAATATTTTCTGAAACTATTGAACAAAAAAGACATTCTGTAGAACCGGATTTTGCATATTCAATTTTATTTTTCTTCAAAAATTCTTCTAATTGCTCAGAATTCATAGCCTCTATTTGACTAATTGCAAATTCTTTTTTTTGCTCTGGAAAACTTTTTTCAATCTGAGATATTATCTCGTTCTTTAGTTCTTCTGTTTGTTCGAGTGTTAACATTTAATAAATAAAAAATCTATGTTAATATATTTAACGAAATTTAACAATTATCCAATTGCTCTTCTCATATCAAGAATCTCCAAAGAACCTACTCCTGAAATTTTTTGAATGCTTTCTTCAAGAGTATTCAGCTCCTCTTCTTCAGGCCAGCCAAATAAAACAATCAAGGCTTTAAGTCCAAAAGCAATTGGCTGAATTTCAAACTTAAAATTTTTTATGTTTTTTCTATTCAAAATCTCCTCTGTTTCTTTTTGTAGATTTTCTATATTTTCTTCTGGAGATTTCGGCATAAGTTTCATTTTTATTATTACTGTTCCCATAATTTCTTTTAAAAAAGGTAATTTATAAATGTTGAGTTATTTGGCTTTAAGTTGACTGAAAAAATATAATAATACTTAAAAACAAAGATGTTTTTGCCTAAATAATGATTAACTCTAATTATGAAAAAATTCTTGAAAAAATTGCAAGAATTTCAAATTTAGGAAAAGAGGAAATTGAAAAAAGAATAGAAGCCAAAAAATCAAAATTATCCGGATTAATCAGCAAAGAAGGGGCGGCATTAATTATAGCTTCTGAATTAGGTATTTCTTTTGAAAATGAAAAGCTAAAAATAAATGAGCTTATTCCCGGCATGAGAAAAGTAAATGTTGTAGGAAAAGTTTTGAATGTTTCGACTGTTCGAACCTTTAAAACAAAAGGGGGAGATGAATCAAAGGTAGTTAATTTTTGGATAGCAGATGATTCTTCAAATGTTAGAGTGGTGCTTTGGGATACAAATCATGTTGCAAAAGTTGAAGAGGGAAAAATAAAAGAGGGAGTTGTTGTTGAGATTACTAATGCTTCTATGCGAGATAATGAATTGCATTTGGGAAATTTTTCAGATATAAAGATTAGTTCAGAGATAATTGAGGGCGCTGTTAGTGAAAAAGTGCTTAGAGAGAAGAAAATCTCTGAATTTGTTAGAGGAGAAGGTGTTAAAGTTCGAGCTTTTATTGTCCAAATTTTTGAACCAAGATTTTTTAATGTTTGTCCTGAATGCAAAAAGAAAGTGGATAAAGAAGGAGACCTTTTTATTTGCCTCACTCATAAAAAAGTTCTTCCTGAAAAAAGAGCAATTGTGAATTTTGTTATTGATGATGGAACAGATTCTATAAGGGCTGTTTTATTTAATGACGCCCAGATATCTGTGGGTTTTACAGATTTTGAAAATTCTGATAAAATAGCAAGGATTAAGCAAGAACTGCTAGGTCGGGAAATGTTCTTTTTTGGAAATGTTAGATTAAATTCTTTCTTTAATAATCTTGAGCTTATAGTTGATAATGCTAAAGAAGTAGATTTAGATGAAACTATAAAAATTCTTGAGAACTAGAAAGATAAATGTTAACGAAAACACATTTAGCAATAACTTTATTTTTTGTTTTAATTCTTTTAGAATCTATTTCAAATAAAACTCTATTCGTTGCTGTTGCTCTTATTTCTACACTAATTCCAGACATTGATTCTAAATTTTCAAGTTTGGGCAAGAAAAAAGTTTTTAGACCACTTCAATTTTTTATTAAACATCGGGGAATTCTCCATAGTCTTACTTTTTTAATGATTATTTTGGGAATTTTGATTTCGTTTTATCCTATTTTAGCTTTTCCTCTCTTTGTAGGATATGGATTGCATCTTTTTGCAGATAGTTTTACTAAAAGAGGGATAGAATTACTCTATCCTTTAAAAAAGAAATTTTCAGGCAATATTCGGGTTGGCGGCTTTACAGATATAACTCTTTTTTTAATATTCTCTTTTTTTGATTTGGTGTTTATGGGAATTCTAATTTATAGCTATTTGTAGAAATATAGTGCTCTTTAAATATATACTAAAAATACGAATAATCTTTATAAATCCCCTATTTTTTAGAACTCCATGGCTGTAAAAAAAGATATCCAGCAAATTAAAGAAGCGATTTCTGATGAAACTCCAAATCTGATTTCTGACAAGAAAGAGCCCGCACTTACAGATCTTCCGGGAATTGGGCCTGCTGTATCTGCTAAACTTGAGTCAGCAGGGATATATGATGTGATGAGTCTTGCAGTTATGACTCCTTCTGAACTTTCTGAAGTAGCTGGAATTAGTGCAGCTGTTGCAAGAAAAGCTATTCAAGCTGCGAGAAATATGTTGGATTTGGGATTTATGGAAGGAACAGAATATGCAAAAAGAAGAGAAAGTGTCTTTTATATAACAACAGGAAGCAAGAACCTGGATTCTCTTTTAGGTGGAAGAGGTGTTGAATCTCGCTCTATTACAGAAGCTTTTGGAGCATTTGCTTCTGGAAAAACACAATTAGGTTTGACACTTGCTGTAAATGTTCAATTACCTTTAGAAAGAGGGGGTGTTAGTGGAAAAAGTGTTTTTATTGATACAGAAGGAACATTCAGACCATCAAGAATAAAACAAATTGCAGAAAAACTTGAAGCAAATCCAGACAAGGTTCTAAAAAACATTCTTGTTGCTCGGGCTTTTAATTCAGACCATCAGATTCTTTTGTTAGATAAAATTACAGACATGATTAAGAAAGGAGAGCCAATTAAACTTATTGTTATTGATTCCTTGACAGCTCATTTTAGAGCAGAATTTTCAGGTAGAGGACAATTAGCAGACAGGCAACAAAAGCTTAATAGATATATTCATCAGCTTATGAAATTAGCAGAAACTCATAATTTAGCTATTTATATTACAAATCAAGTTATGGCTAATCCTGCTCAATTATTTGGAGACCCAACAACAGCTATTGGAGGGCATATTGTTGGACATGCTTCTACATATAGGATTTATTTGAGAAAAGGAAAAGCAGGGAGCAGAGTTGCTAAGATGATAGATAGTCCTAATCTTCCAGATAATGAAACTGTTTTCAATGTTACAGAAGCAGGAGTTATAGATTAAATAAAAGTGGTGAAAATGAGAATTCCAAAAGCAGGACTAGTTCTTTTACCTTTTTTAGTTATGAGTCAGATTTCTTCGAAGAAAATAGAGATTTTCAAAAAAGAGAAAATCTCTGTAGAAATTAATTCTATCTTGAAAAAATCGATTGATTTAGAAAATATTTTAGAAGAAAAAAGAAATTCAACTATTTTGAATTTTATCAATTCTCCCGAAATTTCTTTTTTATTAATCAATGAATCAGTACAGTATCTGAATCTTGAAGCTATTGCAGAACATCATCCTGCCTCTAAACCTTTTCTGCCTCTTGTTGTAGATAGTGTTGAGAAGCATCAAGATATATTTTATTTAGACCCTCTTGTTGTATTGGGATTAATCTATGCAGAATCTAACTTTGATTCGAATGCAGTTTCTATAGCAGGAGCAGCGGGCCTTATGCAAATAATTCCAGAGACAGCTAAAGGATTGGGATTGAAGATTTATGAGGGAAATATGGATATCTATAAAAATCTGAAAGAAAACCGAAGAAGAGTTGTGAATTCATTTAATTCTGCAACTAATGAGGGTAGAAGAGGAAATTACAATGACGCAATCAAATGGTTTAGAGAATATAATTCTTATTCTAAAAAAGCTGATGCTTTATTTAGGGAATATAAAAGGACATTATTAGAAAATAAAGATTTAGATGAAAGATTAAATCCTGAAAAAAGCATTGATGCCGGAGTTAGATATTTAGCTATTTTAGCTAAACTTAATAGAAACACCCCTTATTTTGCAGAATTAAGAGATATTATCGCAGCTTATAATTTTGGAGGAGAGAATGCAGCGATAAAATGGACTCTTCCAACAATACGAGAACCACTAAATCATGCAAACAAAGTAAGCGAATTTTATAGAAGATTTAAACCTATGACAGAAAATTCGATTTTATCTGGAGCAAAATCTTCTGATTAAAATATTACAAAAATTTATTTCTTTGTGACTTTCTTTTCCTTTAGAGCATATTTAGCAATTAGAAAAACCACAAATGCAATTATTACAAAATTAATTATTGCTCCAAGCAATGCACCCCAGCCAATAACTATTGGGCCTATACTGAATGTTGATGTTTGCCATGCTCCTCCAGGAATAAAAGGAGTAACTAAAGGCATTATCAAATTATCTACAACTGATTTAACTAATGTTGTAGCTGCTAAAGCGATTATTAATGCAACAGCTAATCCAATTACCTTATACTCTTTTAGAAAATCCTTGAATTCTTTGATTATAGTCATACTATATCTTAATTTTTTTAGTTTATAATGTTTTTGATAAGACTTCGCATGCCCCCACGAGGATTCGAACCTCGATTGCTTCCTCCGCAAGGAAGTGTTCTATCCATTGAACTATGAGGGCATATTTTTTCTTAAACAACAAACTATTTAACTTCTCTTATTTCTAGAATTTTATGGAGATTATCGCAGATCTGCATATTCATTCTAGGCATTCTAGAGCAACAAGCAAAGATATTTCTATTGAAAATCTTGAAAAATGGGCGAGAATTAAGGGAATTAGTTTATTGGGAACAGGAGATTTTCAACATCCTTTATGGAAAGAAGAAATAAATGAAAAATTAATAGAAGATAAAAACGGTATTTTAAGAACAGCGAATAATTTTCCTTTTATTTTGCAGACAGAAATAAGTTTAATGTATAGCAGAGGGGGCAAAGGCAGGGCTGTTCATTTAATTGTTCTTTCTCCAAATAAAGAAATCGCTGAAAAAATAACAAATTATCTGAAAAGCAAGGGACGTATAGATTATGACGGAAGACCGATTTTTGGAATTGATGCAGAACAATTTGTTAAAGATTTGAAGGAAATTAATGATAAAATAGAAATAATTCCTGCTCATGTTATGACACCTTATTTTGGAATATTTGGAAGCAAATCTGGATTTAATTCTCTAAAAGATTGTTTTGGAGAGCAAACTGAAAAAATTTATGCTGTTGAATCTGGAATGAGCGCAGATCCTTCAATGCTTTGGAGATTTGAAGAAATTGCTTCTGGGAAAGTTCGAATTGTAAGTTTTTCAGACGCACATAGTTTTTGGCCATTTAGATTAGGAAGAGAAGCAGTAATATTAGAAATTTCAGAACTTAATTATGATAATATAATAAAAGCAATTCGGACAGGAATTGGATTAAAAGCTACAATAGAGACGCCTCCGGAATATGGAAAATATCACTGGGATGGGCATCGCCTTTGCAATTTTTCCTGCTCTCCTGAAAAAACTCAAGAGCTTAAAGGAATCTGTCCGATATGCAAAAAGAGTTTAACAATTGGTGTGGATAATCGAGTTGAAGAAATAGCAAGACAACCTAAAAAATTTGAACCTAAAAATGCAGCACCCTTTTTTAAAATTCTTCCTTTGCAGGAAGTTTTATCTCTTGCGATTGGAAGTTCGATGCAGAGCAAAAAAATATGGGAAATTTATAATCTTCTAATAAAAGAATTTGGCTCTGAATTTGAAATTCTTTTGAAAATTTCTCAAGAAAAGCTTCTGAAAATATCTGATGCAAAAATCGTAGAACTTATTCTAAAAAATCGTGAAGGAAAAATAAAAGTTACTCCTGGTTATGATGGAGAATATGGAATTACTTCGCTCGGAAATAAACAAGCAACATTATAATTATTAAAAAGAGTTGATTTCTTGACTTTTTATTTTTATGAACTTGTAATGCGCGTCAGAAGTTTTTTTATTGCATTTTGGGCAATTAGATTTTAGAGTATAGAGCGAGCAAGAAGAACATTTTTTCAGTTTTGGCATTTTTTCAGAATTTTTTAATTTTTAATATTAGAAGAATTAAAAATTTATTTGAGATTCATTACATATTCTTTTAAATGGGGATGGAAAGAAGTTGTAAAATGATTTTTAAGTTCTTCTGGTTTAACCCATTTCAATTCCTTGAAATCACCGCCTGCTTTTTCTTTTCCACCAACTACCTCACATAAGAAATAAATCATTACAAAATCTTTTTTTTCTGGAAGAGTTCTAGCAAAGATTGAACCAAGATTTTCTATTTTGAGACCTGTTTTTTCTTTTATTTTTTCCACTAATGTTTTTTCAACATCTTCATTGTAGCCCAATCTCCCACCGGGAAAACACCAAGTTAATTTAGGCACATACGGATCTTTTTCTCTTCTACCTATGAGTATTCTTTTAGTCTTTGGATCAAAAATAATACCCAATAAAACTACGTCAAATTTATTTATATTAGCTCTTTCCATTTTACCCTATAACTTCATAAAAAAACGGGTTTTTAAGCTTTATGATTTTTAGTTTGGTATTCAAAAAATAGACAAGCAAAAATTTTCACTTCTTTAAAATACTAAATTCTATTTTTCTATTTTTTGCCTCTTTTTCTAATTGAACAAGCAGATTTTTTAGTTCTTGGTCGTCTTTTTTCACGTCAGTAGATTCTTTTTTTAAAGAGTATCTGCCAGCAGCAATATATCTTATTTCAACGTCTTTTATTTTTTCTAAAAATTCCTTGATTAAATTAATTCCCTCTGATTCTGCAGTAACTAAGAATATCTCTTTCTTTAGTATTACAGATTTTGGTTTTTGCGAATTTAAAATCTCGAGAATTTTTTCAGCATCTTTTTTTCCAACCAATTTTTCCAATTCTTTTTTATTTTCTTTTGCTTCCTTAAAGAAATTATAAAGATCGCTCTTGCTTGTTATCTCCTTAATTACAGAATTTGCCCCTTCATTTAATACGCTTCGGAGTATACTTTCATAACTTTTTTCCTGTTTGGATTTTTCTTTAATTTCTTTCTGCTCTTGCTTTGTTACTCTTCTTAAAGATAATTCAATTCTATCTCCAGAAATTCTTAAAATCTTACAGACTATTTTCTTCTTCGGAACAACATAATCTCTTATATTTCTTATTCTTCCTGGAGCAATCTCACTCGTGACAATACATCCTTCCATCTCCTTATTTTGCAGGGGAATTTTTACAAATACATTAGTTCCAATTATTCTGTCTACAGTGCAGAGGACAATTTCTCCTTCTTCTAGATTTGGTGTCATGTAGATAGGTACTTTAAGTCATTTTTAAGGATTTTGCTCGTAAAATTTTGGAAAAATATTGTAAATTAGAACTAAATCTTTACCATTTCTATTTCAAAACTCTTTTGCAGCAATTCAATAAAGTCTTTTTCTTTATTTCTGTCAATTATGCAACCTGCTGCAAATTCATGCCCTCCAGCCTCTCCTCCTGTTTTTTGAATAACACCTTCTAAAATCTCTCTTACATTTCTGCCGGTTCTGCCTACATTTCTTAGAGAAACTTTTATTTTATTTTCATAATATGCCATTGCTGTGATTATCGTTCCTTCATCATATGAGGGGGAATTTGAGAGAATACTCGCTATTGTTCCTATAATTGTGTCTATTATGTTATCTTTTGCATTAATAATTACAAAGCCCCTGCCCTCAATTTTTTTTGTCTTTGTTACGAATTCCAATCCAGAAATTAAATGTCTTTTGTATTTTGCGTATATTTCTTCAGCTTCTCTTCGAATTTGAGGAATCTCCAGACAGAATCTTAGAGCGATATCGCTTCTTCCTAATCGCGAGCATGCATTAATCAGAGCACTTAATTCTCTTGCATCTTCTAATTTATTAAAAAATTTCAAAAGAAAAATATCTCCAATCATTTCTTTATTCTTGATTTTGGGATTTCGTAACATTATTTCTGTTGTTAGTTTTTTCATTTCTTCTTCGTCTAATTCTATGAGGCTTTTGTATTTTCCATTTGAAGGTTCAATTCCTGCATCTCTTAGCAATTCAATTATACCATAGGGATTTCCAGTGATTCCGGGAATATATTGTTGCGAAGCATACTCAAGAACTTTGTTTATGGGTCTTGTAGAAGGATAAAGAAGGAGACCCTTTTTCTTTTTTATATCTCCCTTGAAAATTTCTTCTCCCAACTTATCTATGGATTTTTCCATAAGGTCTCCAATCATTCCTAAGACAGCTAATTTTGCAGATTCTACTGCTTCAGAATCAATTTCTTTACAAAAAAGAAAAGCCAGACCTGCACTACTGATTTTTTCTTTTCCATTAAATTCCGGATTGATAATTTCAACTTCATCTGGAATTTCCTGAATTACTTCGTGATGATCAATTATAAAAACATTTTTCAGACCTGCTTTTTTGATGGCATTTAAACTTCCGGAGGCTAAATCTAAAAATAGAATAGTTTTTTCTTTCGGAAGAGTGCAGATAAAATCTTCTTCAAGTGATTTAACGATTTTTATCGAAAATTTTTTATCAAGTCTTTTTAGAGTGTTTATCAGTATGGCTGCAGAAGTTATTCCATCTGTATCGAAATGACTAATCAGGCAAATTTCTTTTTCTTTTGTTTTTTCAAGAAATTTCTGAGCCACATATTTTATACTTTCTTGCAGATTTTTCCTCTTTTCCATTTTAAGAATGCGATTATTAATTTAACTTGTGATATTTCTTAAGTTTTCTTAATTTAGCAAATATTCTATCTTTTTCTCTCATTGCTCTTTTGTCTTGCTTGTTTTTTTCATAATGTCGATTTATTCTTCCAAGTTTTTTTTCAACATGGAGAATATCTGGAATTTGATATTTTTTGTTTTCCTTAAGTATTTTAGATATTTTTTCAGAATAATTCTTAGAATGTATCCCTCTTCTTCTTAATTCTTCACCGATTTTTTCAGCAGTCAAGCCCTTATCTGCAAGTTCTAGCACTATTTTTTTGAATTCCTCAGAAGAAATCTTTACTGCAGATTTTTCTTTATCTGATTTTTCTTTATTTTTTGCTGTTAATTTTTTTGGCATTTTATAAGATAAAGGGCCCTGTTTTTAAACCTTGTGTGTATTTAAAAAACTAAACTATTTTAAATCTCAAAAAATTAATATTTTCATGGGAAAGATCATAGGAGTGATAAGTTTAAAGGGGGGTGTTGGAAAAACAAGTATTGTTACTTCTCTCGGTTCTGCATTTTCTCAATCTGGAAAAAAAGTTTTATTAGTTGATGGAAATCTTTCTTCTCCAAGCCTTGGACTTCATTTGAATATCATTGAACCAGAAAAAACTCTTCATCACGTCCTTAATAGAACTATTCGACCCCGGGAAGCAATTTATGAGCATCAGGGAATTCATGTAATGCCTGCTTCAATATTCCAAAGAATTGAAGTAAATCCTCTAAAATTAAAAGATGGAATTAAAAATTTGAGAAGAAGTTATGATGTAATTTTAGTTGATTCTTCTCCTTCACTTGATGAAGAAACTCTTGCTGTAATTCTTGCTTCAGATGAGCTTCTTGTAGTTACTACTCCTGATCATCCAACTCTAAGCGCGACAATCAAAGCGATAAAATTAGCTAAGCAAAGAGGAACACCTATTTCTGGTTTAATCATTAACAAGGTTCAGAATAGAAATTTTGAACTTTCTTTTCAAGATATTGAATCAACTCTTGATATACCTGTCCTTGCTGTGATACCTTATGATATTAATGTTCTTAAATCTCTTTCAGATATGAAACCATATACAACATATAAACCTCAATCAAGAGGGAGTGTTGAATATAAAAAATTAGCAGCTGTTTTAACAGGAGAAAAATATAAGCAAGCTTCTCTTTTGGATTTTTTTAGAAAACTCACTCCAAGTCGGCAGGAAATTAATCGAGAAATATTCTATAGGGAACTTTTCAAATAAGAAAATAGCCCTGCCAGGATTCGGGCCTCATCTTCACTCGACCTGCATAAAGTTCTGCGAACTTTACACAAACCTTGTTCGAATCTCAAAATAGCCCTGCCAGGATTCGAACCTGGGTCTCAAGGTCCAAAACCTTGAATTCTTGACCACTGAACTACAGGGCTCTACAAAAAAGAAAAAGGAGGGAATTTATAAGGATTTCGACTAATAATCAATAACTTCCCTTGTAACGACCTCTTTTTTCAACTTTCTTAAATTGCTCAAGAATTTTTTCAAATTCTTTGTATTTTTTGTATCCTTTCAGAACTTCTTTAAAAAGAATTTCCCAATTTTGAAAATGTTTTGCTTCAAGTGCTTGTTTCAGAAGATGCAAATCAACAGCTTTATCTTCAATTTTAGAACTAATGAATCCTAATCCGAAATCAATTAAATAGATTTTGTTTTCTTTTAAAATCATATTTGATGTTGTCAAATCTCCGTGAATTATGTGAGAATCATGAAGTTTTGCAATATTTTCTCCAAGAATTTTGCAAATTTCTTTTTGTTTTTTTAGTGAAAAATGATTAAGATTGTCTGAAAGTTTTTTTCCATCAATAAAAGGCATTTTTAATTTAGAAGAATTTTTTATTGAAGGCGAAATGAAAGGCACAGGGCAATTAATTATTTTAGATGCTTTTTCCAGAAGTTTTGCTTCTGATTTTGTTCTTCTTCTCCTTATTTTTTCATCTAATTCTGGAATTCTATAGAATTTTTTTATTCTGTCTTTAATAATAAAATTATCTGTAAGAATGATATTTGCTTCTGCACCTATTTGAATAATTTTTTCTTTCATTTTTTCCAATTTGCAATTATTATTCCTAAAGAAATCAGCATACTAAAATCAACAATTAAACAATAATCGCAATAAGCATTTAATACAAAATGTTGAAGATAAAGAAAATATAATGCAAAAAGTGAGCCAAATATGATTGCTAAATGAATAAGATTTTTCTTAATTTTCTCTGGTTTTTTTATTTGAAGATAAATTAGTAGACTTAAAATAGAAAAAATTACAATTCCATAATAACTGTTTTGAATGCCTAAGAAGTAATTATACTCTGAAGAGTGAACTATATTACAGCTTGTTCCTCCAAGAAGACATTCTCCTGAAGAGCTTGAGGGAAGCGAGAGAAGTATAGAACTGATTAAGGAAAGAACTGCTAATGCTAAAAGAACAGGATATTTTATTGTTTTCATGTTTTATTTAATAATTCTTAAAATCTAAGTTTTTTTCCGAATTTTCTTGCAAACTTTTGTAATTGTTTTTGGCTTAATCCTTGAGACATTTCCAAATTTCCACCTGATTTTACCATGTCATTCAAAAGCCTGTATTGTTTAAGAAGAGAGCGAACTTCGCTTGTTGGAACTCCTGCTCCTTTTGCAATTCTTTGAATTCGAGATGTTTGTTTTTCAAGAATTTCTGGATTTTCTTTTTCATGTTGCGTCATTGATTTTATAATGTGCTCCCATTTAGAGATTCTTGTCTCTTGATTCTCAAGAACTGATTCTGGAATTTTTTCTTTAATTTTAGAAAAACCAGGAATCATGCTTTTAATCTTGTCAAATCCTCCTAAGGAGTTCATTGATTTAACTTGCTCAATCACATCTTCAAGAGAAAGTTTTCCTTCAGAAATTTTGGTCTGAATTTTCTTTTGACTTTTTTCATCTGTTACAGATCTTATTTTTTCAAGAAGTGCTTCAAGATCGCCTCTTCCAAGAAGTCTTGCTAAAAATGATTTTGGATTAAATTCTTCTAAATCATTTATTTTTTCTCCTGTTGCAATAAAATAAACAGGTGCTTTTGTTTCAGCACAAGCTGTTAAAGCACCACCACCTTTTGCTGTAGAATCCATTCTCGTAATTATTACACCAGAGATATCTGTGACTTCTTTAAATTCCTGAGCTTGTTTTTTAGCTGCTTGTCCTATATCTGCGGGAATAACTAAAATTATTTCTGTGGGTTTTATTTCTTTTTCAAGTGCTTTTATTTCTGCTATAAGAACCTTGTCCAGAGTGTGACGACCAGCTGTATCTATGAGAATTAGATTATAATCTTTGAGTTTGTCTTTTACTTTTTTCCAAACTTTAGCAGGATTTTTTTCGAATAAATCTATGAAATAAGAAATTTTATGCTCTTCTGCAAGTTGTTTTAATTGTTCTGGCGCAGCTGGACGATGCGTATCAAGTCCGACAAGAGCAACTTTTTGCCCTCTTTTTGCAAAATAATTTCCAAGTTTTGCAATTGTTGTTGTTTTTCCGCTTCCATACAAGCCAAGAAGCATAATGCGGTTTTGCTGGTTCTTTTCTCTTTTAATTTTTAATTGCTTGTATTCTCCAAGAATATTCTCTAATTCATCATGCAATATTTTGAGAATATGTTCTTTTTTCTCTATTCCTTTTATTCTTTCATCAACAGCTATTTTTCTAATTTTATCTGAAAGCTGCTTTACAAGCATAATATTTACATCTGCTTCTATTAATGCTCTTTGCAAATCTTTTATAATAGAATCAACCAAATCTTTGTCAAGAAATATCGCATTAGCTACTTTATCTGTGACTTTTCTTAGTATTTCTCCTAGTTTTTCAAACATATTAAAAAAAGGAGGGGAAGAGTTAATAAATTTGTGGTTTTGTCTGAAATACTCTTGTTTGCAGATTAATTACAATCCCAATTCCTTCAAAAATTTGTTCTTGTTAAAAGGTTCTATTTTGTCATACTCTTGTCCTGTTCCAAGAAATATTATCGGTTTTTTTGTGACATGTCCTACAGATAAGATTGTGCCGCCTCTTTCATCCACATCTGCCTTTGTTAGAATGATTCCGTCAATATTTATAGCCCAATCAAAACTTTTTACCTGCTCTACAATATCATTTCCAGTTATAGCTTCTCCAATAAAGAATTTTAAATCAGGTTTGCAGACTCTTGATATTTTTTCTATTTCTTTTATAAGATTTTTTGAAGTATGCATTCTACCTGCGGTGTCAATCAGAACAACATTAACGAAATTTTTTCTAGCATATTGTATTGCATCAAAACCAACTGCAGCAGGATCAGCACCATATTGTTGGGCAATAACCTGCATTTTAAGTCTTTCTCCGTGTTTTTTTATTTGCTCTATGCTTGCTGCCCTAAAAGTGTCTGCAGCAGCAAGAACACAGGAAAATCCAGAATTCTTCAAATAATTTGCAATTTTTGCAATTGTTGTTGTTTTTCCTGTTCCATTTATTCCTGCAAAGAGAATTACATAAGGTTCTTTTGGCTGATCTGAATTTTTCTCTTTTATTTTTTCTACAATATTAAATGGCTCTACCAGAATATTTTCAATTATTCTTTTTAGGCACTCTTTAATCTCAAATTCAATCTCTTTTTTTAGAAATTCTTTTCCAATTATTTCTTCTTTTAAACTCTCAATTATTTTATCTGCAATTTCAAAAGCAACATTATTCTCCAGAAGAAGCATCTTTAGTTCTTCTCCATAAGCTTCAAATTCCTTTTCAGAAACTTTTATTTTTCCAACTTTCTCTGTTATTTTTTTAAAAAAACCCGGCTCTTTTTCTTCTTTTTGTTTTATAACTACTTTTTTCTTTTCTTCTTTTTCAGGTTCTTTTTCTTTAGAGATTTTTTTCGTCCAATTTGTTATTTTTTCCTTTAAAAATTTGAACATATTTATATCAATTTAAGGCAATTTATAAATTTAAACACACAAGACTACCTCTTTTTCTAATCTCTTATTCAGTGAATATAAATTTTTATAAACAAACTTGTTTTATTAATTTCATGAATTATTCAAAGCGGAGCATATTCAAATGAAAGGGGTACTTGTTCTTCTTGACGGAGTTGGAGATTTGTCTTCTATTCAATTAGGAGATAAAACACCTCTGGAAGCAGCTGAAACACCTAATTTAGACTTTTTAGCAGCAAGAGGTGAAATGGGTTCTATGTATCCTGTAAAACCCGGTTTTGTACCTGAATCAGATGATGCAATTGTCTCTCTTTTCGGAAATGCGCTTATTGACAGTACAAGGGGACAGCTTGAAGCACGAGGAACAGATTTAAAACTTACTCGAGGTGATTTAGCTTTGCGTGTTAATTTTGCAACAATTGATTCTTTAAAAAACGGAAATATGATTGATAGAAGAGCTGGAAGAACTTTGACAACATCTGAAGCAGAGATTTTATCCAAGGCATTAAATAAAATAAAACTTCCCTGCAAATTTGTGTTTAAATCAACTATTCAGCATAGGGCTGTTTTAGTTCTAAAAGGCGGATTTTCAGATAATGTTACTGGAAATGATACAGCTTATTCAAAAGGCGAAGTAAGAACAATGGATAAAATTGGAAGTTTTAAGGCTCTTGATGAAGAAGAAAACACGCAATACACTGTAAATATTCTTAATGAATTTATTGAAAAAGCTTTCGGAGTTTTGAATGCTCATCCTCTTAATGAAGAAAGAAGAAAAAAAGGATTGTTGCCTGCTAATTTTCTTCTTATGCGCGGAGCAGGAATTGAGCCGCCTAAATTAAAATTCTATCGAAAATGGCTTTCTATTGCATATATGCCTCTTGAAATAGGTTTTTCTAAAGTGAGTGGAATGAGTGTTTTTTCTTTTGAATATCCAAAAATGAAAAATTTGGATTCATATGAAAATCTTTGGGAAGGTTTGAAGAAAGCATGTAATTTTTCTATAAAAGTTCTAAAACGAAATATCAAAGATTTTGACTATGCTTATATTCACATCAAAGAAACAGATACTCCTGGACATGATAATAAGCCTATTGAAAAGAAATTGATGATAGAATATATAGATAGAGTTTTGTTTAAATTTTTAAAAGATTTTGCAACCCAAAACAAAATAAAAATTGTTGTTACAGGAGATCATTCAACTCCCTGTAAACTTAAGGCTCATTCAGCAGACCCTGTTCCAGTTTTGTTTTATAATGATAAACCTCCTAAACCAAAAAGCAAAATTTTCTCTTTTTTTCAGACATCAGGCAGAAAAATTCTTTTTTCTTCAAAGAAAGAATCTGAAGTTTTGGAAGAAAAAAAAGACGAGAATCCAAAATTAGAGCATCCTAGAGAAAAATTCTGCGAAAAAAATGCTAAAAAAGGCAGTTTAGGGAGATTTTCAAGTAATGAACTACTAGAGAAAGTTGGATTTTTGAAATGATATTTTTTTAAATTTTTGATTATTTTTTAGTATAGTAATTGTTAAAAATAGAACTCCCCTTTTTTTAAAATGATAACATACAGTGATATTTATGAGGCAACTCGGAAAGAGAGATATTCAGATCAAATACAGCCTCTGCCTAAGAATTTTGTAGTAGAGGTTTCAGCATATCTTCAGGAAAAGAAACAACTTTCTCTAAAAGATGACGAGATTTTATCTGACATGATTACTAAAACAAAAAAGCAATTAGAGAATGCTATAACTCTTTTTAGAGAGCTCATAATAAGGCGCAGAAAGAAAATATTAAATCTGATTCTTATTGCAGCAGAGACAGGAATTTCAAAACAGGATTTTGAAAATATGCTTCCTTTTGAAAAAACTCTTTTTGAAGAATTAATGAAAAGCATAGAAATCTCTGACAAAAAAATCACTGAAGTTTTAAGCAACAAAAAATTTCAAGAATCAAAAAACGAACTTGTTTTATTTAACGAAAAAGTCGGAGAATTTTTAGATATTGAAGGTGAAAAAATCGGGCCATTTGAAAAAGGCCAGATAGCAAATTTACCTCGCGAAGTAGCTAAAATTCTTGTAGAAGACGGAAAAGCTGAATTCTTTGAAAAATAAATTTAAAAACTTGTTCTTCTCATTAAAACATAAGGAAATTTAGAGAAATTGTGCCTGTGTAGCTCAGGGGTAGAGCGGCGCACTTGTAATGCGTAGGTCGGGGGTTCAACTCCCTCCACAGGCTTTGCGAAGCAAGAATGTGTTACAAAATTATTTTCAGAGAATTTTAGTTTACAGGCTTTGCGAAGCAAGATTCACTTCTCTGCTTTTAATTTTTCTAACTTAAAAATTCTAATCTCGCAGAATGAAAGAGGATAGATTTTCTTGAGTTTGATGCTTAGAGTTTTCTGAATTGAATTTTTTAGAAGCTCATCAAAAAGAGTTTCTATGCTCTTGGCTTTAACATAATTAATTAGTTCTTCTTTTGCTTTTTCTCTAAGAGCTTTTCTTACAGCTCTTGAAACTTTTTTTCTTGTTATTAAAAAAGGTTTTATTCGTACAAAAGCATCTTTGCATTCAGCTGAAAATGAATCTTCAACATAATTCGTACCTTTTCTAACCATTCTTCTTATAAAATAAGGCATAATTACTAATTCTCTTGGTTCTGCTATAGCAGAAGTTTCTTTGATTTTTACTCTTAACTTAAGAACAGCCCCTTTTCCTCTTAAAAGCCGAGTTAAATCATAGATTATGTTTCTTCCTTCAAGTTCTTTTAATTCATAACCATATAATTGAGTTTCTTTTTTCAAAATTGGTATTTTCACGTCAAAGAATTTTTTTCTTTTTTTTGCTTGAGCCATTTTATTCCTGCAGCACCTTTCCTGCTCTTTTTCCTTTTTTCTGATATTTAGATTTTCCGCAAACCTCACAGATGTAAAGGAAATTTGTTTTTTTAGTTGTTTTTGTTTTTCTTTTGAATTTTGATACAGCTGGTTTAGAGCCCCATTTACCTTTATTGCCAATTCCTCTTCCAAGTCCCCTACTCTTAGCTCTTGAAATACTTCCTCTTGTAAGAGTTCCTCTTTTTGCTCCCGTTGAAACTAATTTTATCTTCTGCTTGGTTTTTTTATTGCAATACGGACAAAATCGATTTGTGATTTTTGGAACTTTCATGATTAAATTTTTAAAATTTAATTTGACTAAATTAGAATATTTCAGTCTCTGAAAAAAAAAGAAAGTGAGTTTTTAAAGCTTGTTAATGAAATGGCCCTGCCCAGGATCGAACTGGGGCTCTGTCCACGTCAAGGACAAGGTCTACCATTAGCCTACAGGGCCTTAATAAAAGAAGATATCTTACTTATAAAAATCTTTTTGGGATTTATTATATGCTTTGAGAAAATTCATAAGATTTAAATATAAGAAAGAGCTTTTTGGAATATGAGGTACAATACTTATCAGACTTCTAGAAAAATAAGGGGCTTGATTATGTTTTTATACATTCTTTTTGCGCTTTATTTTTTAAATTATCCTTTCAAATTAATTGTTATTCCAGCATTATTTTCTGATATTGAGCCCTGGATTGTTTTTATTGGGGGAATTTTGTTAATTATCGGAGGTTTTAGCTATTTTAAGAAAGGCAGAATGCACTACTAGTTAAAAGACTGAATTTCAATTTATTTCTTTTTTTATCAATAAATTTATATACGTAATTCCTCTATTTTTTCTATGGATTTTAAAAGAGGAAAAGAGGGATTTTTTATGAAAAATTCTAAAGGACAAGTAACTATTTTTATTATCATAGCAATTCTTATTGTTGCAGGAATATTGGCATACTTTTTTTTAAGAAGTTCTTTGACTGGAACAACTATTCCATCTCAGATGGAGCCAGCTTATGCTAATTTTTTATCTTGTTTAGAAGGAGCAACAACCACGGGAGCAAGTGTCTTGAATTCGCAAGGAGGGTATATTTATTTACCTGAATTTGAACCAGGTTCTTCTTATATGCCTTTTTCATCACAACTTAATTTCTTAGGAAATCCAATTCCTTATTGGTATTATGTTTCTGGAAATAATATCGAGAAAGAGCAGATTCCGACAAAAAGAATGATGGAGAATCAGTTAGGAACTTTTATTGAGCAAAGAATGAATAATTGTGATTTCACTTCATATTATTCTCAAGGTTTTGAGATATTCTGGACAGAGCCAAAATCTAAAATTAATATCAAAGAAGATAGAATTGAAGTTACCCTTGATAGTGCTTTAAAAATCTCTAAGAATGATGAAACAGCTGTGATAAGAACACACAAGATTACAATGCGTTCTCAATTAGGTAATCTTTATGATTCTGCAAAAAAAGTTTATGACAAACAGCAAGAGAATTTGTTTTTAGAAGAATATGGTTTAGATGTTTTGTGGAGTTATGCTCCTGTTGATGGAGCTGAAATAACTTGTTCTCCTCTTATATGGCAAGCAGATGAAGTTTTTGCTGAATTACAAGAAGCTATTGAAGCAAACACTTTTGCCTTAACAACAACTGGAGAAAGAGAGAATTATTTCTTTGTTGATCTTCCTGTAAAAGAAGAAGTTCGTTTTTTAAATTCAAAAAACTGGCCGCATAGTTTTGAAGTTTCACCTGCAGAAGGAAGTATTCTCTTATCAACTCCTATTGGAAATCAGCTTGGTTTAGGTATTCTTGGATTTTGCTATGTTCCTTATCATTTTGTTTATGATATGAAATATCCCGTTCTTGTACAGGTTCAATTTGGAGATGAAATATTTCAGTTTCCTATGGCTGTTATTATACAAGGAAACAATCCGAGAGAGCCATTAGATGCAGAACTTGGAGAAAGCTTTGATTCTGAAATCTGTGAATATAAAAACACAGAAATAACAGTTCGAGTTCGAAATAAAAATGATGTCCCAATAGAAGCTGATATTTCATATGAATGTCTTGCAAATGCTTGTTATATCGGCAAAACATCTAATTCAGGAATACTTGTTGAGAATTTCCCCCAATGTATTAATGGATATGTCACAGCAAAAGCACCTGGTTTCAGAGATACAAGATATATGTTTTCAAGTGTTTCTTCTGGAAATATTAATATGATAATGGAAAAACTTTATTCTAAAAATGTTCAAATTAAATTAAATGGAGTCAATTTCAATGGAGAAGCAATAATTTATTTTGTTTCAGATGATTCCACAAAGACCCTGATTTATCCAGAGCAAAAAATTGTTGAGCTCGGAGAAGGACAATATGAAATTCAAGTTTATATTTTCCGGGATTCTTCAATTAGTTTAGAAGGAGTTGTAACGGAGCAATGTTTAGATGTTCCAAGAACTGGAATTCTTGGAGTTTTGGGATTAAAGCATGAAAGATGTTTTGAAATTGAAATTCCAGAGCAAACTCTTTCCCAGGTTCTTTCTGGAGGAGGAATTCAGAATTATTATATTTTAGAATCAGAATTAATGGGCTCAAATTCTGTTGAAATTTATACAGAAGGTTTACCAAAACCAGAAACTCTTGAGCAATTGCAGAACAATCATATTTTATTTGAGAGTAAAGGACTTGAAATAAGATTTGTATAAAATGGAAAAGGAATTGCAAGACAAAAAAAAGAAAATTGTT
>Ga0194112_10001209_pt1 | contig 37967 bp, 35 predicted proteins | sample TA2MahC400mmetaG_FD_146191 | JGI IMG/M metagenome (GOLD analysis project Ga0194112, IMG submission 146191) | Freshwater microbial communities from Lake Tanganyika, Tanzania - TA2015016 Mahale Deep Cast 400m | ecosystem: Environmental > Aquatic > Freshwater > Lake | place: Tanzania: Lake... | reverse complement strand
GATGCCATGAAAACGGCAAACCTCGGTGCAAAGACCACACTGGGTACATTGACCTAAATCCACACGAGGAGATCTTCCACCAAAATATTTTTCCTGAGTCAAAATTTCGGGTTGCAGCAAAAGATGAAGGTCTGCGGCGTCAACATCGCAATCCACCATGACTTTATCCTTCGCTAAAGATGCAAAGGCGGCAGCAACAGTGGTTTTTCCTGTGCCGCCTTTTCCGCTGAGGATAGCTAATTGTTTTATATTTTTTTGGTCCATGTTTTTCCTATTGTGTCATTCTGAATGAAGTGACAGATTGAAGAAATATTATTTATCCTGATAATTTAAAATGGCCTGGTGCAATCCTCGTATTGCCAACAGAGAACAATGCGCCTTCCTTGCCGGGATACCTCCGGCTGCCTTGATCACATCATTGTCTGTAAGTTTCAGTGCCTCTTTGAGCGTTTTTCCAATGGCCAATTCCGTGGCAATGCTGGAAGTGGAAATGGCTCCAGGGCATCCCTGGGTTAAAAACTTAAAGGCGGAAATCTTCCCGTCTTCCACCTTGAGATAAACTCTAATGAAATCCCCGCAGGTAGGATCACCGACCACTGCCATGGCGTCAGGATTCTCGATTTCTCCGACGTTTCTGGGATTCATGAAATGGTCGATCAGTGTCTCGTTATAGACGAGATAACCCACATTTTCGTCTAAACTCTCTTCTATGGCCAGATTGGATTTATTTTCTTCGACTTGACTCATAAAGATTCTCCTGGATCCCACTTTTGTAGGGAACGGTTTTAAACCGTTCCCTACAGGCGACGGGGGCGATTATTCACTTGAGGCAGCAATACGCCTCTTAACCTCCTCATATAAATTTTGAAATTCCTTGATATAAGAGGCGTTCTGAAGAACAATTGGAACACCTTTTGAATAAGACTCGGCTATTTGGCGATCCATCGGGATTTCTGTGAGGATGGGAATACTCTGTGAGTTGCAGTAGTCCCATACCTTTCGATCTCCGATATCTGCTTTATTGATCACTACACCCATCGGGATCTGAAGCGTTTCCAGCATTCCCACTGCCAGCTCTAAGTCATTCAGGCCAAAGGGCGTTGGCTCCGTAACCAACAGACAGAAGTCACTTCCCTTTACCGTTTCAATGACAGGGCAGGCTGTTCCTGGAGGAGCGTCGAGAATCACGATCTTATCCTTTTGAATCCTCTCCTTAACCTTTCGGATCAGTGGAGAGGCCATTGGTTCTCCTACGTTCAACACCCCATTAACAAAAGGAATTCCATTTCCGCTTCCTTCCTGAACGATTCCGATTTCTCTCTCAACTTCGATTATGGCCTTCTCAGGACATAGATACGAACAAGCACCACACCCGTGGCAAAGTTCATCGAAGACCAATACATTTTTTAGAATGACGGCGATCGCATGATATTCGCATACGTGTGCACATTTACCGCAATAAGTGCATCTGGATTCATCAATTCGGGGGACCGGAATTCCCATAGAGGTAACCTGGTGGATGGTGGGGTTTAGAAAAAGGTGGGAATTAGGTTCCTCCACATCGCAGTCAATTAGTTGGACAGTCCCTTTGGGGAGCGAAAGGGCTAAATTAACCGCAACGGTGGTCTTTCCGGTCCCCCCTTTACCGCTCGCTATTGAAATGATCATATCAATCCTTCCAAGAGAAGAAAAAATTTATCCTATTAATGTGAGATAGCATTCTCGTAATAACAACAATGCTCATATATTCGATATCGGATTGCTCCTGTTTTTGTAAAATGATCCAAGTGTTTCACAACTTCATCGATACGGAGTCCAAGAGCTTTAGAAATATCTTCCGTTGTACAAGGTCTTCTCTTAATCAAGTTAAGAATCTCTGTATCCTTTACGGAGTTAAATTCTTCTCCCAAGGGAGCGGCAAATTCGGAGATAATCTCTGCCTTCTCTCCCAGTCTTTCTCTTATTTCCTCCAGTTGACCAAAGGTTAAAGGGAAGGCAAAATCTTCAGCAGGAGGCCTGACGGGTGTATTTAATTGAATCCTATCAGGCTCGATTCTCTCGATAACCTCTTTTAGTTTTTCGATTTCTTCTTTACAGTCATTGGCACCCCGACAAAAGAGGATTTCCAGCCAGATTTGGCCTCGATATTGTTTTCGAAATTGAATGAGGCCCGAAATGATTTTCTTAATTCCTAAGGATGGGACGGGTCTGTTTATGTATTCAAAAAGAGCCGGATTGATTGCATCAAGGGATGGGAGGACGACATCGGCTTCCGAGAGATCCCTTCTTACATCATCTAACGAGAAAAGAGAGCTATTCGTGAAGATGGCTATGGGAGTAGAGGTGATCTCTTTGATCCTTCGGACTATTTCTCCAATGTCGGTATTTAATGTCGGCTCACCAGAGCCAGACAGGGTTATGTAGTCTGGCTTTTTTTCTAAAACAGATGAATTAAGTTCCAATTCCCTTTCGATCTCTTCTGAAGGTACATAAGATTGCCGAGATGTGGTCTTACGAGTCGTCCTTCCTAAATCGCAATAGATACAATCAAAGGTGCAGGTTTTATATGGTACGAGATCAACCCCTAAAGACCTTCCCAATCTCCTTGAAGGAACTGGGCCGAAGATGTACTTAGGTCCATTTAAAGATTTATACATTAAAGCGCCCCAATATAGCCTGTAGAACTCCTCCGGAGATTGTCCTGGCCTTATCCGAGATCGTATAACAATGGGCCTTAGTTCCTCGTGGATCGACATCACCCAGTTTCATACCCTTCCAGACTTCGGTTCCGTCTCGTAGTAAACCTCTAATGACACCCGCAATCCTGGATCGCACTGCAATATTTTCTATCATTCCTACCTTTTCATTTGCTCGTACTCCATCACCAATCTTTTTCAAAGCATTAAAATTCCCAGCCTTGGGAGCTCGGATCACCCTTTCCTCTGTATAGCCAGCGATGGAGCCCGGGATTCCTGTATTTGGCTCGGCTTCCCCGTTCGAAATGATTCTTCCCAGATTGTGACCCCTGTTTGTCTCAATGACCAAATGGACATCCTTCCCTGCATGGAATCCGGGGCCAAGGCCAATAACCAAAGGGGCATCCGTGATCTTTGTACCCAGATTCTTTTTGGCCATAGTGGCATCAATAAGAACATCGGGTTTCAAGAAGTCCTTAACCTCTGCCTCCGGATCTATCAGGATGGGAATCTTCCCCTCTCTCCATGCCTCTGAGATATGACCTGCCGACTCAACCCTTGTTGCAATAATTCCCTCCACTTCTTTCTCCGAATCGAAGATCGCTTCGGAAAATGCCACTTCCCTTCTCACGGCTTGGGGATTCGGAGTTTCAGTCATACAGACTTTGAAATGGCAGGAAGCAAGTCGATGAGCAACACCTGAAGCCATCTCCCCTGCACCTCTGATTAGAATCACTAGGTCATTAAGTTTTTTATCCATGCCTATCAATGCTGAATTTTCGCAAATTCTTGAAGCAATCTCTTTTGATCGACGTCGAATAGAATGCAAGCCATCCCGAGCGTCTGAATCTTAAAACCTGGCCTTTTTAGACAATTCTGGCCAAAGTATCTTTCCATGATTTCAGACGATCGAGGATACTCTTTTGCAATGTTTCCAAGGATTCTGTATTCTAACGAAAAGTTTTTTGCTGGATAATACATATATCAAACTATTTCCTTACCATCTTTGCCCCGCATTTGGGGCATTTCATAAAGTAACAGGGTGTACCTGCTTCATGAGCAACGGTTGTTCCGCATTTTGGACAGATGCATTCTCCCCCTGGGCCTGCACCGGCTCTGGAGCCGCCCATTTTTCCTCTCCGAGATCCACCCATTCCGGCACCTCTACCTGTCCCCGGGCCACTTCCCCCCGGTGGACCAGTTCCGTCACCTCTTGGCATACTAATGACCTCCTTTTGTTCCTAAACTATCTATCAGGTTCTCCAGAAAAACCTTCCACTGTTCATCTTTCCTGATGTTGGGAAGAGAGAAATCAGCATGGGGATAATAGTATTTGCACAAGGTCATTGTCTTCAGATGGGGAGCAAAATGCTTGAGAACAGAAAGTCCCTGTTCCCCAAGATCGGTTCTAAAACCGAAAAAAATCACAATGTCATGGTTCCCTTCGTTTCTTACCCCTTTCCACTCTGGGTCTTTCAAGGCATTGATAATCTCAACGATGTCGTAGACACTGTCAGGTTTTACCCCCAATTCCACCATCTTTGATTTCACGGTTGCAGTGGCACAGGTGGGGATATTCTTGGCCTTTGCAATGTCTAAGGCATATTCGAGAAGCAATCTTCCACCCAGGGTCAATTTAAGCAAACGTGGGCCGAGGACAAGGAGGGGTCTCTTTGATTTCGTGATCTGCTTGGCGTATTCTGCAGTATCCTCCACCAACCTCGCCGTCCTCGTCCCTGTCAGGATATTCACTCTATGATATGGCATTAATGGTGCTAATTGACTCATGGGACTTCTCTCCTCTGTTTAGTGTATGACCGAATCCACAGGAACCTTAGTAGGGTAAGTTCCGATGAGGGTTGGAAGTCCTACCGGTTCCTTTGGCTTCCAGCCGATCTCTGTCAAATAAGCCTTGACTTCTTTTTTATAAACCAGTGGGATATCAGCATCTCTTCTTACATAGAGAGGAAGGTCTTCAGGGAGTCCGCCTCCCATATACTTCTTATAAAGGGAGATATAGTGATTCAGTTTGATACTCCTTCCTTGGGGAGTATCATTCTTCCGAATGCACAATTTGGGGATCATCACCATGGCCTTCTCCTTTGTCTCACATACATAAGCAAGGTGCTCGGGTGAAGGCTCATTGGTTTCTACAATCTGCTTCTTCCTTGCATCCATCACTTTCCATTCGTCCTCTTCCTTTCTCGATAGGTAGAGTCTTCGATATTTTGAAGAGTGGGGACCGAGGATCACTGGAACACCCAATCGATTAAAGCCTGTAGCAATCGATGCTGCCTTCTGAGACATTGCTCCCCAGGCAACACCACAGGCACCCACTCTGTTAAGGACATAGTCCGCCATGACTTCATAGTTTGCTCTTAGAGGCAAGGCAGCAAAGATATTGGCAATCTTTATGGCTGCTCCAGAAATGTGGCTATTAGCCACGCAGGAGCCGATGTTCACCACGCCTCCTGCATCAAAATCAGGTGGATACTTCTCATAGACCGTCTTTCCTTCTGAATCCTTCCACATGCCAGCCACCATGGCAGAACAGCCTGTGAGAACCACGATGTATTTTCTCCTGGCAAATTCATCTACAATCTCTGCAATATCTCTTATATCAGGGAAGTTGGAGCAACCGACAAGAGCAATAACCCCTGGGATGGTACCCAGCGTGATGGGGGCTCCTACGTTTCTTATTTCAGTATCCATAACCGGACCACGACCTGCCCTCATCTTCCATGTCTCTTTGCTTGCTCCGACTTGCATGATCTTGAAGATAGGAATGTTCCGGGGGCATTCCTCTTCACATTTGCCACAGCCAATGCACTGATTGAATATTTCTCCAATCACATCGAAATTCCCTTTAGCTACCTGGCTCACACCGTTCCCAATATCGAAAAGGTTTGGACATACCTGCTCACACATGCCACAAAGCGTGCACTTTTTTGCCAGCTCTACAGCCTCCTGCTCTGTTAACCACTCCTTCCTTCTCTTAAGTGCAATGGCCATAGCAACTTTCACAGCCACCTCAGCCGCCTTTTTTGGATCGAGGATGACAAAATGTTTCTTCTCGTCTACCATCTTCCTGACGACCTCGTCCGTCTCCATCTCGGTTGCATCTTCCAGCCCATACATTGCCTTGTCCAGAGCAGCAATCAGCGCAGAGCCAGCTTTCGTTGCTTCAACAGGGATATCGGTCCGAATGCACTGTTCATCGGTCATGATCACATCGGGGATACCGCTTCTGATAAAAAAGAGCTGCCGAGAAAGGGGACCGATTACCTTTGCTTTTGCTGAATACCGGGTGGTCTCTATGGCAGTGCAACACACCCCGCATAACTCAACTTTGTCGTAAAGATTATTTTCTTGCAGGTAATCCACCACCACCGTTGAGGTAGCAGGGTTATGTCCTGCAAAAAGGATGATGGGCTTTGTCTTATTCACAGAATTCCATCCAAGATCTACCAGAGGTGTATCTGCTACAGAGGTGGGATAATTAAATCCTACAATCTGGGCAATATCAGCCACTTCCATACCCACATGGTCAAGCATCCCGGCATGGAGTGCCTTCGATTCGTAATCCAGATAGCTTCCCTCCTGCCCCATATGGGTGGAATCGAGGAGATGAGCAATCTCTTTGTAGACATATTCTATAGCTGTTTTGAGGTCACCCAGTGTCTCCGGCTTCAAACCGAGAACGGTCCTTATATTGGGGGCCTCGAGATCGATAAAAGTACCAAGATCTATCTTTTTGCCTTTCCCATGTTTTTCAATCAAGATTTCTAAGATATGCCCGGCGTGAGCAGCATGGGCTGAACATCCCATGAGGCAGGCCAAAAGTACAATCCTTGCCTGTTGCGTGGCAATATCGATCCCACATGCTCCTCTCCGATCCTCCGTAAGATCACATTTACCGTATGTGCAAAAACAGCATAGATCACAGAATGGGGCATACCAGGGTTTGTATGTCTTTAGAAGTCTCATGTCCCAGCTTCTGAGATCAGGAATCTCTGGCATGGGTGTATGACCGACTGGTTCCCAGGGGACTTCTGCCTTGATCTTTTGATGAATCTCCTCTAATTTTTTTGTCAGCTCTTTTATCTCTGCCATGTTCCGTTCCGGTCCTTTCTAACGTTTCGCTTCATGACCTCAAGATCTCAGGATGCCATAGATAAACATATTCGTATCTGCTCGTTTTCAGCATTCTTCACCGAAAATGTCTAATGTGAGTAGAGGCGATCAACCTTTAGAAAAAAGGTTGATCGCCTGAGCTTCATCGATGGCCCCCATGCAACCACTTCTTTTATTACCACCAACGACGGAATCCTCGACCGCCACCGAATACTCTGCCACGGCCACCACCCCATGGAAGCCCTCCACGGCCTGCACCAAAGACAGGACCATAGAATGGGTACATACCGATATGCGGATAATAGGGTGCTCGGAATCCATATCCATAAGGGCCAAAGCCCCTGTATGGCATCGCGCAGAAACCTCTGCCTCCACCTGTCATTGGACCCTGACCCATTGGTCCTGTTCCATCAAATCGTGGCATAAAAAACACCTCCTTCCTGAAAAAAGTCTCACGGTTAAGGTTAGGGTGACGACGCCAGTTTCATTAAAGGGTTATGTTGTTAAGTTTAAAATCTTTTAGCCGTAACCCTATGACCAAATACAAAACGGGCTTCCTAACCGTAACCTCAATATAATCTCCATGATTACTTCTTCAATTCTTCGAGTCTTTTTTCAATCTGGCTCAACTCATCACGAAGGTATTTGGCTTCCTCTTCGAGAAACCGAATCTCTTCTTCCTTTGTTGGAGGCCCCCATGGTGGAACGGGTGCTCCGTACCAACCGGGATGCCAACACCATCCCCGACCATACTCATAATGATGGTATCTCCATCCTGCTGGTCCCATACCGTATGGCATAATTCTTACCTCCTTTCTTTCACGGCCGAATTACTCAAATGGCACCGAATCCCGCGAACAGGTTTCATTCGAATAATTCGTAGCAATTCGTGATATTCGTTCTTCAACCCCTGCGGCCACCCATGCCCTGACCTCCTCCTATTCCCCTCACCCCATCCCTCTCCCCTTAGGGGAGAGGGATGGGGTGAGGGGAATACCGAAGTGAGGAGGAACCGTTGCTCCGCTGGTCTCGTGGAGACTTCCCGATTTATAGCCCTCAATAACATCCTTGACCGTCCCACCAGGTACCAGATAGACCTTAATTCCTGAAGCTGAAAGGGCTGATGCCGCATTGGGTCCAAGATTGCCAGTAATTAGGACGGTCGCTCCTCTCTGAACAATAAGTTGTGCGGCCTGAACCCCGGCACCTCCCATAGCCATTAACCCTTCATTCTCAAAGGCTTCAAACTCCATGGTTTCAGGATCGACAAAGATAAAATACTGGCATCTTCCGAACTTCGGATCGATCTGGCAATTAAGGTCTTTTCCTGTTGCGCTGACAGCAATTTTCATCGCTTCTCCTCCTCGCATTCGTGGTCATGGTGCTCACAGGCAACAACTCCCTGAATTTCTCCCCTGAGATAGGCCTCGACAATATCCCTCACTTTTCCCTGGACTCCTGTGGCTACGTCAATCCCAAATTGAGTAAAAAAGTCGATTGCCCTCGGCCCCATTCCGCCCGCAATCATCACATTTGCCTTTTGAGAGTGGATGAACTGAGGGATAACCCCAGGTTGATGATTTGGAAAGTAAGGGTTCTTCAGTACCTCAAAACCAAGTATCCGGTCTCCCTCCACATTCACAAAGGTATAGAAAGGACACCTTCCGAAATGGGCACTGAGTGATCCATCGAGACCGGTACCATCTTCAGAAGCCAATGCAATTCTCTTCATCTCTTCACCCCCTGTTTTTGGAAAATGGTTTGGAAATTTTTCTTTTTCTAATTTGCGTTCAATCTCTTTGAAGCCCACATATGCCTTGACGCGGCTATTTATTTCCTGGAAAGCCTTGGCTGCCTGGGAATCCGGATAAGACATGACAAATGGCATTCCTCTATCACAGTTGGTGACCATCTCAGGATCGATGGGGATTCTACCCAGGAACGGAACCCTCATATCCCGTGCTGCCTTTTCACCGCCCCCTTTCTTAAAGAGGAGAATCTCCTTGTGACAGTGAGGGCAAATCAGTCCGCTCATGTTCTCAACAATCCCGATCACCGGGATGGTAAGTATTCGACTGAAGGTGACGGCCTTTCTAGAATCGAGGAGAGCAACATCCTGGGGAGTGGTTACGATAATAGAACCATCTACATTCTTAATGAGATGGGCTACACTAAGAGGTTCATCTCCAGTTCCAGGAGGAAGATCGACAATGAGAAAATCGAGGGGTCCCCAATCTACTTCTCCTAAAAATTGGCTAATCGCATTATGTTTGATAGGTCCTCTCCAGACAACTGGGTCATCCCGATCTCCGATGAAAAATGCCATGGAAATGACCTTTAAATTCGGAAAGACCTCCACGGGAATCATTCCCATTCCGGATCCGATCACATGTTGAGACTCAATTCCAAGCATCTTGGGAATATTGGGACCATGAATGTCAGCATCCAAAAGTCCAACATCGAGTCCATCCAAAGATAGGGAAACTGCTAAATTCGTTGCCACCGTACTTTTTCCCACGCCTCCCTTTCCACTCATCACCATGATCCGATGTTTGATATGAGAGAGCTTTGATTTCAACCTCTCCTGAGCATGAGCCTCCTTCTCCTGCTGGCTACAAGAACTGGACTGATTACAGGTCTCACAGGTTGTGTCTTTTTCACATTTGTCTTTGGCCACTTATGTTTTCCTCCCTCCGGAACCCCTTCTCCATAAACAAAGACGCCTTCTTCCCCTTCTTTCACAACAGAAACCTGGGCGAAGCCTTCCTCGCATGAAAAGATCAAAGACGACCTCGGCATCTCCTATGATATCCTGGACGACATCAATGCCTCGACTTCCAAGTTGATTCCGAGAAAAACCATCAATTCCGCCGCAGATGACTTTATGCACCCCATTTGAAGTGAGCTGTTCCAGTCGCTGGGGAAAATTGAGGTTTGCAGTAGAAAGCTTTTCCTGACCTATGACCTCGCCCCTCTCCACCTCAATGATCCATAACTCAGGGGAGAAATCAAAGCGCGGGGAAATCCGGTTTCCAAAAATAGGAATTGCAATTTTCATATCTATGAATTCTATATAGCAAAATAGATGCCATGGGAGGAAAAGAAGGGAAAAGGAACGTAATTTTGATAGGTTACATCATTTTGAAATGAAAGAGGAATTGGGAAGGAATGGAAGGAAATGTTTCATTATTGATACTTATGAAACATATAAGTTTCATAATTGATACTATTTTACATTATTCCGTATCGCTTTATCTTCCGCCAGAGTGTTGCTCTGCTGATGCCTAATTCCTGTGCTGCTTTGATTCTGTTACCTCTGTTTTTTTCCAAAGTCGTTTTCACTATTTCAGCTTCGGCTTTCTCAAGAGGGTGTTTCCCTTTTTGCGACACGAATGAATCTGTTTCTTCTTGTCTCATCGTCAGCTCCCTGGGAAGGCAGTCTACATCGATCTTGCTCCCCCCACAGAGGACAAAGGCATGTTCAATGATGTTTTCGAGTTCTCTGACATTTCCTGGAAAGTCATGCTTCAATAGCAATCGTAAAGCCTGATCAGATAATCCCAAGATCTGTTTTCCCATTTTGACATTAAACTTCTGAATAAAGGCATCAATGAGCAAAGGGATATCCTCCCTTCTCTTAGAAAGGGGAGGGAGTTCAATCTTTACGACATTAAGTCTATAAAAAAGGTCATCTCTAAATTTTCCTTCACTCACCAATTTTGAGAGGTCCTTATTGGTTGCCGCAATGATCCGTACATCTGTCTTTCTGGGATTGGTCGATCCTAAGGGTTCGTATTCTTTCTCCTGAAGCACCCGGAGCAGTTTTACCTGAAGGGAAGAGGACATATCACCTACTTCATCCAGAAAAATCGTCCCTCCATTGGCGAGGGCAAATCTCCCTGGTTTGTCCTTTTTTGCATCCGTAAAGGCGCCTTTAAGGTATCCAAAGAGTTCTGATTCGAGCAGGGGATCGGGAAGAGCGCCACAATTAACTTTGATAAAAGGTTTTTCCTTTCTCCGACTAAGATTATGAATAGCTTTTGCAAAGAGTTCTTTGCCCGTGCCACTGGCACCCTGAATGAGGACGGTGCTATCGCTTTCAGCAATGTCAGGGAGAATATTGAAGATTTCATGGATCAGATGATTTTTGCTGATGATATCGCTCAGTGTATATTTTTGTGAAAGCTCTTTTTTAAGCTCCTCGATGGTAGAGAGGTCCCGAAATGTCTCAACCCCACCGATCATCTGACCTTTTTCATCCTTTAATACGGCTGTGCTGATGCTAATGGGAATCTTTTTCCCATTTTTATTCAGTATGGTGACGGGTAGATTGGTAATCTCCTTCTTAGTTTTTAACGTCTCCTTGAGGGCACATCGGGTCTGGCAGATGTCTGCCCTGAAGATGTCGAAACAATAACGGCCAACCGCCTCTTTGCTGGTAAATCCTGTGATCTCTTCAGCGGCTTTATTGAAAAAAGTGATTTTCCCTTCACCATCTGTTGTGAAGACTCCATCCGCAATGCTATGGAGGATTACATTGAAAAATTTATCAGGTTCTCTTTTTTTCATAAAACCAATCATACCACAAGATTTTTTTATGGGGAAGAGAATCCTATTGAGATTGGAATGCTCTGTCTATTATACAGTTATACAGTAAAGAGGTGAGAGTTGTTGTTATGTACAAAATCCCTGCCTGTCCGGAAGGCAGGCAAATGTCAAATGAATGCCAAAAAGCAACCTAAGGTCAATGCTAAAAGGTTGAGGTTGAGAAAAAACTTAACCTAAGCCTAAACCTTAACCTGCACGAGGTGCTAAAACCCCAGCCTTAACCTTTATTTAAAAATTTGAACTTTGACATTTGGCATTTTCGCATCCTTATTCTTCCTCAAGAAGGATACGGTGGTCGATGAGGTTCATCTCTTTAATCCGGGCCTTAATCCGTTTTTGTTCCCCGAAGATATTTTGAAGGTAGAGTTCATCTTTATCAGGCCGAAGAATAGAAATATCCTCGAGAACCAACTCCTCTTTTCCTTCTTTCACTATGTATGCATTGGCCTCACACATCTTTTCCTCCTACCCCCTTACCCTTCCCCTCTCCCCCGAGGGGAGAGGGATGCCTGCCTGCGGTAGGCAGGGGATGAGGGGTCTTATTTCTTAGATGATTTCCTGGATTCTTTTAATCAATTGATCAGCAAGATGGGGTAGAGGTTCTTTGGAAACTCCGATGATCTCCAACTCTGGCATTTTGAGAGGGAGGAGACATTTCATTGCAGAAGATGAAGCAATGGCCACTGCCATTCTTGGAGTAACCTCCCCCATCATGGAATGGGCCACGACGATGCCTGTTGTTCCGATAATGATATCCACGGACTTTGCCGTTTGAACAATCGCATTTTCTCCAGAGGCACCTTTATTAGCCCCTGCTTTTAGCATCGCTCCGGTTGCCATGGCGTTCGTTCCTAAGCCGAGGACTTCCACCTCCTCACCAAAAACCTCTCGAAGGCGTTTTATGATTACGCTTCCGATGCCACCACCTTGTCCATCGATCACAGCAATCAATTTTTTCTTCTTTTCCATCTTCAATAAAAAAGCCACTTTTAGAACTCCTCGTTCTAAAGGGGCTTCACCTCCGTGGCTACTTTTTATATAAATTGATTAACTGGATTTGTCAATAAACTTTATCGATTCGGGTTTGAAAAATTTTTTAATGGCAGCGGTGAGGGTTTTGGCTATTTTCTCTTGAAACTCATTCCGATTGAGCAAACGTTCTTCCTCTTTATTAGTGATGTAAGCCAATTCCACCAGCACAGAAGGAATATCAGGGGCCCTTAATATAATAAAATTGGCCTGACGATAGGAGGAATATTTTAGCTGATTTATATTTTTAATCTCCTCAAGAGCCAATTCAGCAAATCGGAAGCTTTCTTTCATCGAATTGTTTTGCATGAGGTCTAATAGAATCTGGTTCAGTTTTGGATCTTTTGCAATGGAAGCAGGCCTTAGAAACGCACCTCCTAACACATTTGACATATTTTCCTTATCGGCTAAAATTTTCGCTGCTTGATCAGTTGCACCGGAAAGAGAAAGACAATAGACTGAAGAACCTCTGGTTTGACGATTGAAACTTCCGTCAGTGTGAAGACTGACAAAGAGGTCTGCGCTGTACTCTCTTGCTATCCTAACCCTCTCTTCTAAAGGGATAAAATAATCTCCTTTTCGGGTAAGAAAGGCCTTGATCTCCTTTTGTTGATTTAGGAGATAGACTACCCTCTCACCGACTCTTAATACAACGTCTTTCTCCATCGTCTCGCGAGGTCCTATAGCTCCAGGATCTTCCCCGCCGTGCCCAGGGTCAATGACAACAATCCTTGTACCCTTCGGTCTGATCTCTTTTTGCTTCTGTCTCTCTTCCTGTTCTTTTTTCTCTTGTCCCACATCGACAAGATCGATCACAAGGCGATGAGGCTTATCCAGATAGGGCTTTAGTGGAAAGATTGTCGCATTCAATGGCCTTTTTTGATAAAGAATCAATTTTACTTTCCCTTTCCCCAGGTCGATCAAATTGATTTTTGAAAGATAGAAATCATTGACCTCTATTTCCCTCTTTTTAGGAAGAAGGGTGATACCAGTAAATTCGAGATGGCATTGCGGAGGGTTCTCTTGCGAAAGACTTCCATATTGGATTGGTTCCGTGAGGTCCAAGACCACCCGGGTGTGATCCGGTGCAGACCAGAATCGAATGTCTGTGATCGCTGCCGAAAAAACGACGTCGAGATGAAAAAGAAAGAGGAAAATTCCAATAAAGAATGGGGAGGTAATTTTTAGAGATAAAAATCTCATCTTTTAAATTTATCGATATCACAACAGATGGAATATGTCAAATAACATTTATCGTGAACGTGACCGTGTCGCGTGTCCGTAAAAATAAACATTCAGGTATTCGTTCTTTTGCTAAAAATGATTACGGACACGGATCACGGACACGAATCACGGACACGTTCCACGTTTTTTATCTAAAAGCTTTGCGATTTATAAACACGGCAGGGGACAGCCTTGAGAGGAGTGGAGCCAATTGCGGGGTCATAGGGAGGATTACTGTTGGTCAGGATGTTGAGATTGGATTCTTTCCATCCGGAAAGCTCAAGATCTTTGCGTTCGGGAAACCACCATCCATAACTGAGTATAATGACTCGTGGATCAATATCTGTGTTTAATTTTGCCTTTTGGCGAATCGTTCCTCGTTTGGTCTCGATGATGATCCAGTCTCCTTCCTCAATTCCTAAAGGAGAAGCTATCTCAGGATGAATGAGAACAATGGGGTCAGGAGAAATTTTGCGTAAAGAAGAAATGTTACGATAAGCAGAATGGAAAAAGAAAGGATCTTTAGCAGAGGTGAAGATCAAGGGATACTCCTTGAGAAACTCATCAGTCGCATCCGATGATTCGGGTAAATCCTGATAATATGGAAGGGGAGCATATCCCCATCCTTTCAACTGTTCTGAATAGATCTCAAACTTTCCAGAGGGTGTGTTGAAGCCTTTCTTCTCATAACCTTTATATTCCCACTCTCCCTTCAAAATACCTATGGCCTTGAAGTCATCATAAGTCATGTGTGCAGGCTTGAGAACCTCGTCAAGACATTCTCTCATATCGTTCCAAAAAAATTGAGCATATCCCAAACGTTTTCCCAGTTCGTTTATGATTTTTGAATCAGGCCAACATTCCTCTAACGGTTCAACTATCTTTGGCCGAGCCAGGATAAACCCATGGGGAAGTCCATAATGTCCGATATCATCAAATTCAAAGTTCGTGGCTGCTGGAAGGACGATATCGGCCAATTGTGCTGTGGGGGTTAAAAATATTTCTGAAACGGCAAGGAAATCAAGCTGCCTCATTGCCTTAGAGGTTTCCATAGAGTTGGCATAACTGAGCAGAGGATTTGACCCCTGGATATAAATCAATTTTATGGGATAAGGTTTGCCGGTCAATATGGCCTTTATAACCAGTTGAGAAGGGACGAAACCCATCATCGTAGACATGTGAAATTCAGGACTCAGGATCTTTTCTTTTTTATCAGGGAATTTTTTGATTTGGACCAGTTCACCGGGTCTCATGATAGGTGGTCCTACTCGATTTACATTTCCACCTGGGACCTCTAAGTTTCCAGTGACGGCCACCAGTATTAATAATGCCCTCGCACACTGAAAACTGTTGAGGTTATGCTCCAGGGCATTCCCCCACTGAATGCAAGCTGGCTTTATCTGTGAAAAGAGGCTTGTAGCCCTAATAATTTGCTCTTTTGGAACCCATGTGATCTCTGAAACTTTATCCAATGGATATTGCCGAAGATGTTCTTTTAACTCTGGGAACCCTTTGGTCCACTTTTCTACGAATGTTTTTTCGTAAAATCCTTCATCTACCATCACCCTTAACATTCCTAAGGCTAAGGCGAGATCGGTCCCAGGCCTTGATTTAATCCAAATATCTGCTCTGGAAGCAATTCCAGACTTTCTCGGATCGATGACGATCAGTTTTGCCCCATGATCCAATGCCCGTCTCAACTGGGAGCCGATGATACCCTCCTCATTGGTCTGAAAGAGGTTGTTTCCCCAGACCAACACACATGAAGGAGGATGGTCGTAATCCGGAATGGGAAAGAATCCGCAGGTGAGTGTGGATGCAGTCTCCCTCGGCATATGACAGACATGTCCAGGTGTAGAAATATTCGGGACATGAAGGAGGTTTGCCATTCGAAGTAATAAAAATAGTTCTAATCCCTTGGGTGTCCCCTGCACAAAAGAGATGGATCTTGGCCCATCACGATCTATCGTCTGCTTAATCTTTTCTACAATCGTCTCCAATGCCTCGTCCCAAGAGATACGGGCCCACTTACCTTGCCCTTTTTCACCAGTCCTCTTTAATGGATATTTAAGACGATCAGGGTGGCAAAGCCTCTCTATCTGAGCAAGGCCCTTAGCACAAACGGTCCCCCTGTTCAAAGGGGAATCCGGATCTCCTTCAATTTTTGTAATTCTCCCACCCTCTAAATGAACCAAAATTCCACATCCACCATGATCCATCCTGGCGCAATAGGTCTTGGCGATCATCATAGACTCCTTTTCATAATTTATTTTTCTCTAACATTTCTAAAGCCCTTTTATAAAGCCCCCTTTTCCGCTTTGCATATGCATAAGGGGGTTGCCATTCGATGACTTTATCCCATGTCTTGAACCATTCCAGCCTTCGAGCTTCTTCCTTCCAGAAGCCTTCCGGATCTTTGATGGAGCGCTGATATACTTCAAAATATTTCTTAAAGGCCCAATAAGTGGAACCAAAAGTTAAAGAGGTGTAGACCATCCTTTTCTCCTTTCTCATTCGAAATGGTCATACATAATTATTCCCTTAACAAGACCTTGACAGAAATTGCAGAAACAGATTAAATTTAACAGAATTCGGTTACAAAGAAAAGATGCTAAATATCTCTGCAATCCTTCTTGGTGCAGGTGAGTCGAAAAGAATGGGGATTGACAAACTATCCCTTCCATGGGGGAAGAAGACTGTATTTGAATATTCTCTTGACGCTCTCCTTCGTTCGAAGGTCAAGGAAGTTATCGTTGTCCTAAGCGGTCGGACGGAGACAAAGGTCGATCATATAAAAGACAAGAAAATGAAGATAGTAATCAATCCTCATTATAAAAAGGGCATGAGCACTTCTATCCGCAAGGGCCTTCAAGCCATTGATCCAGGCAATCAGGGAATTCTCATTGCCCTTGGAGATCAACCCCTTATTAAAAAGAGGACGGTCAATGCGTTAATCAACGCCTTTAAAAAAAGAAAAAGGGGAATCATCATTCCATCTTTTCAAGGAGGGAAGGGACACCCTGTAATCTTTCATCGAAAATATAAGAAAGAATTATTACAATTGAAAGGGGACGTTGGAGGAAAGTCCATCATTGAAAGACATCCTGAGGATGTGGGGATGGTTCAAGTTAGATCAGAAGGGGTAGTGAGAGATATTGACACATGGAAGGATTATAAGAACCCAAATTGAGCGATTCTATAATTCGATCATCCATCTCTGTCATTCCCGCGGAAGCGGGAATCCAGAGAAATCCTAAGAAACTGGATTCCTGTTTTCACAGGAATGACAAATCTCTATTTCACCTTTTGGGTGAATGGATATGATAATTTGAGGTGCATTTATTTCAATACTTCTTTTGATGATCATCAAGAAAAATCGCTCAATTTAGGAAGAAAACAGTTAAGAGGGGAAAGAAAAAGGAAAGGGATTCAGATGAGGGCAGGTAAAGGAATAGAAGAATTGGTTATTTTAATCCGAGGTGCAGGAGAGATGGCCAGTGGTGTTGCCCATCGACTTCACCGGTCTCATTTTAAGGTCTGTATGTTGGAATTACCCAATCCCATAGCTGTAAGAAGAGAGGTCTCTTTCTGTGAGGCCATCTACGAGGGTGAAAAAAGTTTGGAGGGGGTTGAGGCAATATTTATTTCAGGGCCAGAGCAGATTCAACCTTTATGGGGAAAAGGGAAGATCCCGATTCTGATTGATCCCAATGGCAAGGAGACGAGGGAGCTTATAAAACCCGATGTCCTCATCGATGCCATTATGGCCAAAAAAAACTTAGGAACTCATATCAATGATGCCCCTCTGGTCATCGGTCTTGGCCCTGGTTTTACAGCAGGGAGTGATACCCATGTCGTCATCGAAACGAATCGGGGACATCATTTAGGAAGGGTGATCCTTAGTGGCAGTGCAGAACCGGATACAGGCATTCCCGGAGATATTGGGGGATATACGGTTGAACGAATTCTTCGGACGATGAAGAAGGGGATCTTTCGGCCTTATAAATCCATCGGGGACCGTGTGACTAAAGGTACTGTGGTTGCAGTAGCCGATGATTTTCCTGTCATAGCCAAAATCAGTGGTGTAATAAGAGGGCTTCTCCGTGAAGGAATAGAGGTGAAGAAAGGGATGAAAGTAGGAGATATTGATCCACGAGGGAAAAAGGAGTTCTGCTTCACCATTTCCGAAAAGGCAAGAGCGATTGGCGGGGGCGTTTTAGAGGCTATTTTGTATTGGTTTAATCGGTAGCTTCTTCGTCGCTTCTCAGAATAACAATCGGAATGTTACTCCGGGCGCACCGAAGAGTCTATCCATTCAGCGTTAGGAACACTGTGAATCCAAACCATAAAATAATATATTCTATCATTGAGAGGTTTTTGAAAGGAAACAAAAAAGAGGAGAGGCCGATTTACCTTATAGAGGCGTTAGGGATCAAGACAAGGGAGGTGATCAGTTTAACTGGAGCAGGGGGAAAGACAACATTGATGTTCCGGCTTGCTAAGGAGTTGCTCCTTGAGGGGAAGAAGGTGGTGACGACTACGACGACCAAGATATTGGAACCCACTTCAGGGGAAACTTCTTATCTTTTTATTGATTCGGATGAGGAGAAGGTCAGACAATTTATTACTTCCAATCTCAGCAGATATGGACATATCACCATAGCGAGGGAGAAGCTTGAGTCAGGGAAATTGAAGGGGATTTCCCTCGCCTTGGTAAATGGCCTTTGGAGTTTAGAAGGAATTGACATGATGATCATAGAGGCTGATGGGGCAGCGGGTCGAACTGTTAAGGCACCCAGGGAAGGGGAACCCGTCATCCCTCCCAATACAACCTTAGTGGTGGCTATTTTGGGAGTGGATGGGATTGAGAAAGAGCTGAACGAGGAGAATGTTTTCCAGGCACAACGGATTTCACAAATTACAGGGATTTCTCTTGGAGAAAAGATGACAGAAGATGCCATCGCAGTCTTAATGACCCATCCAAAGGGAATCTTCAAGGGGGCGCCCCCTTTGTCAAGGGTGGTCGCCTTTCTCAACAAGGTGGACATTCCAGATGGGAGGGAAAAGGCAAGGAGAGTAGCGCAGAAAATCCTTGAAAAAAAACATCCACAGATCGAAAGGATTGTCTTAGGTCAGTTAAGAGATGAACCTCCTGTGGTAGAAGTGTTTTCCCCTTAGAGATTTGTAGGGCACAAACCCTGTGCATAAAAAAAGGGGGGATAACTATGATATATCAAAAGAGATTTTGTGGTTTGGTTATTTTAATCATTAGCTTAACCTCCTTTAGCTTTGCAGAAGACTATCATCTTCAATACTTTTTAGAAAAGATGTCATCCAAGAACTATGAGCTTTCAAAGAAAGAGAGAGCTGAACTCTTAAATCAAATCGACGCAATCGTAGAGCTCGCCCAGAGTGTTCAGACGAAGTTGATTCAGGCTATTCAAACAGGGGAGATGGAATTCCGATATCAAGAGGGGAATTTTTGGATGGCCAAATTTGAGGAGAATCGGGGGTTAATTGAAATTGGGGCTCAGCAACTTAAATTGCTGAGAGAGAAACCAACCCATCTGGTCGCGGCAATTAAACTCTACAAGTCCCTGAAAGACCTCTCATCGAATTTTAATCAATATAACAATATGCCTTCCTTCTCCGCCTTTATTGGCGATCTGGCTCCAGAAATGGAGTTATGGGCCGATCCAATATTTTATCAACTTTACCTCTTGCCTCTTGCCCGTGCCAAAGATTCGGGAGGAGAACCTTCCCAAAGGGAGAAGAAGCCTGTCACAAAGGGGAAGAAACCTTAATTCATCCACTTTACAACATGTTAATAAAACAGTAAAATATATTTAAAATAGGGAATTGTGGTCTATATTTATGAGTTTCGATTTGATTGAAATACAAAAATTTCATGGTGAGTTTATCGAACCATCATGGTGAGCTTGTCGAACCATCATGGTGAGCTTGTCGAACCATGGCATGGGTTTATATCTTAAAATGTTCTGATGGCTCATATTACACAGGTTCGGCAATAAATTTAGAAAAAAGAATTGCTGAGCATAAGGCAGGAACCTTTGATGGATATACATCTAAAAGACTTCCTGTGAAATTAGTTTTCTCTTGTGAAATGCCTAGCCTATTTGATGCATTTTTAAGAGAAAGGCAAATAAAAGGATGGGCAAGAAGAAAAAAGGAAGCATTAATAAAAGGGGAATGGGATAAACTTGTTGAGTATTCGAAGTCGAGCAAAGGTCATCCTTCGACAAGCTCAGGATGACTCTTTGTTAGTCATGAACACTTTATAGCTTATAAATAAACCCCAAGTGAGGTAATGAGTATGGAAGAGATTTACGTGGAGATAGTGAAAGCGCTTGAGAAAAAAGAGAGAATGGCACTGGCCACATTGATCACCCGAGTAGGTTCTGCCCCAAGGGCAGCAGGTGCGAAGTACCTGGTCAAAGGAGATGGGACTTCTTTAGGCTCGATTGGAGGGGGATGTGTTGAGGCGGAAGTTTGGCAAGGAGCCCGAGAGGTGATAGAGAAGGGGGAGGGGGGTGTTCTTCATTTTAAACTAACGGCAGAGCAGTTGGCAGAAGGAGGGCTTATCTGCGGAGGGAATGTGGATATCTTTTTGGAACCTCTTAGAGGAGATTTTTTAAATATCTATCAAGAGGTGGTGAGAATTAAACAGAGGGGTGGGTCTGCCATCCTCACTACTGTGGTCTCTGTGGATGACTCTTTTCCTAAGGGAGATGGGACGAAGATGTTGTTGAAAACCTCCGGAGAAAAGGTCGGTTTTCTATTTGCAGGAGATGAATTCGATCAGGAAATTTTAGGAAAGAGTGAAGCATTACTGAGAGAGAATAAGCCGAAGGTAATGGTTTTAAGATCATGGAAAGAGAGTCAATCCTGGAAGAAGATGGAGGTTTTGTTAGAACCTATCTTCTCCGAACCCACCGTTTATATTTTTGGGGCAGGACATATTTCTCAGCAATTGGCTCCTCTTGCGAAAAGGGTTCATTTCAAGGTGGTCGTTATCGATGATAGAGAGATATTTGCTAATCGAGAACGTTTCCCAGAGGCTGACGAGGTTATCGTTTCAGAATTTGAGAGAGCCTTTGATCAACTCAATATCGATACCTCCAGTTATATCATCATCGTCACCCGTGGACATCTCTATGATGGTTCTGTTTTAACGCAAGCGGTTAAGACCAACGCTCGCTATATTGGGATGATTGGCTCGAAGAATAAGATTCGGATCCTTTATCAAAATTTGATGGAGAAAGGAATCTTCAAGGAGACTCTGGACCGAGTCCATGCGCCCATCGGACTTGATATTAACTCTGAAACCCCTGAAGAGATTGCTGTGAGCATTGTTGCGGAGTTAATTAAGGTGAGGGGGGAGAAATGGAGGTAGAAATTCGCCTCTGGGGTAGCAAACCGATTAATGCGAATTTAGAAATCCATAATCGGCAATTCACATTCCGAAATCATCGGTTGAGCACCTCTCGGACCTTCCGAACCAAGATATCGGATGTAAACGGCTTCTGGAAAAAAGGCGCCCCCAGTTCCAACATACCATTGCGGAAGATGGCACTATCGGTGTATCCGGACATATAGAGCACCTTCATCTCAGGTCGAAGGGATGAGAGGTGTTTGGCCAACTCAGGACCACTCATCTCAGGCATCACCACATCGGTCACCATTAGATGGATCGGATCCTTATGATGCTCGCATAAATTTAAGGCATCCCTTCCATGTGATGCCTCTAACACCTTGTACCCATATTTTTTTAAGATTTGTACGGTTAACCTCCGAACCTCCTCCTCATCTTCCACTACGAGAAGCGTCTCATTCCCAAGAGGAAGAGTCTTTTCTACTATTCCCTTTCCCAGCTCTTCGAGAGGTTCATCCACCCGAGGGAGATAGATCTTAAAGGTTGTTCCCCGGCCCAATTCACTGTAAACCCAGATGTTTCCACCACTCTGTTTAACAATCCCATAGACTGTCGATACACCTAACCCCGTTCCCTTACTCTCCTCCTTGGTCGTAAAAAAAGGTTCGAAGATCCGCTCTTTGACCTCCGACGTCATTCCCACTCCCGTATCACTCACTGAAACCATTATATAACGACCGGGCTTCACTCCCGTATGGCTACGGGCATATGTCTCATTCAATTCCACATTGGTGGTTTCAATGGTGAGCTTTCCGCCAGAGGGCATGGCATCCCTTGCATTGCTGGCTAAATTGATGATAACGTTTTCGATCTGTCCGGGATCGGCTTTGACTCTTCCCAAATCATGCACTAATTTAGTAACCAGTTCAATATCCTCACCGATGATCCGACGAAGCATCTTATCTAAATTCATCAAAAGGAGATTAAGATCAAGAATCTTCATCTCCGTCACCTGTCGTCGACTGAAGGCCAGAAGCTGTCGGGTCAGATCTGCTGCTCGTTCTGAAGCTTTTTGGATCTCTATGATATTTCCCCTCAAAGGGTTACCTTCTTTTAGATCGATGAGGGAGAGTTGGCTATAGCCTTTTATGATGGTGAGGAGATTATTGAAATCATGTGCGATACCGCCTGCCAATCGGCCGATGGCCTCCATCTTCTGGGATTGACGTAATTGCTCCTGAAGCCCTGCCATCTCTCGCTCGGTTTGTTTTCGTTCGGTGATGTCACGGAAAATTCCTCGAAACCCGCATGGGTGGCCCTTTGAATCCCTGATAAGGGATATGGAAATTTCACCGCTCCTTCTGACTCCATCTTTTCGGATGACCTCCCAGTCAGATTCTTTACCGGATTGACCGGTTCGATATACTTGGTTGAAGGCTTGGTATAATTTTTTAGAGTTTTCTGGATCAGCATACTGTTGATGATTCATGCCCATCAATTCTTCCCTGGGATATCCGAGCAACCTGCATACCGAATCATTGAAGAATGTGAAATTTCCAGCAAGGTCAGTCTCATAATAACCATCTTCCATGTTTTCGAGAACGGTTCGATATTTTTCTTCGCTTTCCCGAACCACATCTTCAACCTTTTTGTGCTCTTTTTCTATTTGTTTCTCAGCTGCGACATCCCTTCCATAACCTACCGTGATTGTCGGCATCCATTTCCAGAAACCGATTGCGAGCAAGAGAACTCCGAAAAGATATCCAAAGAGTTTTTCTAAAAAGAATTCGGCTTTGGTATCACCAATGATAATGAACTTTTTTAAACTGGGGAAATTATCTGTCAAATCGAGAACACTTCCGAAGAAGATGAGAGAAAAACCAGCAAGGGTATACCACCAACCTTCTTGGTGGCGTATTTCCTTTCTTTTCCCAACCATAAGAAGGTGGAAGAGGATGGTTCCAATAGCCACGGTACGAATGATCTCTAAAATTATATTCCACATGGTATTTCTCCTTATTGTTAAGGATAGATAGGAATTCTTAGAAAGATATAAGCAATTTTTGTTCCAAAATATCTCAATTTTTTATCCTAAAATTACTTAATCTTATAATTATTTATTATTTAAAAGATTTTTAATTTGAAATAGAAGGACGAAACAAGGGATTTAGGGTGAAATGTGTTAAAATTGATAAAATTAATGACAATTTTAGACAAATATGAGAATTAATAATTAGGAGCCATCTGCCTACGGCCTTCTTTCTCTTTTAAAGCGGCTAAGACTTTTTCGGGGGTAATGGGAAGGTCTTTAATTCTGACCCCTACTGCATCATAGATTGCATTGGCGATAGCAGGGGCCGTTGGAACTAAACCAGGTTCACCAATACCTTTGGCTCCAAAAGGTCCAAATTGATCATTCGTTTCGATAACTATGGGTTCGATATTGGGAATGTCTTTTGCAGTGAGTATTTTGTAGTCAAGAAAGTTTGGATTCATCACTCTTCCATCCTGCAAGATAAGCCTTTCTGTCAAGGCATAACCAATCCCCATGGTTGCCCCACCATAAACTTGACCCTCCAGGAGCAATGGGTTGATCGCCTTACCGACATCGTGGGCAGCAATATATTTTAGAATCTTAACTTCACCGGTCTCTTTATCCACCTCTACCTCCGCACCATGTGTTCCAAAGCTGTAGGTGACGGAGAGATTTCCTTTAAATTCCCTATCCAAATTTTCATTGGAGGGATCATAAAAATATTCTGCCATCACCATCCTTCCTCCGGAGGTATAATGGGCGGTTCTCAATATCTTTCCTAACGGAGACTTCTTCTCAGGATCTTTCTTGGAGAAAATAACTCGGTCCCGGATATCCAAATTTTCAGGACTCTCCCCCAATGCTTGGGCTGCCACTTCGAGAAGCATCTGTTTCACCCTTTTTGCTGCTCCTATAGCCGAATTTCCCGCAACAAAAGTGGTGCGACTGGCATGGGCTCCCACATCCCAGGGGCAGATATCGGTATCAGTATGGGTGACGACCACATCCTCTATTCTTACCCCCAGTTCCTCTGCAACGATTTGAGCGATCACCGTATCCGATCCCTGTCCCATATCTGTCGCTCCGGTGATGACATTGACGGTACCAAAGTCATCAACCTTGATGATCGTCCCGCATCCATCCGATTTGTAAACTCGGGCACCTCCACCCACATGGATCAACGATGCCATTCCTATCCCTCTTCCATCTCTCCTTCCTCTGTTCTGTCTCCAATCCAGTCTCTGTGCAACGGCATCGATACACTCTCTCAGGCCGCAGGTGTTGATCTTAAAGTTTTGTGGCGTGACCTCACCTGGGGTATTTGCATTTCTTAATCTGAAATCGAGGGGATCAATCCCGGCCATCTCTGCAAGAATATCGATCTGAGAATCGATTGCAAAAGTTGCCTGAGGATTTCCATATCCCCTCATCGCTTGAGAGTAAGTGTTATTGGTGTAGACACATTTAGCTATATAACGGACATTGGGGACTTTGTAGAGGGAGGAGGCGGGCATCATCATGACCGAAGGTGTGGTAGCCCCCCAAGAGGTATAGGCCCCGTTATCGAGAATCATCTTAATATCTCTAAAGGTCAATTTTCCGTCTTTTGTACAACCCTGTGCAATATCGATGATGGCAGGCTGTCTTGGTGAAGTTGCGAAGAACTCCTCTTCACGACTGAAAAGGATCTTTACAGGTTTGTGCGTCTTATAGGCGAGAAGAATGGCAATATACTCGAAGGCATAGGTATCGAGTTTGCTCCCAAATCCACCACCAATCATCGTTTTGATCACTCGAACCCTCTTCCCCTTTAATTCCATGGAAGAAAGGGCCTCCATATAGTCCTTCTGAGCCAAAGACGGGATTTGAGTAATACTGTAAATGGTGAGATTATTTTTCAAATCAAACTGGGCCAGACATCCACTCGTTCCCATACAACAATGAGCCACCCAGGTCACTTTGAAGTGATCTTCTGCAATATGGGCAGAATTTTTCCGTCCCTCTTCTACATCTCCAGAAATGAGCCTCCATGGGAGATTGAGGATATTGGTTGGTTTTTTCTCTTTGCCTCCGACATGTTCCTCATGAATGAGGGGGGCCCCTTCTTTCATGGCCTCTTCAGGATCGAATACGGCAGGAAGAGGTTCATATTCTACATGGATGAGTCCTAAAGCCTCTTCAGCGATATCAGGATCGATCGCCGCTACAGCCGCTACTTCATCACGCCTGGAGCAGACCTTATTGGCTTTTAAAGGGACATTGTCTTTGTAGAAACCGAATTTGATAGGAGGAATATTGTAACCTGTTAATACGGCTTTCACTCCTAACAGCTTCTCGGCCCTGGAGGTATCGATACTTAATATCCTTGCATGAGGATGGGTGCTGTATAGAATTTTTCCATATAGCATTCCTGGAACTTTGAGGTCGTGAATATAAATTGCCTTCCCGGTAGCCTTCTCTTCTGCATCCATCTTTGGGATTCTTTTTCCGACATTGATCAGTTCCTGCATAATAACCTCCCTCTTGAATCATCAATAACCAATAATCAATAACCAATCATCAAATAATCACCAAACACCAATTCTCCAATTAAGAGGATCTGTCAGCAATTGAAGAAAATATCTTCTTTAATTCAAGTGCTTCCTTTAATAATATGTCAATCCTTCGACTCCCCAGTCTGAAGGCTGGGGGTTGCTCAGGGTTGACCCTGAGCGGCGCTTGGCGCCGTCGAATGGGTCAATCTTTTCTTTAAATTCTGGATTCGCTTCGATTAAAAGTTCTAGCCAATAATGGGTTTCTTTAGCCTCCTTTCGGGTAATTTTGATTCGATGTTTAAAGTCTTTTTTACTTAAGGCATCGTTTGCTTCGCGATAGTTTGCACCAATTGAACCACTTGCATCTATCAACTGACCAATGAGCTCCTTATTGATCACATTTTGGGGTAGCTGTTTACAAAGCTTGATAACATTCTTTGCAAATTCTAAAGTTCGCTTTTCGAGATCAAAGCAATGTTTGGTTATTGGTGATTCAGTCATTGGTTATTATTTGGTTATTGTCATTTGGTTATTGGGTATTTTCTTTTTATTGTCCACTGACTGCTTTGATGGCTTGAACGATCTGGAGATAACCGGTGCAACGGCATAGATTTCCAGCAATACCATTTCTGATATCTTCTTCTGTTGGTTTTGCTTGCTCATCGAGCAACGCTTTGGCAGAAAGTACCATTCCAGGTGTGCAGTAGCCACATTGGATGGCACCATATTCGATAAAGGCCCTCTGTATAGGATGGAGATTGCCCTGAACATCGGTCAGTCCCTCAATCGTTGTAACACTCTTACCATCCACCTCAAAGGCAGGGTAGATACAGGAGTTGATTGTTTTACCATTTAAGATGACCGTGCAGGTGCCACACTCCCCCATACCGCATCCTTCTTTCGTTCCTGTGAGTTCCAATTTCTCCCTGAGCAATTGCAAAAGGGTGAGATGGGGTTCGATTTCTAACTCAACAGGTTCTCCGTTCAAAGTGAAATGGATAGTTTGTTTCATCTTTCGTTCTCCTTTAGTTCTATATGAAGCTCCAATCACCAAATCTCAAATTCCAAATAATCACCAAATTCCAATCACCAAACTAAATTTGGTTATTGAAAATTGGAATTTATTTGATTATTGGTGCTTGGGATTTGGTTATTTTCATTCTATATTTACCAGGGCCTCACAGGGAACACAATTTCTTCTGGCCTTAAGACTCTCTCAATGCATTTCATCGCCATCCGTTTTACGATGACCTTAATCATTTCCCTTCGATACCAGGCTTCACCCCGGATCGTGTCTCTGGGTTGGGCTTCTTTCGAAGCGGTTTGGGCTACCTCTTCTAAGAGCTCATCGCTGATCTTTTTTCCCCTTAAAAGGTTTTCAGCCTTGTTCGCCCTCATCGGTGTTGGGGCAGCAACTCCCAATGCAATGCGGGCCTCTTTACAGACTAATTCATCCGTTTCGAGAGAGTGAAGTATAGCTGAGATTGGAGAGGTTGTGCAAAGTAGATCAGAAGGGGTGACGGTTGCCTTGTTAAGGGAGAGAAGCACAGATACACCAAGTATCGGAAGATCGAGTGCTTGCCTTCTCTGAAGTTTCCAATAGGCAGATCCAGTGTTTGGAAGGGGTTTTGGGATGGCGATTTCTGTAAGGATCTCGCCTTGTGACAATGCGGTTTCTCCAGGTCCAGTGAAAAACTGATCGATTGGAATCGTTTGCTCTGATTTTGCACTCTTTAACTTCACCTGGGCATTCAGAACGAGAAGAGGGGAGGCTGTGTCTGCTGAGGGGGCTGCGGTACAGATATTACCGCCGATGGTGGCTACATTCCGAATCTGAATCGAACCCAGAACATCGACCGCATCAGCTAAAGCAGAAAACTCTCTTCTAATCAATTCAGACTTCTCAATGGCCCGGTGGGTCACCATAGTTCCAATTCTTAGCCCTCCATTGTCCAGCTCGATTTTATCTAATTCAGGTATTCCCTGGAGGGAGATGAGAACCTCCGGAGCCATGGTTTTCTGTTTAATCATAACCATGACATCCGTTCCACCGGCAATGAGGACTGCCTTCTTTCCATATTGATTTAAGAGGGAAATCGCCTCATCGAGGGTTTTAGGTTTGAGGTAATCAAACTTTCTCATTGAGACCCCCATATCATCTCACTAAACTTGGTAAAAAGAGTGCTATACGTGGAAAAATAATCATCATCACCATTGTGAAACAGTAGGTCGGGATAAACCAAACCACACCCTTAAAGACAGTTGAAAGGGGAATATCCTTCGCCATGCCTGCTACGACATAGGCACATATTCCTACTGGAGGGGTGATGGCCCCCATTGTGGTGACCACCGTGAGGATACATCCAAACCAGATGGGGTCATAGCCCAATTTCATTGCCATAGGGAAAAAGATGGGAATAGAGATGAGAAGAAATCCAAGCGCATCCATCACACATCCTGCAATGCCATAGATGATCAAGATACAAACCATGATGACATACCCTGGTATATGGAGGGATGCCACAAAATCAACTGCCATAAAAGGAAGTCTGCTGATTGTCAAAAACCGGCCGAAAATCACTGCCCCCCAAACGATGACAATGACCATGCAGGAGACTTTTAGTGCATCTGCAATGGCCAGACCAAATTTCTTCCAGGATAACTTCCTCCTGATGAGGCCACCTGTGATAAAGGCGAAGAAAGTTCCGGCTGCTCCTGCCTCAGTAGGGGTATATGCTCCGGAATAGAGGCCACCCATAACCAGACCAAATAGTACAAACATTTCGAGAGATCCAGGAAGAGCTTTGATTTTCTCCATCAAACTGACCTTAGGTCCTCCAGGACCCCACTCAATGCGTTTTGAACAGAGAAGATAAATCGTAATGCAGAAAAGGATAGCCATCAAGATTCCAGGCAGAGTCGAACCCCAGAAGAGTTTTCCGATCGACTGTCCGGTTTGTATTCCATAGACGAGGAGAACGACGCTTGGTGGAATCACCACCCCGAGGGTTGCCCCACAGGCAATGGAACCGCTGCAAAGGGCCTTATCATAGTTATATTTTTTCATTTCAGGTAGAGCCACGGTTGTCATTGTAGCGGCAGTGGCTGCATTGGAGCCACAGATGGCAGCAAAACCAGCACAGGCCATAACCGTCGCCATGGCCAGCCCCCCCCGCAAACGACCAAACCATTTATAGGCTGTATGATAAAGATTCTCATTCACCCCTGAATAGAAACAGATGGTTCCCATGAGGATAAAAGGAGGGATCACTGTGAGACTGTAAGAAGAGAAGTTTGACCACGTCTCCGTGCCGATGGTAGAAAGGGCTGAACTAAGACCTGTGATATACCAGATTCCCAAAAAGCCCACTACTGCCATGCAAAACCCAACCGGCATCTGTATAACGATCATTAAAACGAGGAGGACGAGGATTCCAAGGATGCCGATCATCTATTTTTCCTCTTTATCAGGAGATAAGGATTTCAGGAGATCGATGAAAAGGACAAAGGCGAGAAGTAGACAACAGAGCGAAACGGCATAAATAAAGGGGTGATAGATAATTCTAAGTGTTTCAGAGGTTTCCCCCCTTTTCCAAATAGTTGTGGCAAAGGTTGAGACTTGCCAAGCTACCAGAATAAAAAAGATCGTGTTCATAAGAGTGCTTATGGAATTCATCACTCTTAAAGTTCGTTTTGAATATCGACTGGCTAAGACATCCACGGAGATATGAGCTCGAGTGATCTGGGCATAACCCAGAGCAAAAGCGACCGTAAGGGCTCCTGTGAATCCTACCAGTTCATAGGCGCCCTTGATTGGGGTACCCAGAGGCCGCATCACCATGTTGGCACAGGCGATGCCTATCATGGTGAGGATCGAAGCCCCACCCACCCATATAAACCATCTATTCAAACGGTTGCTGATTTTTTCCAATATTCTCATTCTCCCTACCTTTTAAATGGAACCCTACGGGAAAAGCCCGTGCCTGCACGCCGGAGTGCGATTTTTCGCCCCTTTTCTCCATAGGAGTTTCGGCATGCAGGCGTGGTCTTCTGCGTAGGCGGATAAAATCCCCCTCAATCCCCATTCCGAAAAGGGGATTGAGGGGAGATTCTCTTATCTCAAATTTATTTTGCGTATTCCTTAGTATATTTACCCTTTAATTTAATCACATCATCAAGAATCGCTTTCGTTGGTAACCCTTTTGCCTCATAATCTTTCAGATATTTATCTGTCATTGGCTTGAGTAAAGCATACCACTTACTAAGTTCTTCTTTTGAAAGTTCATATACCTGAACTTTTGGATCTTTGTATGTCTCCATAGACCACTTCATGGCCTCTTTCACGTGATTATCGACATACTGCCCTGTCCAGATGGCCTGTTCCTTTCGCAAACCATCGATTACCTTTTTCACGTCATCGGGCAGAGCATTCCATTTCGCTTGATTCATCACTACAGCAAAAGACACAACGAAGAGATTGACATTCCCTGTCACATGACGGCAATATTCGGCATATTTGAAATCCTTCATCACCTCTAATGAAGAAACATTACCTTTGATCACTCCCTTCTGAAGTGCCTCAGGAACATCGGATTGGGGCATAGCCACAGGTGCTGCTCCCAGGATTTCAAGGATCTTGGCCCCTGTTCCTGAGGCTCTCAACTCGTAGCCTTTGATGTCTGTAAGGCTACGGATGGGTTTCATGGACATGATGTTTGCAGGTGGGCAGGTGAACATGGTAATGACCTTTACCTTTTCAAATTCCTTAGGTTTATATTTGTCAACAAGGTCCCATAACGAGACACTTGCAACCGTGGCACTGAGCCATCCAAGGGGTAAATCTACGGATTCCACCACAGGAAAAGCACCAGGTTGATAGGAGGTGGCCAGACAACCGATATCTGCGGTGCCAGCAATGACTCCATCGAACATATTCCTTGCCGTGAGTAAAGTTCCGCCTGGATAGGTATCCACTTTTACCTTTCCAGCAGTTCTTTTCTCTACTTCCGTCTTCCACCTTTCCATTTGAACACAAGGAAAGGTTGGAGCAGGTGGGAAGTTTGCATAGCTCAGTTTAATTTGGGCCTGGGAAGGAAGTGTAAACACGCTGCCCATGAATAGCGCCCCAAATAGTCCAATCGAAAAGATAGCAACCCAACGTTTCATTTTTTTCTACCTCCTTTTTGATGACTTTTTATCGTTTTTTGAGATTGCTTCGAAACTACGGTCCCTCGCAATGACATCTAAATTCTTTTCTTACCCCATCACCTCCTTTTATTTGTGATTGGTGAACTGTAACCATATCCGATAAATATATTCTAAACCCTTAACTAATTAAATCTCCCGATGGTCAAAGACCCGTTTGCTCTTTCTTTCCGATCTCGGGAGGGTTCCATAGTCAACGATCTCGACATTACCGCTAACAAGGATCTGTCTCTTGATTTCATCTTCAATTTTATTGGCCATGGAAGGGTCTCCAGCTGGGTCACCCCATTCCGCCCTTTCGACCTTAATCCTCATATAGTCCTTACCATCCTCTCCCCGATTAAGATGAATCTGATATTCACTCCCAACCCCCTTCGTGTTCGATAGGATGTGATCGATCTGACCGGGAAAGACATTAACCGCTCTGATGATAAACATATCATCTGAACGTCCCAATAATCGGTCATGCATTGGAAGGATAGAGCCACAGGAACATCGTTTGGGAATTAATTTAGTAAGATCCCTTGTTCGGTAACGGACAAAGGGTACAGCTTCCTTTCGGAGAGTCGTCACAACCATCTCTCCAGTTTCACCTAAAGAAACAGGTTCAAGCGTTTCTGGGTGGAGAAGTTCAAGTATGTAGTAATCTGCCCAGTAATGAATCCCTTCGTGATAAATGCAGTCAAGACCAGTTCCAGGACCATAAAGTTCAGTCAGGCCAGGAATATCAAAGACATGCTCCACCCCCAAGAGGTCTTTCATCTTTGCTTTCATCGCATCACTCGAACGCTCAGAGCCCATGATCACCTTCTTAAGCGCTATGCGGCCCTTTAAACACCTCTTTTCTACTTCTTCAGCCATGAGGAGGGCCATGGAGGCAGTAGAACATAGGACGGTCGTTTGAAAGTCCTCCAAGAATTGGCACTGCATATCGATATTTCCAGGACCGATCGGGATGGTCAGAGCGCCGAATCGTTCGCATCCCAGTTGAAACCCCACACCGGCTGTCCAGACTCCATATCCTACCGAAATCTGAACCCGGTCTTTCGTTGTCAAGCCAGCCATCTCATAACAGCGGGCGAACATGTTGGCCCAATCATTAATATCTTTTTGAGTATAACAGAGGACCTTTCGTTTACCTGTCGTTCCAGAAGAGGCATGGATACGGACGATCTTTTCAAAAGGGACGCATCTTAAAGGAAATGGGTATTCTTCTTGAAGATCTTTGGCTGTGGTAAAAGGGAGTCTCGATATATCTTTGAGGGATTTAATATGTTTAGGTTTAACACCTGCCTCATCGAACTTTTTCCGATAAAATTCAGAATTCTTATAGACATGATTGGCTGTCCACTGAAGTCCCTCCAATTGAATCTTTTTTAACTCTCGCTCAGTACGAATCTTTGGCATAAAACTCTTTCCCATTATTCTTCCCCCAAATTTTTGAAATAAATAATATGGAAAAAAGGATATGGAGTCAAGAAAAATACTATACATTTTTACCATGCCTTTGTCACGAAGTTTTTCACCCATAGAAATTGAGTATTTCGCACCGCTTTTATAAAACGTATTTCTTGACTGGATAAAGATTTATCTTGTATGATTAAATTAATATGGATCAAATGAGTAAAGTGTTTGATCTCCGCTAATGACAAAAAATAAAAGTGGAGATTTTAGACATGATTTAGAGGGGAGGCCGAAATGGTCAAAGTTCCATCTGAGAAGCGTAAAAGACTAAGAATAGATCTTGAGATAAAAATAAAGCTAAATCCTGTTAAGACTGATTCCAAGATTTATGGATGGATCCAGGATCTTTCAAGCTGGGGTTTAAGAATAAGGACGGAAATTCCACCCCAAATTGTAGGTATTCTAAAAGAGGGGGACAAGGTTAAGTTTGAAACCTATGAGGATTTTTTAAAGATCAGAGGACAAGGAATGATCAAATGGATTTGGGAAAATATGGCTGGAGTCAAATTCGAAGGACTTGATAATGAAAGCAAGAAATCACTTGAAGAGTTTTTAAGAATCTGCTTTAGAAAGAATGCGTAATTAATTAAAAAATAGAACAGTTTTTATTTTTAAAGACTTCTCCCCCAATTTTATCAGTATTTACCAGATTTATCTGGATTCAACAGTCAAATTACTCCAAACTTTTCTCCTTTCCTTAGTTTTTTGGTGGCCTCCATATCGACCCTTAATGTCTTGGGATCAATTAACACCCCATAATCTTCTTTAGCCTTTTCAACGCTTACATATCCTTCTATCACATCTCTTTCTACCATTTCAAAATCACGCTCCAGCGGAACACCGTAGCCACCTCCACCGGCTGAATCGATAACGACTGTATCTCCAGGTTTTAACTGTGTTAAACCGTAAGGGTTTCCTGGTAGACCATTAACTAAAAACTGGGCCTTAGCTCCGGGTTTACCACCAAAAAGTCCATCTGGAGGATGGATAAACCTCCCTGCCTGGATTCCGAGGTTGACAGGTGGAAGAGGAGCATAAATATCGTCAGGGACTCGAAATACCTCTCTCTGCCCAAGACCTCCCTTCATTCTGCCAGAACCACCTGAATCGGGGAGAAGCTCTCTCCTTTCTACGATTAGAGGGGTATCGTTTTCAAATATCTCCACAGGTGTATTCGCTCCATTTGCTGGGAAGATGTAAACGTAATTACCATCGCTGAGGGAGCTCGCCCCCATTCCACCTCCTCTGATGATGACTGAGTGCCAGGGTCTTCCATCATTCCTTCTTCCATAGAAGACATTCATCTGTGCTGGCGTTCCACCGCTTGCCGCTATCACCCGTTCGGGGAGGACTGCGGATAGTGCCCTGTAGATGATTTCTGTCATAAAATGTCCAATCACGAGCCTGGCAGCAACTGCTGCAGGGAATTTGCAGTTAACGACGCTTCCCTCAGGGGCTATAAGCCTAAGGGGCATTGCACAACCATCATTGTTAGGGATATCCGGACCGAACATACTTTTTATGGCCATAAAGACATAAGCATAAGTGAAATTATAGACTACATTACCACCCCAATTCACCTGAGGGGATGAACCATCCAAATCTACGATGATGTCACTTCCTTTAACCTCAACCGAAGCCTTGATCAAGATATCTTCCTTTCCCCTCATCTGCTCCACCATTCCTTCTGCCCTGTATATTCCATCAGGGATCTTCTCAATCTCTTCCCTCATGCTTCTCTCTGTCCGGCTTATGATCTGGTCTGATAGATCATCGAGGCCATCTAAATCATTTTCTTTAAGCATCTGGATGATCTTCTCAGCACATACATGGTTTGCTGCAATCTGAGATCGAATATCTCCAATCACCTCATCAGGCGTCCTTACATTCCAGCGGATCATATCCATGACAGAATCATTGAGTCTTTCCCCATCGTAAAGTTTGACGAAGGGGATGAAGAGCCCTTCCTCAAAGACATCGTTGTTGTCTGAGGAGACACGGCCCCCAATATCAGAGTGGTGAAAGACGCAGGCAGTAAAGGCAACCAATCGATCTCTATAGAAAATGGGGCTTATCACGCAAACATCATTCAGATGCCCTGCCAAAGCCCAAGGGTCGTTAGTGATGAATATATCGCCGGGTTTATAAGTCTCCCGAGGAAGCTTGTTTACGAGATTCTTAATTCCCAAGGCCATAGCCCCAGATTGGCCAGGTGTTGCAAAGGTTCCTTGGGCAAGTTCTCGACCTTTCTGGTCCGTAAACATACATGTATAGTCATGAGCATCTCTAAGAAGGCTTGAAAATGCAGTACGGGATACGGCACTATCTGCTTCATCCACAATGGAGATCAACCGTCGCCATAAGATCTCTAACGTAATCGGGTCAAACGATCGTCCCATTCTCATGTCTCCTTATCCAAAAGCCAAATTACCCAAATGATAACGAATTTAACGAATGAAACATATTCGTGCTATTCGCTGTCATTCGTTTCATTCGCACTTAATATCAACCCATAAAAACCCAAAATCGTCTGTCGAAACAAAGGCATCCTCACCCACAATGACAGTGGACTCCCTCTCCTCAATAATGGCTGGGCCTCGAAACTTTGTGCCCGGAGAAAGTTTATATCGATCGTAGACCGTATAGGGGATAAAATCCCTGGTGAGAGGGGAGTAAGCTTGTCGTTTTCCCTTGATCGCTTTGTCAAATGACTTTTTCATTTTATTAAGTCTGGGCAATTGAAGGAGTCGTTCAGGGAGAATAGCTCTAACCTTGAAATTAATAAACTCAACTTCGGATTCAGGATAAGTCCTTCCATATAACTTCTCATAAATTTCATCAAAGAGTCTGCGAACCTCTTTCTTCTCAACTTTTGTGAAATCTTTTGGGGAGATTGGGACACTGGTTTCTGCCCCTTGTCCGACAAAACGCATATCCAGGGATCTTTCAAATTTGATATTCTCCTCAGAACCTTCCTTTTGAAGTATTTTTGCAGCCTCTATCTCCAGCTCCCTAAAGATTTTTTCTATTTCATTAAATTGAGCGTCACCCAGGGAAACCTTATGGCTCCTGAGTAGGTCAAACGCCCGAGGGGCAGTGAAAAAACCAAGAGCCGAACCCACTCCGGCATTTGGCGGAATGAGTAAACGAGGCGCTCCCAATTTTTTGGCCAAACCATAAGCATGAACTGGTCCGGCACCACCGAAGGCAACGATCGTGACGATTTTTGGATTTCCTCCTTTTTCTGCAATATGGGTCTTCGCTGCTCCGGCCATTGTCTCATTGATGAGATCATGGATTCCCCATATAGCCTGTATGAATGAGACCCCTAAGGGTGTTGCAATTTTTTCCTCGACACCACGACTTGCCCCTTCCTTATCGAGCTTCATTTCACCACCGAGGAAGTAATTCTCATTGAGATATCCAAGCAAGAGATCGGCGTCAGTTACGCAAGGGTCAGTGCCTCCCATGCTATAACAGATCGGCCCAGGGTCTGCCCCAGAGCTTTCTGGCCCTACCTGAAGTGTTCCCATTCGACTGACTTTAGCAATGCTTCCCCCTCCTGCCCCGATCTCCATTAGGTCAACAACAGGGACCTGAATAGTCAAACCACTTCCCTTCATAAATCTCTGAACCCGACCTACCTCAAAGGTTGGAACAACACCTGCAACCCCCTTTTGAATTAGACATGACTTGGCTGTTGTCCCTCCCATATCGAAGCAGAACATTTCCGAGATATTGAAGAGTCTACCATAGTATTGACCGGCGATGACTGCCGCCGTTGGACCAGATTCTATGATCCTTACTGGAAGCTCGGCTGCTGTTTCGACGGAAGTCACGCCACCACTTGAAAGCATGATGAAAAGCTTTCCTTTGAAACCTATAGACTCCAGCCTCCTTGCCAGTTTGGAGAGATATCTCCCTGTCAGAGGCTTCACATAGGCGTTGGTCACAGTGGTGCTGGTTCTCTCGTATTCCTTAATCTGTGGCAAAACCTCGTATGAGATGGAGATGGATATTTCGGGAGCTTCCTCTTCTATGATATTCTTAAGCATCAGCTCATGGGTTGGATTCTCGAAAGAGTTAATCAAACAGACAGCAATCGATTCGACGCCCATCTTGGGGAGGGTGCGGACTACCTGCCTTGCTTCTTCTAAGTCTAATGGCTTTAAGACGTTCCCATCATGCCGAATCCTCTCATCAACCTCAAAACGTAGACTTCTTGGAATCAATGGCTTTGGAAATTCAGCGAACACGTCATAAGGTGCATACCGGAGGGACCTTCCAATTTCCAAGATATCCCTAAAACCCTTTGTAGTGATAAGACCTGTTTTGGCTCCTTTTCTTTCTATAATAGAATTAATCACCAGGGTCGTTCCATGGATCAATTCATCCAGTCTCTCTACAAAGCCTGGTGTGTCTATCTCTAACCCTCTTATCCCTTGCTCCACAGCATCAGAGGGATCTCTTGGCGTAGTGAGACATTTATTTATCTTTATCTCCCCTGTTTGATCGTTGAGCAGAACAAAGTCGGTGAAGGTTCCACCAATATCACAACCCAATCGATAAAACTTTTCAGCCACCCATACCTCCGAAATCTTTTACCCACAATTTTTCAGTGAATTCGTCTTTGCTGGGAACCCCGACGGCTGGTTCAGGTCTGAGGCTAAGCCAATAGGCCATCCCCCCTCCCCCTTGACTACTGGCAGGTGTCAGGGGAGAGAGAAGGATAGATTAGTTATGGACAAAGTTTGCGTTGACCCTCGGCCCATTTTTAATAAAATTCTCCATTCCAATTCTCATATCCTGGGTCAGTAAACATTCACCAAAGATCTTTGTCTCCATTTTTAAACCCTCTTCAAGGGTCATTTTTGCGCCTTCCAAAATTGCTCGTTGGAGTAAGGAGTCGATCTTTCTACTCAAATGGCCAATGTCTACCTCCGGAAGCTTCGAAGGAATAGGAATGGGGTCCTTTTTGATCGGTGGAATGGTAACTTTTCCTGAAAGAATCTTTTCTACCCACTCAATGGCAGCCTCGACGAGGTCGCCCTCAACCTCTTCATGAATTAAGCCAATCTCTTTTGCTTGAGATGAGGAAATGGGGTTGGCATTTCTGAGGATTGGCCAGGCCTTTTCTATTCCCACCAGCCTGGGAAGTCTCTGGGTTCCACCATTTCCGGGTATAATGCCAAGCCTTGGCTCTGGTTGGCCGGCGAAAACCTTTTGACCTCTTTTGGTGATCCGGGTAGTACAGGCCATTGCTATCTCATTTCCTCCTCCAAAGGCCAACCCGTTCATTGCACAGACGACAGGCTTTCCCAGATTCTCTATTAGGTGTAATACGGAGTGGGCTTGTAGGCAGCGTTCTTCGGCTTCCTCTGGTGTCTTTTGAGAGGCTAACATTCCAATGTCTGCACCTGAGACAAAGGCCCTTGTCCCAAATCCGGTCAGAACCGCTCCCTTGATTCCCGGATCCTTTTGGACATCCGTAAATATTCCCCTCAACTGTTCCATGACCTCATCGTTAAGGGCGTTGAGCACTGTTGGTCTTCGGATTTTCACAATAGCTACATTTCCTTTATCCTCTCTGAATACCACAGGAATCTTCCATGGCTTGCCCGATGCTGCCTGCCTCTTGAGCATCT
>Ga0194112_10001207_pt1 | contig 38026 bp, 25 predicted proteins | sample TA2MahC400mmetaG_FD_146191 | JGI IMG/M metagenome (GOLD analysis project Ga0194112, IMG submission 146191) | Freshwater microbial communities from Lake Tanganyika, Tanzania - TA2015016 Mahale Deep Cast 400m | ecosystem: Environmental > Aquatic > Freshwater > Lake | place: Tanzania: Lake... | reverse complement strand
GCTCGTGGCGAGCGAAAGCTCGCTCACGGGAGTGAAACGATAGAGCTCCGAGGAGAGGGTCGATCCCTCCGAGGTCTGCGTCGTGAAGTAGTAGACGACAGGGCGGTCCATGGGGACCCACCGGGGATCGACCATCCCCACATACGCGCCTCGTTCGGGGTCCACCGGAGCGAGAGGCAGATCCCTCGAGAGCGGGTCGAGGCCCGGCAGGCGCAGTCGCGGATTCCTCGGCGCGCTCCCGTCGGGCGAGGTGAAGACCGCCGTCAGGAGGATGCTCCCGCTCACCAGTACGCGGCCCGGTTCCTGATGGGAGATTGTCGGCCATGCCTCGAGACCGAAGCGCGGGTCGACGATGCGGTTGCCCCCTGCTTCGAGATCTACGACCTCCGTCCAGGTCTGCCCCGAGGCGCCGAGAACCTTGACGCCGTGCAGGCCGGGCGCGACGTCCTTTTCCCAGGGCGTCAGGCCGACGAACCGGCGATCTACGAAGACGCTGTCGCCCGCCGCCGACCGCATCCCTCTCCCTCTCTGGTAGAGCCACGCCTCGACCCTCAGAAGCGCCCGGTCCATCGCGAAGGCGTTGTTGATGCGTACGGACGTCTCCTCGCCGTTTTGAACCAGCGCCTCGCGTTGCCAGAGCGGGACTGTGTCGTCCTCGTAGAACACGGCGATCGATCCGACCGGGAGAGACCTGAAGACGCAAGGCGGCGTCCCCTCCTCGCCTCCTTCGAGCCAGACCCTCCCTCCCGGCCTTTCCTGCACGCAGCTTATGGACAGGCTGCCAACCGCGCGGGGACGGAGATCGGTCGTTCCATCGCTCTTGATCCTCACCGTCTCCTCGATCACTCCGAAGACTCCGAGGTCGAGAAGCACGCGGTGCGTACCGGGTGAGACTCCCTCGAGGATCGCCGGAGAGCCGGTCTCCTGATCGACGCCGTCAATGAAAATCGCCCGGGCGGGAGGCGTGGGCTCGATGCGCAACACACCCCCGGCGCCGCCGGAGCCGCGATGGGCTAGGAAGCGCTTCGTCCCCGGTATGGCGAGCACCCCGAGCATCATGACGACGGCCACTGCGAAGGCCGCCGTCCACTTCCTCCGCGGGAACCGTTTCGCGGCGCGATCCGGCTCTGCGACGGACGCGCACGACTCGCCGGCAGGCGCCTCCGGCGCGTTCGTCGGCCCCACCCCTTCCGAGGCCGCGCAGATCATGACTCGATCATCCTCGCGAGGACTCTCAGGCTGACCGGCCTCGTCCGAGGTCCACCGGGAGCGGCCCGCAGAAGTGACCATCCCCGGGTCCTTGACCTCCTCGAGGAAAGCGGGGAGCGGAATCTCCTTCGCGCCGTCTTCCCACCCGAGACGGACCGGGAGCGACATGGACGGCTCGACGGGCGCGTCGATCAGCCACTTTGCGTCTGTCTCTCGATCCGAGCCCGCCTCCGCTTCTCGATGCGAGCGCGCGCCCGCCTCTCGGATTGGAAACGCGTCGCGAGAGTCGACGACCAGATCCTGAGCGATGTCGCGGAGAATGGAGTTGCCATTCGCCGGGATGCCGCCTTGACCGACCGGGACAAACCGCATCGCCACGGCGCCCGCGCCGCTCGAGCGGAGGCCAAAGAGGTTGACCAGGCCGTCGCAGGCCCGTTTGAGGTCGACGCTCTGCTCGAAGACGCGCGTCACGGCCCGGTGGTTGACACCCTCGCCCGTCTCGGCTGCGATCAGGACCACCACGTCGTTCGGGTGGACGTCAACGGACGTCACGGCGACGCTCATGCGGTCGGTGCTGCCCAGACCTCGCGTCTCGGCCCCCTCTACGCCCGCCTCGGGCTCGGGGCCAACCTGCTGCGCGCTTCCGTCGCGCAGGAGGAAGATCCAGCACCGTGTCGCTTTGAGGAAGTAGGTCCGTCCCTCCTCGACGACGGCGACCGCAAGCCGGACGCTGCGGGGCTCCTGCGCTCCGAGTTGATTCTCACGGAAGATCCGGGCGTGGGCCTGCCGCAGGCGGAGCAGGAGCGTGCGAACGCGCGGAGGCAAGCCAGAGCCTCCTTCAGTCCCGGCCCCCAGGCTGGCGTCGAGGTCGGCCAGACGCGGCTCCAGGTAGCGGGCGAACGAGGAGCGCGGCCGGGCGGCCGCGACGCATGCGATCACCTGCTCCGGGTCGACCCAGGAAATGTAGTCGCCTCCCTCGATTTCGGAGCTGGCGAGATCGATCCGCATCGGGACGGATCCGTCCGGTTGCTGGGTCATGAGGTTCCTCCCGCCCGCCCCTCGGCCGGAGATGGGGCAAGCAGAGGATGGTGGCGCAAGGGGAGTGCCAGCGCGCCCGGTCCGATCGCGGTCGGACCAACTGCGTTAACACATTGTCATGCTATTCGTTAGGAGGGCGACGACGAAAGGAGAGGCCAGTGCTTCCCCCCTTGGTCCTTGCGGAGCACGCAGGAATTGAGCAGACCCGGCCGTGCAGCGGCCAGTTTTGCGCCAACGCTCGGGATCGGGGCCTAGAAGCGGACTGAGGCGGAGACCCTGTGGGTGTCGCCCAGATCGTCATGAGGAAGGAAGGCATAGTCCCCGCCCATGCCTCGATAGCGGACTCCGGCTCCGGCGGTCCACTCCCCTGCGCTCGAGCCGACTCTCAAGGCCGCGACCCGCGCAAGCCAGTACTCGAATCCCGCCAGGAGGTCGAAGCCGATTCCGGGTCCGGTCTTGTCGATGCCTGGATCGCGAAGCGAGAACTGGCTCGCCGTCGCGCGACCATCGAAGGTGACCGGCATGTCGAGCGCCGCCGTGAGCTCCCCGCCGATTCCAGGGACCTGGCCTGTCCATCGCGAGCCGAGCGTGACGGACGGGTTCACCACTTCTCGAGTCCCCGTGTCCCATGAAACCTGCGTCGTCGTGATGTCGGAGAGCCTGAGACCAAGAGTGAGATCGCGCCTCGCCGCGCAGAGGAGGCCGAGGTCGACCCCCATCCCGAAAGAGGTGTTCTGGAGCAGCCCCTGCCGCACAACCTTGAGGTTCCCTCCCGCGCTCCACCGGCCGCCCATCGCGAGCGCGTAGGAGAAGAGGACTCCCCACTCGTCATCGCTCCCCTTGCGGAAGAGCGAGGGATCGATCTCGTCAGGATCGGCGCGCCCGTCGCGGTCGGCGTCGATCCATCCGTCTCGCGTGATCGGGATGTCGTCGACCCCGAAGCGGACCGCCGCGATCCCGACTGATGACCTGGGGCTCCCGCCCGCGTGCCAGAGAGGCTGGACATACCCGAAGAAGTCATGCGTCGCGAGCGAGCCGAACTGCTCGGCGTGCATGAAGAGAATCTCCGACTCCCCCATCCTCCCGAGACCCGCCGGATTCCAGTAGGCGGCCGATGCATCGTCGGCCACCGCGGTGAACGCCCCGCCCATGCCAAGAGCCCGGGCGCCCACACCGATCCGGAGGAACTCCGCCGCGTACTTCTCCCCCCCGGCAGGCGCGGCCAAGCAAGCCAGGCCGAGAGGCACGATCGCGGCGGCGAGGAAGGCCACTCGTCTGTAACGAGCATTCATCCGGATCTCTCCACGGGGCCGCTCCGGCGGCTAACCCCCATCCAAACCGGTCTGACCGCATCTGGGACGCTCGCTAAACACATCCGCTCCGCCTCAAGTTCCGAGAACACGGAATCTGGTATCGTGCAAGCTCTCCCCTCACACACGGACAGCGGCCTCTATTGAGAATTCTAAGGACGTCGCTGGCGCAGGTCAACCGCCCGGCCGAGCCGGAGGACGGTCTATCCCGTGCCCGGAGCCAGCCGGTCGCTCGAGCCCTCGATGCCCATCCGATGGTGCCAGTCGACGTACGAGGAGATGAACTCCCTATCGGCGGGTGACAGGCCGGTGAAGGCCGCGGCGACGATCCACCGGCCCTCCGGGGCGGCGTCCTTCTGGCACCTGACCACGATCGCCTCCGCGCTCACCGCGCGCGCCTCCCCGTTTCCGTATTCCGGGAATTCAAAACGAAGTGCGAGCTTTGTCATCGTCTGCATCGGCCGGTTCAGCCAGAAGCTCACCCCGCTGGCGCTGAAGTCAACCGTCTCGATCCTCGTCGCCGAGCCCGGATCGCCGAACTCGCTCACGATCCGAATCGCCGCCCGTCGGTGGCCGCGCCGCTCCATCTTTCCATCCCAGATCATCGCCGTCCTCCTCCCCCCCTGCGGGGTCGACGGACCGTCCTCTTGCTTTTGCCGGCAACGGACCGGCGGGACCGTCTTCCATCGCGACCAGGTTCCTTCTTGCGCACCCCGCTCTTCCCCGCGCGGCCGACCTGGGCGCCCATCGAACCCGCCGCGGCACCTCCTGCCCCCCTCCTCCCGCTGCCCGGACGATCGGGGAGGAGCCTGAAGTCGATCTGCCGCCCCCGCAGATCGACGCGCGCCACCTGCACGCAGACGCCGTCCCCCAGCCTCAGTTCCCAGCGGCTGCGCTTCTCCACGAAGGCCAGCCGGTCCTCGACCAGTCTCGCCCCCGCGTGCAATGTAGCACGGGGAACGAAACCCTCGACGGGAAACTCATCGAGTTCCACGAAGAGGCCCGAAGTCACCATCCCTACGACCCGCCCGCGAAACTCCTTCCCGAGTCTCGCGGCCGCCCACCGGAGGACCTTGAGTCGCACGATCTCCCGCTCAGCCCGCTCGGCGGTCCTTTCCGTCCGGCTGCAGGCGGTCGCAAGCGCTTCCGCCCTATCTCGCCATCCGGCCACTCGGGTCGCCCCGACGCGTCCCGGCAGCTCGTTCTTCAGCAGCCAGCGAACGAGGCGGTGATTGAAGAGATCCGGGTACCGCCGGATCGGCGACGTGAAGTGGCAGTAGCGATCGATGCCGAGGCCGAAGTGCCCCGTGTCGGTCGGCGAGTAGACCGCCTGCTTGAGGCTCCGCAGGAAGAAGCCATGGAGGATCCGTCGCATAGGGTCCTCAGGCAGACCCATCAGGAACTTGCGCAGGGCCGGGACGGTCTCCACGTCGCGGCCCGAGGCCCCCGGATAGAGAGTCAGCGCGATCTCCCCGAACTGCTCGAGGGCGCGCCGATCGGGCTCCTCGTGGACCCGGAAGAGAAGTGGCATCAATCGGTCGGCGACGAACCTCGCGACGGCTCGGTTCGTCAGGATCATGAACTCCTCGATGATTCGGTTCGTCTCCAGGGTCCGGTGGCGGCGGAGGGCAACCGGCATCCCGCCGCCGTCGAGCTCGACCTCCGTCTCGGGAATGGAGAGGTCGAATCCCCCCTCCGCGAGTCTCCGGCGCCGCAGCTTGGCGGCCAGATCCGCCATGATGGAAAGGGAGCGGCTTGGCTCGCTGTCATCCATCCCGTCATCGAGGATCGACTGGGCCTGCTCGTAATGCAGCCGCGCCTCGCTCCTGATCAGACCTTCCCGCAAGCGGACCGAAGACGGGGCCCCTTCCCCGTCGAGGTCTATCTCCGCGGTCAGGACCCTTCGATCGCAGCCCGGGGCAAGGCTCGCCGTCTCGTTCGATAGGACCTCGGGCAGCATCGGGATCACGCCTCCGGGGAAGTAGACGCTCGTGCCGCGCAACGCCGCCTCGCGATCGATCTCGCCCCCCTCCTCCACGAACCAGGAGACATCGGCTATGTGGACCTGCAGGTGATAGCCTGCGGCGCTCCTCTGGATGGAGACCGCGTCGTCGAAGTCCTTTGCCGTCTCCGGGTCGATCGTCAGCACGAAGCGGCCGCGATAGGCACAGCGGCGGGCCATCTCCTCGGGGTCGTCGCGGCGTGACACGGCGAGCGCCTCGTCGATGGCCGCGTCCGGGAAGCGCGTTCTCAGCCCGAAAGCCGTCGCGACGACCACGGCATCGAGGGCCGGGTCCTCCGCGTCGCCCAGCACTCCCTCGAATCGAGCGGCGAGCGTCCCTCCGGGCGCGCCCTCCGCCAACCGGAAGAGGATCTTCGTCCCCTCGACGATCCTCTGAGCTCCGGCCAGCAGGCGGATCCGGGGGGGCAGCACCGGCTGATCCGGAACGACGAACCAGCTCCGCGCCAACCTGACGGGGTTGCCCGTCATCAGGGGGCGCGTCCGCTCCAGAATCCGTTCGACGACCGCCTCGGAGCGAAAGTCGTGCGGCGATCGGCGCGTGAGCGTCGCTTCGACGCGGTCCGCGTGGATCGCGCCATGCAGATTCTCCTGCGCGATGAAGAGATCCTCTGCTCCTGCATCAGGGGTCAGGAAGGCGAAACCCTGCCGGGTGCCGCGCACGACTCCCGTGACCGTCGCCGATCGTCTCATGCAGGCATCCTCCCACGCCCCGAGAGGCATAGAAAGCTCCGAGGCCCGCTCAGGGGGCCTCGGAGCTTCATGCAGATCTCCACGCCCGGAAGGGTCGATCCGCTAGCGGACCCGCTTCTTGTGCCGATTCTTCCGCAGCCGCTTCTTGCGCTTGTGCGTCGCGATCTTCTTCCTCTTCCGCTTCTTTCCGCTCCCCATCGACCCTCGTTTCCTTCCCTTTCGTTTCGCGCCGCCATCCCCGCGTCGCGTACGCGGGCGCACCGCAGCGCCGCATAAAGACCTCCGGAGTGTATCAGCGCCCGAAAGCCTCTGTCAACGGCCCCGGATGAAGACCGATCTCTCCCCCCGGGGCCGCTCCGAGCGCCTCCATCGCAAGATCGGCACCCCGAACCCGGCTCACGTCCTGAGCCCAGCAGACCTTCGCCGCTACCGCCCTCAATGCCTGATCTGAACGTACTAGCGCAGCACGGCGAGCCGCTCGACCCGCTCCCTCTTCTCTCCCCCGGCGCCGCGAAGCTCGACCTTGTAGAAGTAGACGCCGTTGGCGAGCAGGTCGCCGTCGGCGTCACGCCCGTCCCAGTAGATCCCCTCCGACGACGCCTGCAGCGGGGCCAGTCGACCGACACGAAGATCCTGCACGGTCCTTCCGCTGATCGTGAAGATCCTGATCCCGATCTCCGCGCTCTGGGTCATGTCGATGAAGAAGGTCGTCGCTCCATCGGTCGGATTCGGCACGTTCCAGACCCGCGCGAGAACGAGATCCTCCGCCCCCGCCCCCTCGAGGAAGAACTCGACAGAGGCCGAGCCACCCTGATTGAGGTTGTCGGAAGCGCTGACCGTCAGCCGATACCCGCGCCCGGTCGGGAGCCAGTCCGGCAGCCGGAAGTCCAGCCGCCCTTCTTCGTACGATTCGGGGAAGCTGACGAGCGAAGAGAGATCCTCGACATGGACGAGCCTGCTTCCCTCATCGATCCGGGCGATGATGGAGCGACTCGGGACGAGCTGCGTGATGTTGATCCCGCTGCTGTCCGAGAGGGTCACGCGCCAGACCGCTCCGGGGGAGAGGCTCTCGAGATTCCCCTCTGTCTCGAGGACGATGCGCGGCCCTTCTCCATCCGCCTGGAGGATCGGCTCGTTCTCGAGGACGACGACCCCGTCCACTCCCCCCATGGCGAGCCTCCCATCGGCGGCCGCCGCGGAGGCATAGATCTGCGCGTATCCCTTCTGCCCGGAACGAAGCACCGCCGGAGTGATGAACGACGTCTCGAAGCGCCCCCCGCTCGCTTCGACCTGCAGCCGGAGAATGGAGGCGCCGGTCAAGTTGTACGAGAGGCGATACGTCAGATCGCGACACTGCACCGTCTCGTCGCGGGCGACCTCGGAGTCGTTGATCCGCAAGTCCACCCGCCCGGCGAAGTCCTCCTGCAGCCGGCCCTCCCCGTCGGTCACTTCCCCCCGCACGATCACCCGGGCCGCGCGCAGGATCGTGTCGGTCGCGGCCGGAGGGCTCAGCCGCTCGCTCTCGACGGAAAGGCGGATTGCGAGCGAGGGCACGGCCAGACGGATCGCCGGCTCGCCGAGGAGCGGATATCGTCGATTGTCCATGGCCGCCGCGCTGCCCATCCGCAGCTTGGCGCTGACAAGCGCCTCGCCGACGGGGCGCCGCCCGGTCGTGACGCGACCTGGGAAGAGCGCATCGAAGAACTGGCGGTTCAGCTCCGCGTTGGGCCCGGAATAGGCGACGGAGGTCGCGGAGAGGACGCCGATCGCCCCTCCCCCCGGCTGCTTGATCAGGGCCTCGCCCAGCCCATCCCCGGCCATGTTGAACTTGCCCACCGAGCAGGATGCCGTGAGGAAGAAGAAGAGGCGGTCGGCATTGGCCATGCTGCTGACTCCTGGGATCTCCAGGATCTTCTCGTCCGCCAGCTGGACATCGCTGCCGTGGCCGGTGTAGTTCACGACCAGCGTCCCGTTGTCGATGCTCCTGCGAAGGGCGCTCGCCGCGGCGGGCTTTCGGTCGTAGATGCACTCGGAACCGTACTCGTACAGGTAGATCCGGTCGCGCTCCAGGGCCGTCGGCAGTGTCGCGTCGGCCAAGCCCTCCGTCTGGTTCATGTGCGTGAAGACGAGCGGGTAGTCGCACTGCAGCCCCTGGCAGACATCGTCCGCGACGAGAGTGAATCGCTGCCGCCAGGCCCCCGGATCCTGGCCGGTCTCGTACGAGCGCACCTTCGCGACCAGATTCGATGCCGTGAGAGGCGTGTCGGCGGGAAGACGGCCGATGATCATCTCCGGCGTCGGGTCGGGGTGGGGATCGAAGAGAACGAACCAGTCATCCGAGGCGAACTGAGCCGAGTAGATCGAGCGGCGCAGGTTGGGGTCGAAGTATCCCTCATAGCTCGGGACCGTCAGGATGACTCCCTGCTCCAGGCGGTTGCGGAAGTCGTAGGCGGCGTCTCCAAGGAGCAGGACGTAGGAGGGAGAGTCGACCGGATCGCCGCCGTTCCAGCTCAGATAGGCATGGTGCAGGAAGTTGCGAATCGCCGTCGGGTCGATCCTCCCCGCCGAGAACTCGTCGTAGATGTCCTGCACATCGACGACGGCCACGCGGAATCCCTCTTCGGTGGGAGCGTTCACTTCGCGCCACGCCGCCAGGGAACCGGCCGACTCCATCTGGGATGCGTGGGCGATCAGGATGTAGTCGACAGGCTCGACCCGCTCCCGGAGGTATCCACCGATTGGAGCCGAGTCGAGCTCGATCGACGGAGCGCGGGCGCGAGCCAGGTCCACGAGGGCGATGTGCCGCTCCCGTTGGGCGTCGGCGTCCATGCCCCACCTGAGCCGGTAGGCCGTCGCGTCGGATACGAACCGCGGGAGGATCCGCGTCGCCTGAAGCGGGTCGGTCACATCGAGGAGAGTCGCGCGACTTGTGTCGGAAACTCCCGAGATCTCAAAGCCGACTCGCCCGCTCCCCGCCGCGACACGGAAGTCGAGGCTGTCGCCTCGCGCATGCAGGCGACGCGTGTAGTCGATCTCGAACCAGCTCAGATAGGACCGATCCTGCCGCACCACCTGCGGGTTCTGATCCTCCTTGTATGGGGCGATGAGGAACAGGTCGCGTTCCCCGGCGCCGAGATCGAGCCCATCGAGGGTCAGATCTTGATGAAACCTATCGTCCCATGCCACCTCGCTGGAGTCGGCGCCGACCACGATCCGCGCATAGTGGTCGCGCAGATTGGTCGAGTAGTCCCAGCTCGCGCCCCAGAAGCGGGCGAGCAGCCGCGCGCTGGTTCCGGCCGCCGGGTCGTCGAGACGGAAGCGGACCCGCGAGCGCCCGCCGCCCGCGGTCGCGATCAGCCGCAGCCAGTGCCACTTCTCCCAAGCGGGCAGCGTCTCCGGATAGGGAATGCCGCGAACCAGCAGCTCGCTGGGCTGGGGATCCCAGATCTCGTTCTGCTCGAAGTGGATTCGATGCGTCCCCTGTGTCGCAAGCTGCGACGGGTGGCTCGAGCCGTCCTCCGTCAGCCAGCGCCGGGGGGCGCCGCTGAACTCCCCCCAGGAGAGCCAATAGGTGTTGACGTTCGAGAACTCGTCGCTGCGATACCGCTCGTAAGGGCGATCCTCCAATCCGTAGTCGGCATACCAGCCGTCGGGACCGAGCCCGCAGAAGAGGATGCGATCCTGCGGGTCGAACACGCCATCCTCCCCCCCTTCGACGAGGACTGCGATCTCGTCCAGCCAGGCCGGAACCTCCAGGACCGACTTCGCCTCGGGCAGACTCACGCCCCTTCCCGTGAAGAGGCGAACGCGGGACGGATCGACGGCACCCAGATCGGAAAGGCCCGCGCCCTGCAGGGCGTTCCCCTCGATCGCGTACAGCCCCGCCGCCGTGACCTCGATCCGAAACCAGGGATTCGAGGTGGTCGAGAAGAAGTCGCCTCGCGGGCGCGGCCGCGGCGCATCGGCGCGGCGCCAGCCGCGGGCCTGCTCGTAGTTCAAGAGATGATCTCGGTAGATTCCCTCCCACGCGTCCCCAGGCTCAGCCCGGTCTTCTCCGCCGGCTCCCAGGAATCGAAGGCGCACCCGGACATCTCCTTCCCACGCGACGCCGGCCGCGCTCCTCACGAGCGGAGTCCAGACCACGGGGACGACCCGCTGGTTGCGCATCCACGTCGGATCCCCCAGGGAAACCGACGCCTCAGGGAGCGCGGCGATGGCGGGCGGAGGCAACCCGCCCGGGATCTCGACCGCCTGGCGCCGCAGCGGGGCCACGTCGATCGCGACGCTCCCCTCCCGCGGAATGCCAACCCAGAACGAACGGGCCGGAAGGAGCCAGCCCGTTCCGGACGAGACGAAACCGTCCGCTTCGACCCGAGGGGGACCGCCGTCGTCGCTCACTACTCGCAGCGCGGGCGGATCCACCCGCAGGACAAAGGCACACTCCCCCATCGGGCACGCTAGATCATCGACGCCTTCGAAGGCGCCGGCCGGGCCGGCCGTAAGGAGGGCGAGGGCGGCCGTCAGGGCCGGCGCTTGCCGCAAGGCGAGCGGAGTCCTGAGCGTTGCCTCAGGCATCTCCCGCCGCCCCCGCCGTGCCGGAGTCGAAGGGCTCCGCCTCGTCGATCAGCATGATCGGGATGTCGTCCTGGATCGGGTAAGAGAGCCGACAGGCGTGGCAGTGGAGCCTTTGGCGGCCTGTGTCGTACTCGAGCGCCCCCTTGCACTTCGGGCAGGCAAGAATGTCCAGCAGTTCCTTCGCGAGCATCCCGTCTCCTCTCCCGGCCGCAAGCGCGGCTCGAACTCAACCTAGCAACCACGCCCCTCAAGGTCAACGCGCCCTCCTCGTTCGGGGCGAAGAGAAGGGGTCAGCTCGTTTCGGCGAAGACCCCCATGCGCCTGTAGGCGGCCTGCCGATGTTTGATCATCTCGTCCGGGGCCAGCGAGGACAGTCTGCCGAGGCTCCGCCTCAGCTCGCCCCGCAGCGTCTCGCACATCGCCTCGAGATCTCGGTGGGCGCCGCCGAGAGGCTCCGGGACGATCCGAGTCACGACATCGAGAGAGGCAAGGTCCCGCGCGGTCAGGCGCAACGCCTCCGCCGCCTCCTTGGCCTTGGCCTGATCCTTCCAGAGGATCGCCGCGCACCCCTCGGGCGATATCACCGAGTAGATCGCGTTCTCGAGCATCAGCACCTCATCTCCCACGGCGAGGGCAAGGGCCCCTCCCGAGCCGCCTTCGCCGATCACGACGACAACGATCGGCACGCGGATGACCGCCATCTCGAGGATGTTCCTCGCGATCGCCTCTCCTTGACCTCGCTCCTCCGCGCCAACGCCTGGATAGGCGCCCGGCGTGTCCACCAAGCAGACGACGGGATTGCCGAACTTCTCCGCGAGGCGCATCAGCCGCAGCGCCTTGCGGTATCCCTCCGGGTGCGGCATCCCGAAGTTGCGGACGAGATTCTCCTTCGTGGTCCGCCCTTTCTGGTGTCCGACCACCATCACGGGGCGTCCCTCGAAGCGGGCGATCCCGCCCACAATGGCGCGATCGTCGGCGAAGCGGCGATCCCCGTGCAGCTCGACGAACTCGCCGAACAGCCGCTGGATGTAGTCCAGCGTGTAAGGACGCCGCGGATGCCTCGCCATCTGGACCTTCTGCCAGGGGGTCAGGCTCGCGTATGTCTCCGCGCGGAGACGCGCCGCCTCGGCCTCGAGGCGGCGCAGCTCATCCGATGTCTCCGCATCCCCCTTGTCCGACACCGTCTTGAGATCCTCGATCTTCTGCTCGAGCTCAATGATCGGCTTCTCAAAGTCGAGCCACCCCGTCTCCATCGCTCCTCCGGGCTACGGTTCCGCGATCACCACAAAGGCCGCGGATCGCCGGGCACGGTTGCCGGCACGATCCGTAACCTGCACGTCCCATCGATGTTGACCGCGCGCGAGCGGCTCCGCAAGGTCCACGGAGACGGCTCTCGACCATGGACTCCAGCTCGCCGGAACGCGATGCCCATCCAGGCGAACCTCGACGTCCCCCGGGAGAACCCCGGAGCCGTCCTCCCGGATCCGGGCGCTCATCCCGCTCAGCGGATGGGAGCGCCTCTCCAGATCCGAAGGCTCCATCGCGTAGATCCACGGCTCGGTCCGATCCTCGAGGAGGATCCACTCCTCGAGCTGATCGACGACCACGGCCACCTCGCTCCCAGTCCAGACGCCGCCGCGCACCTCCCATGGGCCACCGGTCTCCGACCGGCCAAACACCAGAAGGCGCCGGGCCTCTTCGGGGCTCGCCGGCGGGAGGGTCGGACGCAGGTTCAACCGGAAGGGGCCGCCAAGATCGATCCCCCGCGGCTCGATCGCGTGTCGGCGGCTGCGCGGGGCGAGCGTTTCCCGCTCTTCCGAGGGGGGAAGCCCGCGCATGGCCTCCTTGATCGGGCGCGCTCCTTCCTCCTCCGGTTCGCCGTCCTTCCACTGCAGCCAGACGGGTCCGAGGAAGGTGCCGGCATGGGCCTCCATGGTGAACGCGCCGTCCGGGCTCCTCCAGAGAAGATCGTCCCAGTCGTTCGCGGCGACGACGCCGGGAAGCCGCCACTCCAGCGTGTCGTCCTCGACGCGCAGCACGAAGCGCGGAGAGATCCCTCCCGCAGTCGCGGGCCCTTCACCGGCGAATCGCCACACAGCCGCTTCTCCGAGATCGGGGACGTCAAGGAGCGCGCAGGGCACGACCAGCCCAGGCAGGAGGAGGGCCGCCTCCGGCTCGCGATAGGAAAGGCAAGCGTCGCGGAAGCTCGCCATGAGCCACCGCGGCGCGACGGAGATCTCCGGCGGACCCACGGCGCCCGTCGCGCAGAGCCCGCTGGGCGCAAGGCTCAGGGGGGGACCCCAGACTTCGAGTCCACCGGGAGTGTGCACGCGCACCCGCAGTCCGATCGCTCCCGATGGGATCACGGCTGAGAGCTCTCCCAGATACCACCCTGAACCGATGTGGCCGAGGAGCGTCCTTATGGGGAAGCGAAGCCCATCCTCGGTCAGATCAACCCACAATCTGGTTCGCTCGAGGTCTTCGCCCCCGTGGGTCCGCAGATGAACGGCGATGTCCCACCCTCCCCTGCTCAGGGGACGGGCCATCCACTCGTCGACGCGCGGATTCGGCTGAACCCTCACCCCCACGGCCGCAGTATCGGCATTCCCCAGGGCATCGCGGCAGATGACTCGAATCCCGTGATCTCCGGCCGGCAGCTCCGTTCCGCATTGCAGCCATCCGCGTCGATCCCGCCCCTCTTCATAGAGCCGCTGAACGCTCGCGCTGAAAGGGCCCGGCTCGGGCGGCTCGGAGATCCAGGCGATCTCGCCGATCTCGGTTTCAAGGTCCCGAGTGAAGCGATGCGCGCCGTCCAGATCCAACAGAACGGCGGCGGGCAGCGTGCGCTGTCCCGAGATCTCGTCCCAGCTCTCGCACTCGATTCCGATGGGCCCCCAGAGAGAGGTCGCCGGCAGAAGCGACCGTCTCCCGTCGGCAGGCTGGATCGACTTGGCGCGCAGGCTCCCGTCCACCCGGGCGTCGGGTCCCAGCGGGACGAAGCGGATCGCGCCGATGCGCGGCCGTGAGGTGTCCGGCCAGGCAAAGCCGTGGCGCAGCGGGTCGACCAGAGAGCCGCCCAGACGCATCTCGACATGCAAGAGCGAACGGCCGTCGGCGGTCCGGCCCGTCCGCCCGATCCACTCTCCGCGGCGCACGGTGAAGGCGGTTGCCGGCGGCCTCCAGTCAATCTCCATGCGTCCCGACCTCCACTGCATCGCGCGGCAGGACTCCTCCAAAGCCGGCATGAAGGAGGACAGATGGCCATAGAGGATCTCTCGCCCGTCAGGAAGAAGCAGGTGCACGGCCTTCCCATGGCCGGATGCGCCGATCCGCGCACGCACGATCTCGCCGTCCGACGCCGCGGCAACCGGCAGTTCCCTCCCGCCGGTCAAAAGATCGATCCCCTGATGGAAGGTCCCCCCCGCGATCCTTCCATGAGTGGCCGAGGGACTGATCGCCTCCGGAAGGGGTCGCAGGAGCGCGGCTGGGGAGGCGCCGGCCACCCCGCATCCGACGGCGAGGGCCGCCATCAGCGGTGCGCATTGCCAAGTGCAAATCGATGGCCCCGCGATTGCATTCTGCGCCTGAGGCCTCGAGGGAGGCTCGGGTTTTGCACTCTCCTCTTGCAGGAACCGCCTCGACCGTCCGTGCCGCTTCAGCAAACGCCGCCTCCCGAGAATCCGTTTCCTGAGATACTGCCGAAAGATACCCGCTTTGACCGCCCTCTTGCGACGGCCTCTTTCTACCTCGCGCCGGAGCCTGTCGCGATGGCACGAGCAGCGGCCTCCGCGGCACGCCACTTGCAGCCAGCCGGGGCGAGTGCGGCTTCGGCGACAGGCAGGCCGGAGCAGGCCACAGACAGACTGGAAGGAGGCCCCTCTCATGCGCGAGCATCGTTATCTTGCGGGTTTGTCCCTGGCGGGACTGGCGATGGCCCTGGTGCTGTCGATCGCGGGGTGCGGATCCGACGATCGATCCAGCGTCATGGATCCTGTCGTCATGGACACTGCTCCGCCCGTGCCGCCGGCCGGGACGCAGCTCATGTGGCAGATGGACGGCAAGTTCGCCATCCGCTGGAACGCGAACAGCGAGCCGGACCTCGCCGGCTACCGAGTCTACCGCTATGAGCCCGATCCCGCGCGGATGAGCGCGTATGTCTGCGTCTCGGGCGCCGGACTGCTCGCGGGCCCCAAGATGACGATGGCGGCAACGCAGGGCACCGCCTTTACCCTGCGCGTCTCCGCTGTCGACCTGAGCGGCAATGAGAGCGCGATGGGCGAGAGCTGCAGCTTCACCTTCGCGCCTTCGACGACGCCCCCCATCGGCGAGGGGGAGCTTCCCGATGGCAGGGGCGGATCCGCAGAGCCCGGCTCCGGCGGCGGCAGCGAGCCGGCCGAGCAGAACGACCCGCACGGCAGAGGATAGTCAAGGCATAGACAGATGGGACGGGGGCTTCCTACCACCGTTCCGTGCAGGGGGCGCTGCGCCGGGGTTCCGTGGCGCCCCCCGCCTCTTTGCTCCGGGCCACTTGTGCCGGCCACCCGCAACGCCTAGACTGCGCCCATGCCGAACTCCCCGCCCCCAACGGATGACCCTCGCTCGCGGCTGATGGAGATCATACTGCGCCAATCCTTCCGGCGCGGTCGTTTTCAACTGGCCAGCGGCGCATGGAGCGACTACTACATCGACCTTCGACGGACGACCCTCGATCCCGACGGGCTGGTGGCGGCCTGCGCTCTCCTGGCTCCCCGGATCTCGGAGGCGCGCGTGGCCGCGGTCGGCGGGCCGACTCTCGGCGCCGATCCCCTGGTCGCCGGGCTCATGCTCGACGCGCGCGCGCGGGGGGAGACGATGCAGGGATTCCTGGTCCGTGGGGCGCCCAAGGATCACGGAGCCGGCCGACAAATCGAAGGACATTGCCCCGAGGGCGCGCGGGTCGCGATCCTCGACGATGTCGTGACACGCGGCGGATCCCTCATGCGATCGCTCGATGCGGTCCGGGCGGCCGGGGCGCTCCCGGTCATGGCGCTCGCGCTGGTCGACCGGGAGGAAGGAGGACCGCAGCTCTTTCGTGAGGCGGGACTCGACTTCTACGCCGTCTTCCGCGTGGGAGAGATCCTCCAGGCAGCCGAGGTCAGGGGAATCTAGTGGAGACCGCAGAGAGCTGTCCCTCGTGCGGCGCCCCGCTGCCTCCTTCCCGGTTCCCGCGCTGCACCGCGGACGCGATTCTGCTCTTCCCGGGGCGGAGAGTCCTGCTGGTCCGCAGGCGCTACCCGCCGATCGGCTGGGCCCTCCCGGGCGGTTTCGTCGAGGCGGGCGAGTCGCTCGAGGACGCATGCCGGAGGGAGATCGAGGAGGAGACGGCGATCGTGATCGAGCATCTGGAGCAGTTCCACACCTACTCGGATCCCCGCCGCGATCCGCGGCGTCACACGATCACGACGGTCTTCGTCGCTTCGGGGCGCGGCGATCCTCGAGCGGGAGACGACGCGGCGGAGACCGCCCTCTTCCCTCTCGCTGACCTGCCCGATCCGCTCTGCTTCGATCATCGTCGCATCCTCGACGACTACATCCGCGCTCGACGGCCATCCGATCCCCCCTCGGCATAGGGCGGTCCCCTTGTGGCGGCGACTCTCGCTTGCCGCAGCCGCCCGGCCGGCCTGAATCGTGGAGGCGCCCTGCATCGCCGCCCGCCCTGCCTCTCAGGCTCGGCTCGGCGCGTCTAGACGTCGCTTGTCAGGCGCGGCCAGACGCGCCTAGACTGAGTCGAGCCGGATCGGAGCCACGGCTGCGGTCCGCCAAAGAGATGGGGTTGGTTCCCCGCCGATGGTGCGGGATCAGCACTTCCGGAGGAACCGTGCAAGCGGCAAGAACGTCGTTGGCCCTTTCGATCGTGGCGGCCGGCCTTCTCCTCTGGCCGCCGACCGCCTCCTCCTCTACCGACGAGTGGCGCGCGCACGCGGAGACCACCGGCCAGGAATACCAGCAGCACCCTCGCGCGGCCCTGCACTCCGATGGCTCTTGGACCGCCGCCTGGGTAGACTACCGCACCGGATACCCCTCGATCTGGGTCGGGACCTTCGATGCGGAGGACGACACGCTGGCGCCGGCCATCCCTCTGACCGACGGCCTTGGCCTGTTCCGTCTGGAGATGAGCCCCAGCTCGGTCGAGACGCCCGATCTCGCCTCCCTCGGCGACGGTCGATCGCTCGTCGTCTGGTGCGAGGAACGATCGCAGAGGTGGAGGATCCGTGCCCTTGTCACGACTGTCGATGGCATCCTGTCCGGCCCCATCACGGTCAACGAGTCGCGTCCCGACATCCCCCATTCGCCGCGCGTCTCCGTTTCCGGAGACCGGGCGCTCGTGGCCTGGACAGAGGGGCGATCGCCGTCGAGCCGCATCTACGCCCAGGTCCTCGACCTGTCGCCTCAGCGCGTGGGGGGAAACTTCCTTCTTGGCCGGGGAACGGAGAGGGTGCAGGACGGCTGCCGCATCGCGCCTTCGGCCACCGGATGGGCGGCGGTCTGGTGTCAGGAATCGCCGGGGCCTCCCCAGGTGCTGGCGCGCGCAATCACAGCGGAAGGCGGATTGCCGGGCGACGCGAAGCAGATCCATCCGAATCCCCTGGCCTCGCAGAAGGAGCCCACGATCGCCGTCGTCTCTACCGGCTTCTTCGTGTCCTGGTCGGAGTACCTTGGATCGGAAGTCAATCTTCACGGGGTTACGCTCTTGCCCGATCTGAGTCTGGCTTCGCCTCCGTTCACGATCGCCCCGCACGCGGAGACGATATCTCCGCGCAGCTCCGAGATCGTCGCGACCGATGCCGACCATGTCCTTGTCGGATGGCTTGCCGGAGAGGGGAATCGCTCCCGGATCCATGCCCGCCAGATCCGTCTTCCGGACCAAGTCGAGCTCCCCTTCGTGGTCGTCGACGATCCCCAGCCTCCTCCGGGGCAAGTGGTCATACCGCGTCACCTCGCCCTGGTTGGAAGGGAAGGGGGCGGGGGCCGGGCGCTCTGGGACGACGGCAGGACGGGAGGGGACCTCGTCTATCATCTTCCGCTCGACGCCACGGGCGCGCCGGGCGGCGCGCCGCGACTCATCAAGGAGGCGACCGGGACGGCGAGCCAGATCCTGCCGGAGATCGCGACGAGCGCCGGATCGGGAGGCATCCTCGTCTGGGAGGACTTCCGCTCAGGAAACCTCGGAATCTACGGCGCGTTCTTCGACCTGGAGGGAGAACCTAGCGGAAGCTCCTTCCGCATCAGCGACGCGCCCGGAGGGGCGGTCAGCGCGCCCGCGACCAATCTCCGCGACCTGCTGCGCAATCGTCCGGCGGCCGTCTTCACCGATGACGGCTACGCCGTCGCCGCGTGGACCGTGATCCGGCCGGGCGGCTCCTCCAAGCTCTTCTACCAGGCTTACGATCCTGCCGGCGGCTCCCTGAACAACAACATCGAGCTTCTTCCGGCCAACGGCGTCCAGTTCTCGGGGAGCGCGCAGAGCTCGCCGTCCTTCTCCCCGATCCCGGGCGGCGGCTACTTCCTCGCCTGGTTCGACACTTGCCAGGATCTGGATGGAGACGTCTTTGTGCGGCGCTACGAGTCGGGCGGAACCACGGTCGGCGATACTATCCGCGTGCCGGATCCCCCCTACCAAGGAGCCTCGCAGGCGAGCCCTGCGATCTCGACCGGACCGGGGCGCGAGACGGTCGTCGTCTGGCTTGACGATCGCCGCGGCAACTACGACGTCTATGCGCAGCGCCTCGGCCCCGCCGGGAGGAAGATCCAGCGCAATGTGCTCCTGAGCCCCCTCGAGGACGACACCCCCGTGATCCAGACGAATCCGGATGTATCGGCCAAGTCCGATCGCTACGTGGCCGTCTGGGATCAGGATCCATTCGCGGGAGGAGGGGTCGCAGGAGTCCTCGTCTCGCTCCCCAGCAGCAAGGACTCGCGTTCGCAGGCGGAGGAGTACTACCCCTTCAGCCTTGCCGTCGGAACCCCGGGCCTCAAGTACCCCCGCGTCGACATGGCCCATGACGGCCGATTCGTCGTGGTCTACTGGGACACCTCGAGGGACTCGACGCGGGTCATGGCGCAGCGCTTCACGTCGACGGCCAGCCCCATCGGCCCGCCCTATTGCGTCACTTCCCTCGGCGGCGCGATCGCGACTCTCCCAGGCGACGTGGCCGTGGACGCCTACAGGATCCGCTTCGCCTTTGCGGACAGCCGCGAGGGGCGGAGCTGGGATGCCCGGATCCGTACAGTGGGATGGCGCTACGATGGGTCGCCTACGCCGGTTGCCCTGCAGTCCTGGGAGATCTCGGAGGAGGGTGGAGCGCTGGTCATCAGGTGGGCCGTGCCCCGCGACCGCCTCGGCTCCTTCTACAGGATCTGGCGGGAGGAGACGGTCGCCGCGGCTCCAGCGGAGAGACCGTCCGCCGCGGCCGAGCTCCTCACGGTGGACGCGGTCGGCCCCCTCGGCGAGGGCGAGGGGGAGTACGAGTTCGCGGATCGCTCCGTCCGCCCGGGCGCGTCGTACGCCTACTGGATCGAGGACGAGAGGGGCGAGCTCGCGGGGCCATGGAACGGTTCTCTGACGATGAGGCGCGCGTCGCTCGCGCTGCGCGCCGCCGGCAATCCTTTCAGGTCGTCGGTCTCGCTCTCCTGGTCCTCTCCTCCCGGCGGACCCGTCCGCCTCTCCATCTATGACCTCGCCGGGCGGCTTGTGCGAACGGTCCTCGATCGCGCGGGGCCCCATCCCGCCTCCGGACAGTGGGATTGGGACGGCCTCGACGACGCCGGCCACCCGGTCGCGAGCGGCTGCTACCACGCCCGTCTGACCCATGGCCCGAGCGGCCAGCAACGCCAGCTCAAGCTTCTGAGGATCCGCTAGAAGAGGTTCCGAGGGCCCTCGGGCCATTCGAGGGGGCGCGATGGGTGGCGCCCCCGCCGCGTTTCAGCCGAGCAGCCCCATGCGCTCGACGCTCAAGCTCGGGGCGCCGTAGGGCGCCTCGACCGGGCCGTCCACCCACAGGAGGCGTCCATCCGCCTGATGCGCCAGGTGTCCGTAGGCGCGATAGGCATCCGGGAAGAGCGTGCACTCGGCGAGCCCGCTCTCGTCCTCGATCGTGAGAAAGAGCATCCAATCGCCGCGCTTCGTCGCCACCCTGCGCGCCGCCGCCGGCAGGCCGATCAGGCGCGCGCGCTGCCCCCCGCCGATCTGCGCCGCGGGCGTCGCCATCGGCAGTTTGCCCTCGCGCTCCGCCCGGCCGCGGAGGATCCGCACAGGATGATCGCTGATCGCGATTCCAAGCACGGCGAGCTCGCTCTCGACCCTCTCGGCAAGATCGAACTCGCGCCAGGGTGACGGGCCGCTCGCGCCGGTTCCCTCCAGCCTCAGCGTGTCGGTCGCGGGACGCCTCGCTCCGTCGCGCGCCAGGCAGCGCACGCGCCAGAGCTTCGCCGGCCGGGGCCCGGCGCCCACGTCGTCGAGCGCCCCGCAGAGGATCAGCGATTCGGCTTCGGGAATCGCCGGCCCCGCTCGCGCGAGGAAGTCATCGAGGCTCTCGAAGCGCCGCCGGGACCGTTCCTCGATGATCCGCCCGAGGAGGCGCCTCGAGATCCCGCGGATCAGCCCGAGCGCGCAGCGGAGTTCGGCGCCGTCCCAGGTCCACTCGATGGCGGAGCGGTGCACGCATGGAGGCGCCGGGCGAATCCCGTGACGCCGCGCGTCCTCGACATAGACGCGCAGCGGGTAGATCCCTTGATGGTTGTTGAGCAGGGCGGCGTAGAAGGGGCCGGGATGGTGCGCCTTCAGGTAGGCGGTCTGATAGGCGAGGGCGCCATAACCCGACGCGTGCGCCTTGCAGAATGCGTACGAGCCGAAGCGGGCCAGTTCGCCCCAGACCCTGACCGCGACGTCCGGCTCGATGCCGTTGCCGACGGCGCTCGCGACGAACCGATTCTCGATCTCGCGCATCGTCCTTCCCGCCCACGGGTCCTCATCGCGGCGCTCCCCCCGAGGCGATGGCCGCTCGCCTAGCGAAGGATCGACCGCCACCGCCATCGCGCCTCCGATCGCGCGCCGCATGAGATCGCCCATGGCGCGATCGAAGCCGCCGATCGCGCTGGCGACGCAGATCACGTCCTCCTCGTAGAGAAGGACGCCGTAGGTCCGCTCCAGGAGCGGGACGAGGCTCGGGTGGAGGTAGCTTGTCTGCTCGAGACCCCGGAAACGGCGGATGAACCTCTCCTTCATGCCCGACCCCGCGGGGCCCGGCCGGATCAGCGAGAGGGCCGCGATCGTCCCCTCCAGGTCCCTCGTCCCGAGCATCTTCAGGAGATTGCGCATTCCGGGCGATTCGATCTGGAAGAGGCCGATCGCGTCGCCCCGCGACAGGATCTCCCCGGTCGGACCGTCTGGATCGGGGAGGAGGTCGAGGGCGGGCGGCCTCTCCCCCGCCGCCGCGATCGTCTCGAGCGTCCCCGCGATGGTCGAGAGAGCGCGGTTGCCCAGGAGGTCGATCTTGACCAGGCCCACGCCTTCGACCCCGTGCATCTCGTACTGCGTGACGACGATCCCCTTCGTCGCCCGCTCGAGCGGCACCCAGTCGTCGAGCCGCCCCGGACCGATCACGATCCCCCCGCAGTGAATCCCGAGTGTGTGAGGCAGGCCGAGGAGCTTCTCCGAGGCGGCGATCAGATCCGGGAGGGGCGGCTCCATCAGATCGATCCGGCGCCCCAGGGCGGTCGAGGCGATCGCCTGTTCCAGCGGGCCGCGCGCGTGGCCCGGGATGGCGCGGGAGAGTCGCTCGATCTCTTCCGAGGCGAGCCCGAAGGCGCGCGCGGCCTCGCGGAAGGCCCCGCGCGGCTGATAGTGATTGTGCGTCGAGATCATGGCGACCCGGTCCGCGCCGTAGGTCTGGTAGACGTGCGCGATCACCTCGTCCCTGCGCCGCCAGCAGAGGTCGATGTCGAGATCGGGCAGGTCGCGGCGGAGACGGTGGAGAAAACGCTCGAAGGTGAGCCCGTAGCGGAGCGGGTCGACATTCGTGATCCCGAGCAGATACGCGACGAGCGAGCTGGCCCCGCTCCCGCGGCCCACTGTCGGGATTCCGCGCGCACGGGCCGAGGCGCAGATCTCTCCCACGACGACGAAGTAGTCGCTGAACCCCATCGTGTCGATCTGCTCGAGTTCCCAGGCGAGGCGCCCCGAGACGGCGCGCGTGACCTTCCGGTAGCGGCGGCGCAGCCCCTCGCTCGCCATCCGGTGCAGGCGATCGAAGACGGCCTCGTCGGGCCCGAGCGGGAGCTTGGGGAAGAGGCTGCCCGGCGGCGGCAGATCTCCGGGCCCGAAGACGCAGGAGAGGGCGATCTCGCGCGCTGCGGCGAGCAGCACGACCTCGTCGGCGAAGAGGGATGAGAAGGACGGCGGCGAGATGAGGTGGCGCTCGGGGCCGGCGCATCTGTCGCCGGCGAGGCGACCGACCAACTCGAGCTCACGAACCGCCGTGAGGAGTCGGTGCGTCTCATGTTCCTCCGCCGAGCGGAAGTAGACATCGATCGTCCCCGCGAGGGGGCGTCCGACCCGGGCCGCAGCGCGCCGCATCAGATCCTCCTCCATCCGGGATCCAGGCCGGACGATGGCGCCGTAGAGAGCCCCCGCGGGCAGACTGGGATGGAGCCTCTCGAGGAGCGCCGGATGGCGGACCAGGACGGTGAGCCCCTCGCGCTCGGCGGCCACGCGCTCGGCCAGGTCGAAGTCGGCCGCCAGGTGCCGGGCCGTCAGGATGCGGCAGAGGGAACGGTAGCCGGAGGCGTTGCGCGCGAGCAGGACGGCGGAGATCGGCGCGCTGCAGGCGCCCCTCTCCATCCCGCGCGGCGGCTCGCGCGAGTCGTGCGGTCTCCCGCCGCCTCCGGTCACCTCGGCTCCAAGGATCGGCCGCAGCCCGGCCGCGGAACACGCCCGGAGAAACGGCAGGGCGGCGTAGAGGTTGTCCCGATCGGTCAGAGCGAGGGTGTCATACCCGAGGGCGACCGCCTGGCTCACGAGATCGCCCGGGAGGGCCGTCCCGCGCCCCAGCGAGTAGGCGCTTCGGACGATCAGCGGGACCGGGGTCGGTCCGGGGCCGCGGCGGGCGTCATTGCGGAGGGGCATGACGCGAGAATACCAAACGCGCGTTCGCTATTCAATCATGCCCCGGGCCGCCCGCTCCCCTTCCTCCCTTCCCCCTGGCCCCTCGCCCCGTCGCGCCCGCCGCGCCCCGCCCCGCGATCCAGCCCGTCGACCAGGCCCACTGGAAGTTGAATCCGCCCACGCGACCGTCGCAGTCGAGGATCTCTCCCGCGAGGTGCAGTCCGGGGACCTTTCGGGAACCCATCGTTCGGGGATCGATCTCGGAGAGCGGGACCCCGCCCGCCGTCGTCTCGGCATGGCTCCATCCCCTGTCCCGCTCAATCGGGAGAGGAAGCTCGACAAGCGCCCGCGCCAGGTTTCGCCTCTCGTCCCTGCGCAGATCTCCGATTCGGCGCGAGCGGTCGATCCCCGCGCGAAGCATCAGCGCCTCCGCCAGGCGCTCGGGGATCCTTCCGGCCAGCGCCCGACGGCAGGAGCGCGCCCCTCCCTCGGATGACTCCCTGAGGAGCATCCTCTGGACAGACTCGAAGTCCTCGCCCGGCAGAAACGAGACAGTGATCTCGACCCTTGCGCCCGCGGCCCGCGCGGTCGTCCAGTGCCGGCTCGCATCGAGCACGACCGGGCCGCTCACGCCGAAGTGAGTCCAGAGGAGATCGCCCGTCCGCCGATCGATGATCCGTCGGTCCCTTCGCGTGAGCATCTCCGCCGGAAGCGAGACGCCGGAGAGGCTCCCGTGGAGCATGCCTTCCGCGAGGACGAGGGGGACCAGCGCGGGGGCCGGCCCGATCACCGAGTGCCCCAGCGCGGCCGCGATCCGGAACCCTTCTCCGTCGCTGCCGGAACGGGGCAACGAAGATCCCCCGGTCGCGAGAACGACGCGAGCGGCGAGCGTCTCTCCCGCTTCGTGGACCACGCGGAGAGAGGGGGGATCGGTCGCGCCGCCCTCCCCTTCCTGCGCCGCGGCGACGCGGTTGATCGCATGCACGCGACAGCGGGTGCGCACCTCGATCCCCAGCGCGCGACAGCGGCCGAGCAGAGCGCCCAGGACGTCCCTCGCGCGGCCCGTGGCGGGAAAGAGCTTGCCTCCCGCCTCCTCGCGCAGATCCACTCCCATGGAGCGAAACCAGAGGGCGGCGTCTCTCGCGCTGAAGGCCGCCAGGACTTTCCGGATCTGCTGCCTCGATCCATTGAAGTCCTCGGGCACAACCGTCACGTTGGTGACATTGCACCGGCCGCCCCCTGACACGAGGATCTTGGCGCCCAGACGCGCGGCGCCGTCCAGGACGGCGACCTCGGGCGTCGTGCGCCGCCTGGTCCCCTCGCGCCGGATCCGTTCCGCGGCGGCGATCGCCGCGGTCAGGCCCGCGGCCCCCGCTCCCACGATCGCGACGCGCCAAACTCCGCGCTCGCTCATGCCGGCATCATCGTCGCTCCCCCGCCTCCGCTGGCGTTGGTGGAGCGAGCGTCACGGGCGGGACTCATCCGCCTTCTCTTCGATCGCATAGAGAAACCACCTCGCGCCCGGTCGTGCCCCACCCCCCGGCTGGCGGAGGCAATAGACCGTCCAGCGCGTGCCGTCCTCCATCGCCAGGCGAAAGTAGTGGCGCCTCAGGTAGAGCTCCTTTCCCGTGCTCTCGGGCCCGAGCTTCCTCCAGACGCGCTCCACCGCAGCGATACGCACCGGCCGCCCGCGCCAGACGAAGCCGCGGGGCAAGCCCGGCTCGCCGCGCGCCATCGTCGCCGCCTCGAACGTCCCTTCGATCGGCGCGATCGCCTCGCTCACCCATCTCATCATGCAGGGGAATCGTACCGTCCCCGCCCGTATGAGAAAACCCCGGCCCGCGGGGCCGGGGCTTCTCGGCGAACCGCGGCCCGCCCCTACGAGATCACTCCCAGCCAGTCCCTCAGCAAGAAGACGAAGCGGCCGAGCGCCAGCGACACGCGCGCCATGACGGTGAAACCGAAGGACGCGCCGAAGCCGAGCATGATGTAGACGATCCCCGTCTTCGCCCCGATCTTGAAGATCCCCTTCTGCTCCTTGGAGAAGAAGAAGTAGATCAGGGTCCCCAGGACTCCGATCAGGACGAGCACCGCCCAGAGCCCGGCGATCGGATCCGCGAAGCTCCCGCGCGTCACGATCGTTCCCTTCAGCTGCGGGAAGAGGGCCCCCGTGAAGGCGACCGGAATCGCGAGGCCGGTGTAGTAGCCCATGAAGATCCCTATCGGGAAGCGGACCAGCCAGCTCGCCCGCGGCACGAAGCGCATGAAGTAGAGCATCCCGATCGCGAAGGGGACGATCAGCATGAAGTTCGCCGGCGCGGCGGGGTTGAAGTGGCTCCATGAGAGGCCGTTCGTGAAGGCCGTGCGGAACGCCTCGCCCAGCGGCCTGAAGAGAATCGGCTTCAGCACGAGATGCCAGTAGAAGCCGACCGTCCATCCGTTGGAAGCGCCCACGAAGAGGTGCTCGGCGAATCGATAGAACGGGTTGTCCCTGTAGAGGAACGAGAAGATGGAAAGGGTCATGAAGGCCCCGATCCAGATCCAGATGACCTCGGGGGTGATGTTCATGAGCGCTTCCTCCTCCCGGCGAAGTAGGCCACGTTGCCGATCACGACGAAGACGATGATCAGGATGTGGGCCGTCGATTGCGCCCCCATCCCCTCCGTCGCCCTCATCCGGCCACCGAGGTGGAATGTCTTCTCGACGAGGTGCTCGTACTCCGCCGCCCCCTTCATCCCGCCGAGCAGGCCCGAGAACTGGCCGGTCTCGAAGTAGGGATAGTAGTCGGGCGCGCTCACCGCCGTGACGCCCCCCCCGACCTTCACACCGTACTTCGACTGCGCGTACTGGACGAAGGAGAGGGGCATCGTCCCGGCGGAGATCGAGCAGACGATTCCGATGTCGTCGTAGTTCCGGACGTTGCGCATGACCCGCAGGCTGTCGATCCTGTTGCCGAAGTAGTCGGTCGGATAGACCGCCGCGATGCTGCGCCCCATCCCCAGGATCGGCACGATCGGCGGCGGCTGCCATCCGAGGAAGACGATGTCGCGGCCGTAGACGACGCTGTCGGCGGACGTCTTGGCGCGCGCGTTGAACTCATCGGTCACGCGATTCATGGCATCGAGGGTCAGGCCGGCCCCCTCGATGTACATCGCCGCCATCAGAACGGGGATCTTGGCCGCCAGCCCGTGGCGCAGCAGCGCGATCGTCATCGGATGGTTCTCGGCCTCCGTCTGCGGCAGATAGTCGGTCGCGATCAGGATGCATTGCCTCTCGGGGTCGATCGCCTGCACCGTGTCGAAGAATCTCTGCGTCGGCTTCTGCACCCCCATCGGCATCTGAAACGGGAACAGGAGCGGGAGGATGATCACCGCCGCCGTGAAGAGGAAGATGATCCTGCGGTCGATCCGCATCAGGCGTTCCAGGTTCATTTCGACGCCCCCATCCAGCTGCGCTCAACGCCGGTCAGGATCTTGAGGAGGGTCGCCGTCGCGCCCAGCGTGACGCCGATGTCGATCCCGCGTTTCGAGGCCGTGTTCGGCACCGCCATCATCCAGCTGCTCAGTTTGGGCAGGTAGGGGCTGATCAGCTCCCCGATGGGGACCTGCCCGAGCATCACGATGAAGGCCGATCCGAGCAGGAGGACCGCCATCGTGCTCTTGGCCCGGAACGAGCGATAGGCGGCCGAGGCCATGTAGAAGGCCAGGAGCGCGAAGAGCGTAGCGCCCAGGGGGATCAGAAGCTTGTTGTAGATCGTCGTCGTGTCGAAGGGGAATCCGAGGATCTTCGTCGGCATCGGCCCCTCGCCCCTGGCTCCGCCCAGCACGCCGATCGCCGCGACCACGAAAAAGGAGACGATCGTCGTGTACGACTGCCGCCAGTGGGCCGCCTTGCGCTTGATCCGGTTGTAGTGGTGGAGCATCAGGTTCCCGAGACCCAGGATGAGGGCGAAGGAGCCGACGATCCTGAGCAGCGTGTTGCGCAGGTAGTCGTTCAGTCCCTCCGCGATCGGATGGGGAAGGAAGTTCGCGGTCACCCCCAGAATCCCCATCAGGATCAGCAGACCGAGCGGGAGCTTGTCGCGCATCTTCTCCTCCTAGTGCCCCGAGGTCTCGAGCACCTGCCTGAAGTCGAAGCCGGTGATGAGGGACACCAGCGTTCCGACGACGAGCAGCGCCACGAGGATGAACTTCGTGTAGTCCTGCCCCTTCAAGGCCCCCAGCATGAGAGGCTCGCGCGCGATGTAGGCGGAGGCCGCGTAGAGCTCCTCCCCGATCAGGGTGTAGTCGCAGGCCACGATGAAGAAGGGCAGCTGCGTCGTTTGATCGGTCCCCGCGATCTGGATCGCGCCCGTTGTCGCGCCCGTCTCCGAGAGGATCAGCGACTCGCCGCCGAAGAAGCCCATGAAGAAGTTGGCGGCCGGCCTCTCGCGGACGATGATCCCGCTCACGGCGCCGGCATAGGCGAGCGCGTTCTCGACGAGGAAGTGGACGCTCTCGGGATCGTAGGCGTCGGGTCGCCCGGCGGCGGCATACGATCCCCGGACGACCTCGCGGGCGACGGTGAAGACGATCGGATCGCGGACGGGAACGCGGATCTGCGTACCGTACTCCGCGATCTTCTTGCCCACCTCGCCCAGGAGGTTCAGCGAAGCGACCGTGCTGATGTACTCGATGTATCCGGTCCCCGGGATGTAGAGGAGGGGCCTGCCCATCTCGGTCGCCCGCCCGATCGCCTCGTCCACCGCCTCGAGCCCCGCGATCTTGCGAACGAACAGATGGATGCCCTTCCGGGCCTTGCGGATGAACCAGAGGATCAGCCCCCCGAAGACGAGCAGAGCGATCGCGACACTCGTGTAGTGGCCGTTGAACCACTGGGGACTGCTGCGCACAGGCCCGGTCTCGGCCGACGCCGTCTCGCCCCCCATCCCCCCGATGGAGATGACACGATAGCGATAGTCGACGCCGTCGGTCGCCTCGCCATCCTCGTAGACGCTGCTCCCCGCGCCCGCGACATCGAGGCTGTCGAAGCCTCCCTCCGGCCCGGCTCGCTCGATGCGGAAGCGGACCGCGCCTTCACCTCCCCGCCAGCGCAGGGTGATGCTGCTTCCTCCGTCGAACCGCGTGTCGGCTGCCTGCAGGTCGGTCACGGCCGGCGGCGACTTCCCGGGCCGGGTCTCGGGCGGAGGTTGGCCCGCGGCCAGCGATACGGGACAGGTCACGGCCAGGGCAAGAAGGATGGATGCCCGTCTCATGCGTTCAGCCCTCATCGAGCGGTGAATGGTTGAAGGTTGCGGATCGGATCGAGAGGCGACGGCATGGCGCTCGCGCTTTCACCTCACCCGGAGCGTCCGGATCCGCTCGGCGAGCCTGTCCGGATCGGGCCGTTGCAGCAGGACTCCCGCGAATCCCGCCACGAGGAAGGGAACTGCGTCCTTCCATCCGCCTCCGAGAAAGGCCAGGACCACGCCGAGAATCGCCACGCTCTCCGCCATGGCGAGCCCCACGATCAAGGAGAGGAGAGACCCCCGAAGGGCCTCGTCGGCATAGGTGTACGACCTCTGATCCAGCAGACAGCGGAGAAGGACCGAGGCGACGAGCATCCCCGCCCCGAGCGCGTAGAAGATCATGCGCACCGTGGCGAGAGGGGCCTCGGCGAGCCCTCGCGCCGGCCGCTCCCGCGCGGTCAGAAGGAGGATGACGAGATAGCTCACGACCACGAGGAGAAAGGCCGCCCAGATGATCAGGTGGATCCTACCGGCCCTCGCCGCCTCCTGCCTCAAGTCGAGCCCGCTCACGCGATGCTCCTAGACGCCGCCGCGACGGGCGAAGCCATCTGCGTACCGCCGGATCGCCTCGTACTGCGACGCGCCGTCGAGACGGGCTTCCTCGAGCACCTTGTGAGCCTGCCCGCTTCCCAGGTATCTCCCCGTAGAGAAGGCATGGAGGCTGGCGCGCCTGCCTTCCTCCGAGAGGATCCAGCGGTAGAGCGTGGGCATCGTGAAGCCGGTGATCCCCATCGCCTCGCGGGCCCGCTCGGCCGGGTAGATCCTCGCCCTCTCCGCCTCGGGGAGGGCATCGAAGAGCTCGGCGCTCGTAACGAGGTAGACATTCATCCGCAGGCCGTCCCTGTCCATCCTCGGAAGGACCTCGTCCACGAAGGCGTAGGCGACCCCGCTCTCCTGGAGGACGAGCGTCCCGTGATAAGGCGCCACGCCCGGGTCGACCTTGCGCAGGGCGTAGATCCCGCGCGTCGCATCGGAAGCGGGCGGGATCCCAAGAGCCGCGCGGTCCGGCACCTTCTCGTTGGGCCGCGTCACGAACGGGGCGAGGATCGCCGGGCGCGCCTTCAGTCCCGCGATCAGGAGCGGCCAGAGCTCCGCAGGCTCCCAGGGGGTCAGCGTGATGCACACCCCCGGCGGGAAGTTCTCCTGAAGCAGCTGAAGCGCCTGCGGATCGGCGTGCGTCGGGCCGTCCTCGCCGGTCTTGAGCCCCGCGTGCGCGCAGATGATGAGGAAGGTCCGATACGCGTCGCCCGTGAGCTCGTGGCGGGCCTGCTGGCCGATCCCATGAAGCCGCGAGGGGACGTGCTGAAGCGCTGCGATGAACGCCGCGTAGGACGATCCAGCGCCGATGTGGCGGCCGTAGCTCGATAGCCCCGCGAGAAACGCGCCGATGCAGTCCTCGCAGATCCCGCCGCCGGAGACGACCCTGGAATCGGGATTGCCCGTCGAGTGGAAGAACCCCGGGGGGAACCCCTTCGCCGCGTTGGAGACGCTCGTGGAGCCGAGCAGATCCGCGGCGGCCGCGATCACACCGCCGCCGGTCATGCGATTGACGTAGCCGAGGGCGTCGCCGAGCGCGCCGCGGAGGGTCGTCTCGGCCCCGGGCTTGAGTATCAGTTCTTCCGGCACCTCATCGGGCCGCATCGAGTCGGCATAGAGCGGCGAAAGATCGGGCGCCGCCGCTCTGGGCCTGCGTCCCCTCTGGCGGAGCGCTTCCGCGCTCCTGCGGATCTGTTCCGCCAAGAGGCGGGCCGTGCTCCCGTCCCTCTCGATCCACGATCTGAAGGCGAGAAGCGTCGCCCAGTAGGTCTCCTCCACCGAGACGGGGTCCTTCGCCCCGGAGTGGCGCGGGAAGCTGATCCCGAGACCCTCCTCCGCCTCCTTGAGGCAGGCGTAGTACTCATCCGAGCAGAACTTGTGGCCGGCCCCGTGCGATGTGCGCCCCTCGATCCCGTAGCGCCATCCCTTGACGGTCTTGTAGACGACCGCAGTCGGCTGGTCGTTGCGCCTTGTCCGGGCCATCTGTTGGGCCGCGAGGACCTGCGCGAAGTCATGCCCGTCCTCGACCGTGAGGACGTTCCAGTCATGGAGGTAGGCCAGCTCGACCGGATTCCACTGCACGTAGTCCCCCGCCTCCTGTCCGACGCGGCAGACTCGATTGCTGTCGATGCTCGCCTGGTTCCAGTCGATGTGGAGATAGGCGTTGTGCAAACCCGCGGTGGCCGCGGTCGCCATCGCCTCCACAACGCGTCCCGGCGTCATGCCCCCTTCTCCCTCGATGAGATGCACGCGGGGGGGATCGTCTTGCCCGTAGGCGTCGAGAGCGGCGAGCGCAAGCCCGAGGCCGGCGGGGACGCCGACGCCGGAGGCCCCGGTGGCGATCTTCACGCCCGGCGTCAGCGGCGTGGGATGCCCATCGAGCGGTTTCGCCTTCATCGCCCGGAAGAGCGGCGTCTCCGTCGTCGGGTTGCGCCGGAAACCGAGCAGATCCTCCAGCCTGAGCTGGAACTTCTCCTCGGGAGGGAGCAGATCGCGGGCGCCCACGCGGACGATCTCGTTTCGCAGCGCCCACATGGCATAGAGGCCCATCGCCTTGTGTCCGGCCGCATAGACGAGGATGTCGTTGGCCGCCTCTTCCGGATTGCGGAAGTCGTACTCGGTTCCGGCGAAGAGAAGCGATGAGACGATCCTGCCGGAGGAGATGCTCCCCCCGGGATGCCCCGAGGTGGGCACGAAGTTGAAGAGCACGCCGCAGAGGGCGCGATAGAGGAGATCGAAGCGTCCCAGGGCCTCCAGCAGCTCGGGAGCGGGGGGCGCGCTCGGCGATCGCCCTGCCTTCAACTCCTCGCTGACCGGGATGTGGACCGCCCTCCGTGGGGCGAACTCGATTGGTCTTCCTGCCACCGCGCCGGCGCCCGTCGTCATCCTCGACCTCCCTTCCCCGCCTCGGCCCCTGATGAGAGATTCCCGCTCAGGGTAGCCCAGACGCCGCAGGCGGGCAATGGCGCGCTGGCCGCTGGCGGATCGGGTCGGGCGCGGCGCCCCCGCCGCCTACGAGGCCGACTCCGAGAACGACGCCTCCCGTCCCTCCTCCGTCTCCGACGCCACCGGCCGGATCGCCCCGCCGCCCTCCTCCCGCTCGAGGAAAGCTCTCGCGAGCATGGAGAAGTCCTCCGCCCCGCTGCTGGAGGGGGCCGTCACCTGGACAGGGGCATGGAACCCGCCCGCCTCGGCGAGCTTCACATTCTCGCGGATCGAGGAGAGGACGAGCGCACCGTGCTCGGCGCGCAGTCGCTCCTCGATCCGGGCGCTCAGCCGGGTTCTCACGATCCGGTTGGGAACGATCCCCGTGACGCGCAGCTTGGGATTGCGGTGACGCTGCACCTGCTCGATCACATCGAGCAACAACCCCAGGATCTCGATGTCCAGCTCTCTGGTCGTCACCGGGATCAGCACGCCGTCGACCGTCGAGAGGCCGCCGATCAGGAGCGACCCCCAAGTAGGCGGAGTGTCGATCAGAACATAGTCGACATCCTCCGGCACCTGGCCCAGCGAGTGCAGCAGCCGCTCGCGCGTCGGATGCGCGCCATTGTCGAAGGGGGCGAGCAGGCGCCCGCCCGGCGCGACCTTGAGCCCGCTGACGATCGTCTCGCAGAAGACTTCCGGGAGCCGCTTCTCGCACGAGAGCACATCCGCGAGGTTCCCGTTCGAAGACCGGGGGAGCAGATGAAAGCTGCTCGAGCCCTGCGGATCCAAATCCATCAAGAGGACCTTGCGCCCCTCGAGCGCAAGTCCTGCGGCGAGATTGACGGCAACCGTCGTCTTGCCCGATCCACCCTTAATGTTTGCGATCGCGTATGATCTCATCCAGCCTCCACATTTTGATTGACCAACTCGCCAGGGCGCATTCTACCAGGACGGCGCGCCCGGCGCCAGAGGGAACTTGCTAACCAGTAAGGAGATCCCCGGACCCGGGCCCCGTGCGGCCCGCGCGCAGGTGGTTCAGGGCGCCCCCTGCACGAAACCAGTGCATCTGCTCAGGCGTTACCGTGTGTCGTAGCACTAGTCCCTCGCTCTCCCCATTCGCATGGTGGAGGATGGCCTTGAGCGATTGGCCGGTCTCGAGACGGGCCAGTCCCAGCAGGCTCATCCGATCTCCGGGGAGAACCTTCTCGTAGTCTGCCGGATCGGTGAACGTCAGCGCCAAGAGACCCTGCTTCTTGAGATTCGACTCATGAATCCGCGCGAAGGAGCGCGCGACGATCGCCGCTGCGCCCATGAAGCGCGGCGACATCGCCGCGTGCTCGCGGCTGCTCCCCTCGCCGTAGTTCTCGTCTCCGACCGCGATCCACCGCAGCCCGCGCGCCCGGTAGTCGCGCGCGATCAGCGGAAGGGGCTCCCCCGCCTGCCCGGTCAGGATGTTCACACCCTTGCCGACCTCCCCCGTGAACGCGTCTTGCGCCCCCAGGAAGATGTTGTCGCTGATCCGCTCGAGATGGCCGCGATAGCGAAGCCACGGTCCGGCCGGCGAGATCTGATCGGTCGTGCAGCTCCCCTTCGCCTTCAAGAGGATCGGCAACTCGATGAAGTCCGATCCGTCCCATGCGGGAAAGGGCTTCAGGGCCTGGAGCCGCTCGCTTCCGGCGGCGATCCTGATCTTCCCCCTTCCTTCCCTCCGATCCTCCGGAGGGAGGAATCCCGAAAGATCCCCGACGAAGCCCTCCGGCGGCAGATCGGGAACCGGCCTCGGCGGCATGAGGCGCATGCTCTTGCCCGAGAGGCCTGCGATCGGGTCGCTCAGCGGATTGAAGCTCAGGCGGCCGGCCAGACCGACAGCGATCACGATCTCGGGGCTGGCGATGAAGGCGAGCGTGGTCCGGCTCCCGTCGTTGCGCCCCGGGAAGTTCCGGTTGAACGATGTGAGGATCGAGTTCGGCCCGCCCGTATCGATCCCCTCCCGGCGCCACTGGCCGATGCAAGGGCCGCACGCGTTCGCGAGCACGGTCGCCCCGATCGCCTCCAGAGCGGCCAGATGCCCATCGCGCTCGATCGTGGCGCGGATCTGCTCGCTGCCGGGCGTCACGAGGAGCCGGGTCTTCATACGCAGACCACGGGCGCGGGCCTGGCCGGCGACCTCGACCGCGCGTCCGATGTCCTCATACGAGGAGTTCGTGCAGGATCCGAGCAGCGCGGCCGACAGCGCCTCGGGATATCCCCTCTCCCGCACTTCCGCCGCGAAGGCGGAGATCGGCCGCACCAGGTCAGGGGTGTGCGGCCCCGCGATCTGAGGCTCCAGGCTCGACAGGTCAATCGTGATCACCCGCTCGAAGTACTTCTCCGGTTCCGCCTCAACCTCCGGATCGGCGGAGAGAATCGCCGCGTGGCTCGCGGCGAGATCGGCGATCGTCCCCCGGCCCGTCCCCCTGAGGTATCTGTCCATCGCCTCATCGAAGGGGAAGATCGATCCGGTCGCCCCCAGCTCGGCCCCCATGTTGGCGATCGTCGCCTTGCCGGTGCATGAGATCGTTCGCGCGCCCGGCCCGAAGTACTCGAGGATCCGGTCGGTCCCCCCCTTGACCGTCAGGATCCCGCACAGCCGCAGAATGACGTCCTTCGGCGACGTCCATCCGCGCAGGGCGCCGGTGAGCCGGATTCCGAGGACCCTTGGATGTCTGACCTCCCAGGGCATTCCGACCATCACATCGACGGCGTCTCCGCCGCCGACGCCGCTGGCGAGCATCGCGAGTCCACCCGCGTTTGGCGTGTGGGAGTCTGTGCCGATCAAGAGCCCGCCCGGAAAGGCATAGTTCTCGAGGAGCACCTGATGGATGATCCCGGAGCCCGGCTTCCAGAATCCGATGCCGAAGGCGGAGGATGCGCTCTGCAGGAAGTCATAGACCTCCCCGTTCTCCCGAAGAGCCGCCTCCGTGTCCTCCAAGGCTCCCACCCTCGCCTGGATCAGGTGATCGCAGTGGACGGTGGCCGGCGCGGCCGAGCGCGAGCGGCCGGCATGCATGAACTGCAGGAGGGCCATCTGCGCCGTGGCGTCCTGCATCGCCAAGCGGTCGGGGTCGAGGAAGAGGAATCCTTCTCCGGGGCGCAGGTCCTGCCCCTCGGGATCCCTGAGGTGTCCGAGCAGGACCTTCTCCGCGAGCGTGAGCGGGCGTCCAAGGCGACTCCTGATGACTCCCAGGTTCCGTTCCAGCCTTGCGTACGCGGCCCGCACGAGATCGGCCGAAGTGCCCGCACCGTTCATCAATCCCTCTCCTCCATCCCCTTCTCGGATGTCCCTCGCCCCGAACGCGGCGGTTCCATGCCCCGCTCCCGCCCGGCCGAGTCGTCGAGAGGCAACAGGCCGGACGGATACCTCCGGGCCAGGTCGACATAGGTCTGCTTGAAGTGCATCCACTCCGCCTTGTAGGCCTCCTCGACCTCCTTCTCCAGGAGACGGGCGGGAATCCCCACGGCGATCGCCCCGGCTGGAATGGCCTGGCGCTGGCGCACGACCGCCCCCTCGCCGACCACCGCCCACTCGCCGACGATCGTCCAGTCGGAGACGATGGCGCCCATCCCGATGACGGCGTAGTCCTCGATCCGGAGGGCGTTGTGGATGATGGCTCCGTGACCGATCGTCACCCAGTTTCCGATCGTGCAGACCTCGCCGGGGCGCGCGTGGATGACGCAGTTGTCCTCGATGCTCGTGCGGTCGCCGACTCGGATCGTCCCGTAGTCCCCGCGCAGCCGCGCGCCCGGGCCTATCCAGCAGCCGGCGCCGATCTCCACGTCCCCGAAGAGATCCGCCGAGGGGTGAACATAGGTGCCGCCTCCGATGCGAGGCGACTTCCCTTCGAACGCCGCGATTCCCATCACACCTCCCAGATCGCGGCCGAGGCGCACGATCCCTCACAACTATGGACGAGCCGGGCCCGCCGTGCTAGCGGTTGGACATGCCGAGACGTTCCCGCGGCAGAAGCGACGAGGAGCCCGCGCGGCGGGCCTCGCAGCTCTACCGCTCAATCTGGGGGGTCGTCGCGAGGATCCCCCGGGGAAGGGTCGCCACCTACGGGCAGATCGCCGCCCTGGCGGGGCATCCCTGCCAGCCGCGGCTCGCGGGATACGCCCTCTACTCGATTCCAGCGGGGCTCTCGATCCCCTGGCACCGGGTCGTCAACGCCCGCGGGGAGATCTCCGTCCGCTCCGGGAGCTTCCCCGATGGGGAGACGTCCCTCCAGAGGGCGCTCCTCGAGCGGGAGGGAATCCAGTTCAGCGCCCGGGGCGCCTGTGATCTCTCACGCTACCGGTGGAGGCCTCGGCCCGACTCTCCGCGCCGCCCCTCCGCCGCCCGACGAACGGAGTCGCCGGGCTCCCCCCGGCGGCGCCGGCGCTCTTTTCTCTAGAGGGCTTTCAGGAGCTCCTCGACGTGCCCCGCGAGCGTCTTCTCGACCCAGACGCCATAGGCCTGCGCGACGGCACGATCCGGATCGCAGAGGAGCGGGAAGCTCAGATCGTGCTTGGCCGCGAATCGCGCGTGCGAGACGACGCTATCGGGGCTCACGCCGAGAACCGCCGCTCCCTTTCGCGAAAGCCGTCCTAGATTGTCGCGGAAGTCGCACGCCTCGGTCGTGCAGCCGGGAGTGTTGTCCTTCGGGTAGAAGTAGAGGATCAGCTTCTTGCCCCTGAAGTCCGCGAGGGAGACGATCTGTCCCGATGTCGCCTTGCCGCTGAAGGAAGGCGCGGCATCGCCAGCTCTTGGCATCATGAGCTCCTCCTCTCCTCACCGGGTCTCAGACTCGCAGGGCCGCCGCGCGGCTGTCGACCGGATGCCGGCCGGCCGAGCACCGGATGGTCCGCGCGGCCGCCCTTCGGTATCATCGCGGTCATGCCGTGTCAGTGAAGAGGCCGAGCCACGAGGGGGACGCAGATGACGGGAACAGATTCAAGGCATGGCGGCGCCTGGGGCGAGCGGATGGTCTGCCGTCAGCTTGGGCATGCCGCGGGGCGATGGACGCTGAGGGAGGAACAGCCCAAGTACGCTCCCGACCGCACTTGCGATGTGGAGCATCTACGGCTCGATCTGGAAATCGACCTGCCACGCAGGCACGTCGATGCGACATGCGCCCAGCGGCTGCGCGCCGCCTACGGCCCATTCGACTCGATCGTCCTCGACGCGGTCGATCTCAAGATCCGATCGGTTCGTGACGGGAACGGCCAGGATCTCCCCCATTCTTATCTGGACCGCAAGCTCACGATCCGCTTCCCCGTTCCGGTCGCTGACACGATCGAGCTCGTCGTCAGCTACGAGGTCGATCATCCGGCGCTCGGGCTCTACTTCATTGCTCCCGCCGATCAGGACCCGGCCGGCGCCTGGCAGCTCTGGAGCCAGGGAGAGGACGAGGAAGCGCGCTACTGGATCCCCTGCCACGACGCCCCCAACGAGAGGATGACGACCGAGATCGTGGCGACCGTCGAGAGCCGATACACGGCAATCTCGAACGGCGGGCTGCTCTCCGTGACCGAGCGCGACGGCAGAAAGACCTACCACTGGTCGGAGGGAGTCCCCCATGTCAGCTACCTGATCGCCCTCGTCGTCGGGGAGTTTGTCCGCCTGGAGGACCGCTGGCGGAAGATCCCGGTCGACTCCTACGTCGAGAAGGGTCGCGAGGAGGAGGCGCGACGCTCCTTCGGCAAGACTCCACGCATGATCGAGTTCTTCTCCGATCGGCTCGACTGTCCCTATCCGTACGAGAAGTACTCGCAGATCGCGATCCGCGACTTCCACTTCGGGGGGATGGAGAATACGTCTGCGACGAGCCAGTCGGACGGGACTCTGCATGACGCGAGGGCCTCGCTCGACTTCACGAGCGACGATCTGGTCTCGCACGAGCTGGCGCATCAATGGTTCGGCGACCTCATCACCTGCAAGTCATGGGCGCACGCCTGGCTGAACGAGGGCTTCGCGACATATCTCGAGGCTCTTTGGATGGAGGAGGACCTCGGCCGGGAGGAGTTCGACTATGAGATCCTCCAGTTCGCGGCCGCTTACATGGCCGAGCCCTACCGGCGCGCCATCGTTTCGAATCGATACGCCTACCCGTCCGACCTCTTCGACATGCACCTCTACCCAAAAGCCGGATGGGTCCTTCACATGCTCCGCCGGCGCCTCGGCGACGCGATCTTCTGGAAGGCGATCAGGCTCTACGTGAAGCGCCACGCCAACGGCTGCGTCGAGACGATCGATCTGATCCGAGCCTTCGAGGATGCTTCAGGGAAGAATCTCGCCTCGTTCTTCGACCAGTGGATCATGAGCCCCGGCCATGCCGAGATCGAAGGATCGATCGCCTGGGAAGAGAACGAGAAGAGGATCCGCGCCAGCCTGAAGCAGGTGCAGAAGACCGATGGCGGAGCGCCGATCTTCGCCGTACCGATCCGCATCGAGTGCCTCGTGGAGGATGGAAGCCTCCGCGCCGAGACCTTCGAGATGACCGCCCAGGAGCAGTCCTTCTACCTGCGCGTCGAAGGCAAGCCGGTCACGGTCGCCCTCGATCCGGAACTTGCGGTCCTCGCCACATGGAAGGTCACGCGCCCAGCCGAGTGGCCGGAGGCGAGCCTCGTCGGCCCGCGTCGCGACGGCCGCGTGGGGGCGCGCGTCCACGCCGTCCGGCAGCTCGCCGAACGACCCTCGTACAAGGACGAGTCGGTTCTCGGGCGGGTCCTCATGGAAGACCCTTTCTGGGGGGTTCAGGCGGAGGCCGCGC